>Ga0055528_1000912_pt1 | contig 19911 bp, 18 predicted proteins | sample AraplaCol_mMS_r2_2_FD_55006 | JGI IMG/M metagenome (GOLD analysis project Ga0055528, IMG submission 55006) | Arabidopsis root microbial communities from North Carolina, USA - plate scrape MF_Col_mMS_r2 | ecosystem: Host-associated > Plants > Roots > Endosphere | place: USA: North Carolina...
CGGTCAGCGGCTGAAATACCGGTTGTCGTTTCAGGGATATAGTCAACCGAGACGGTGAACGCCGTCTTCAGGAGTTCGGTATTGTTGGGGACCATCTGCGGGATCTGCAGTTCGTCCAACCGCTCACCTTCCATGGCCACGCAGATGAGGCCACGGGCATAATTCATCATGAAGGCGATTGCCTGCGGGGTGATCGCTTCGGATGCAATGACGAGGTCGCCCTCGTTTTCCCGATCGCGGTCGTCGACNACAACCACGATCTCGCCCCGCGCAATCGCGGCGATCGCATCTTCTATCTTGGAAATTGCCATTTCTCTGCCTTTCAAGGGTTAGCCGCGTGAGCNGCATTCATGGCCTNTCAAAAGCCACCATTATCCCTTGGGCGAACAAGCATATGAAACGCCGCATGCCGAGCGGCGTCCTCTGCGTTGCTCTCTTCCATCCGGACTGTGACCGTCGGCTCCGGCATCTCACCGGATCTGCTGACCCTTCGCTTTCACGAAGGCGCTCGCGGGCTCCGAGTTGCCTCGATACCGCCGGTGGGGAATTGCACCCCGCCCTGAGAACACTGCTTATGTAAATGACGAATGGCTTGTTCTGCAAGAGGTTGGGTACAGATCACGTCGCGAGAATTGCTTCTCCGTGATGAAAGCACCGTTTCCTATTGTCGAACAGCGCTAGGACATGATCAGCCCGCCATCGACATTGATGGTCTGGCCGGTGATATAGGCCGCGTCATCGCTTGCAAGAAAAGTGACAAGGCCGGCGACGTCTTCGCCCGATCCGGCGCGCTTCATCGGGATGCCTTCGACCCATTCTTTCATGAGCTCGCCGGGTGCGTAGTTGCCGAGCAGCTTGCCCCATGCCTGGTCGTTATAGGCCCACATGTCGGTTTCGATTATGCCCGGGCAGAAGGCGTTGACGGTGATGCCGTCGGTCGCGACTTCCTTGGCAAGGCTTTGGGTGATGCCGACGACGCCCATCTTCGAGGCAGCATAATGCGGCGTATAGATGAAGCCGTCGCGTGCCTGGCCGGAAGCCGTGTTGATGATACGTCCGCCGCGACCATGTTTGCGCATGCGGGCGATCGCTTCCTGGGCACAGAGGAACACGCCCTTGGTATTGACCGCCATGACCTTGTCCCACTCGCCCTCGGTCATGTCCTCGATGCGAGCAATGGTGATGACACCGGCATTCTGGATTGAGACGTCGACAGCGCCGAAGGCCTCCTCAGCGGCGTCATAGAGAGCTTTGACGCTTGCCTTGTCGGTGACGTCGCCAACAAAGGAGATCGCCTTTCCGCCGTCGGCCCTGATCTGCTCGGCAACGCCATGCACACTTTCCTCGTTGGCGGAGACCACGAGATTGGCGCCCTCGCGCGCGAAGCGTTTGGCAATCGCCGCACCGATACCGCGGCTTGCACCCGTAATGACCACGGTCTTGTTTTCGAAGCGTTGCATTCTCTTTATCCTTTCACTGGGGCCCGCGTGAGCGCCGTTTTGCAAACCGGCGACACTTGCCTCCTCACCAGACTTCAAACGGCTGCAGAAATGATCCCGGCAAATTCCGATGCCTTCAGCGAAGCACCGCCGACCAGCGCTCCATCCACATTGCGAAGCCCGAAAATCGCCTCGGCATTGGATGCCTTGACCGAACCGCCATAGAGGATCCTGACCGAATGGCCGTCATCGCCCAGCCGCTCTTCGAGCATCTGCCGGATCGCGGCATGGACCTCCTCAATCTGTTCGTTGGTCGGCACCAGCCCGGTTCCTATCGCCCATACAGGTTCGTAGGCGATGACGAGATTGGCGCTCGTTGCTCCCTCGGGAACGGATTCTCTNAGCTGCCCGCCNACAACTTCGATCGCCCGCCCNTCATCACGCTCGTGCCGCGTTTCACCGACNCANACGATCGCGATCANGCCCGCCCGANGAGCGGCAACCGCNTTTGCAAGGACNATTTCATCATCTTCGCCNTGAGACACNCGNCGCTCGGAATGCCCGAGGATGACATAGCGCGCGCCGATGTCCGCAAGCATTTCGGCAGAGACATCACCGGTATGCGCACCTGACTGCTGCGCATGGCAATCCTGTGCGCCGATGGCCAGGTTCGAATCCCTGACCCGCTCCACCGCGCGATCGATCAGCGTGAGGGGCGGGCAGACGACGATATCGCACGTCGCACCGCCCGTTAGTCCCTTCAGCGCCTCGATCTCAGCTTGGGAGGAGATGAGACCGTTCATTTTCCAGTTGCCTGCGATCAGCTTGCGCATCGTATCACCAGCAGCAGAAGCCGCCGTCGACGAGCAGATCGACGCCCGTCACGAAACTTGCGGCATTCGAAAGCAGGAAGACCGCCGGACCGACCATCTCATCGACACCGGCCATGCGCTGCATCGGCGTCTGCTCTTCGAAGAGCTTGGTCTGATGTACCATCTCCGGCCGGGTGTTCATCGGCGTTGCGGTATAGCCCGGCGAAATCGTGTTGACGCGGATGCCGCGCCCGACCCACTCCATGGCGAACGACTTCGACATATGGATCACGCCCGCTTTCGAGGCATTGTAATGGGCCTGGCTCAAACCGCGATTGACGATTACGCCCGACATGGAGGCGATGTTGACGATCGACCCGCGGCCATTCTTCAACATGGCCCGCGCTTCGGCCTGGCAGGACAGGAAGACACCCTTCAGGTTGATGTCCATCAGCGTCTGATACTGGTCCTCTTCCATCTCCTCGGCGGGATTGGCGTTGGCGATTCCGGCCGCATTGACGGCAAGCGAAAGAGCCCCGAGATCGGCTTCAGTGCGGACGACCGCATCCGCCAGAGACGACTTGCTGGTGACATCGGCGGCAATCTCGATCGAGCGGCGGCCGGCAGCCCGGATATGGCTGGCCGTGGTGGCAAGGCCGTCATCGGTGCGGCGATCGAGAAGCGCTACATCGGCGCCGCACTGGGCAAGACCAATCGCAATCCTTTGCCCGATGCCGCTGCCGGCTCCCGTCACGATGGCGACCTGGCCGCTGAGATCGAATAGTTTTGGTGCGTTCAGAGAGATGTCGGACACCGCTCTTCCTTTCTGTCTTTGCCTAGATTGTCGCGAGTTCCATGACCGAGACGTCGTTTGCCTCGTCACGCTTCAGAATGCCTGCCTGTTTGCCCTGCGCCAGCACGAGAATGCGGTTCGACACGCCGAGAACTTCCTCGAGGTCGGAGCTCACGACGATGACCGCAACACCCTGTTTGGCGAGGTTGACGATGATGTCGTAGATGCCGGCGCGGGCGCCGACATCGATGCCACGGGTCGGCTCGTCCAGCACCACGACCTTGGGATCACGCATCAGCCATTTGGCGATGACGACCTTCTGCTGGTTGCCGCCCGAGAGATCGGAAGCGAATTGCTCCGCGCGCCCCTTCACGCCGAATTTCGTTACCGCCTTTTCGGCGAAAACGCGTTTCACGCCCGAGGTGAGCCAGCGCCCGCCAAGCTTGTCGAGATTGGCGTAGATGATGTTCTCGCTGATCTTATGTGCAACCACGAGGCCCTGGTCCTTGCGGTCCTCGGGCACCATCACGATGCCCTTGGCGATCGCATCCGCAGGGCTGCGCAGCTTCAGCGCTTCGCCTTCCAGCCTGATCGAGCCGGCGCTGATTGGATCGGCACCGGAAATCGCTCGCACGAGCTCGGTGCGACCGGCGCCGACGAGGCCGGCGATGCCGAGGATCTCGCCGGCATGAACGTCGAAACTCACATCGCGGAAGGAATCGTCCGGCGACGTCAGACCTGATACCTCAAGCACGGGCCTGCTCGTCGGCTCGGGAAGGGTCGGAAACATGCGATCGAGCGAGCGGCCGACCATGCTTTCGACGATCGTGCGCACCGGCGTCGCGCTGTCGGCAAATTCATGGACGCGCTCTCCATCGCGAAGCACGACGATACGGTCGGTGATCTTTTTGATCTCTTCCATGCGGTGGGATATGTAGATGATCCCGACACCCTCGGAGCGGAGCTTGCGGACCTGCTCGAACAAGGCCTCCGTCTCCGCGCCGCCAAGGGCTGCGGTCGGCTCGTCGAGGATCAGGAGTTTTGCGTTGAGCGCCAGCGCCTTGGCAATCTCGATCAGCTGCTGATTGGCGGTCGAAAGACCGGCAACCTTTCGGGTCGCGGGAATGTGCAGGTTCAGCCGCGCGAGTTGCTCCTGAGCACGGCGGACCATCTGGGTGCGGTCGACGACGCCATTCTTCATGGGCCATCGGCCGATAAAGACATTTTCGGCGATGGAAAGATGCGGCAGAAGCTGCAGTTCCTGATGGATCAGCACGACGCCCTTGTCGATCGCCTCGCGCGGAGCGGCCGGGGCATAAGGCTGCCCCAGCCATGTCATCGAGCCCTCGGAAGGTGTGCGTGATCCGGCAATGATGCCTGACAGCGTCGACTTGCCGGCGCCGTTTTCACCGAGAAGTGCCACCACCTCGCCGGGATAGACGTCCAGGTCCACATTTTTCAGAACCTGGAGCGGTCCGTAGCGCTTGGATATGCCCCTCAGGGAAAGAACCGGCTCGGTCACAGCACACCTCCTCGAGATTTCGGCTGATTAAGGATGGTTGGCGATGAAGCCTGCTACGTTTTCCTTGGTCGTCAGCGTCGCATCGAGAAGCTGAACCGGCGGAACCTTCTCGCCAGCGACAAGCTTGATGGCGTTAGCGACGGCTTCGCGGCCCATCTTCTGGGTCTGCTGCGTGGCCGTCACATCGAAGACACCCTTGCTGAGAGCTTCGAGGGCGGCAGTATCACCATCGAAACCGCCAACGACGATCTTCTGCGAAGGGTTTGCAACCTTGATTGCCTGGGCGGCACCAAGCGCCAGCGCGTCTGCCTGAGCGAAGACGATCGTGACATCCGGATTGGCCTGCAGCATGTTCTGCATGATCTGGAAGCCTTCGTCCTGGAACCAGTTGTTGGAATACTGCTCGGCAACAACCTTGACGTCCGGATTGGCCTTCAGGGATTCCGCGCAACCCTTGGAACGATCAAGCTCGGGCGTGGTGCCCTTCTGGCCGTGGATGATGACCATCTTGCCCTTGCCGCCGGCTTCCTTGAGGATGTAGTCGCAAACCGCCTTGGCGGAGGCAACGGAGTCCGTCGCCAGGAACGTGTCGCCCGGAGCACCTTCGGCATTGCGGTCGACGTTGACGACCGGGATGCCTGCCTGCTTTGCAAGCTTCACCGGAACGGTAGCCGCGGCTGCACCAGCCGGGATATAGATGAGAGCGTCGATGTTCTGGGTCAGAAGGTCCTGGATCTGGTTGACCTGCGTCGGGCCGTCGCCCTTGGCGTCGACGGTAACGACCTCGATGCCCCGCTTCTTGGCTTCGTCTTCAACCGACTGCTTGATCTGGTTGAAGAAGTTTGCCTGCAGGTTTGCGACGGCAAGGCCAAGCTTCTTGACTTCGGCCGCGTGAACGGATCCGAGGCTGAGACCAAGCAGGGCAGCAGACGCGAGCAGAGTGCGCGCAAATTTCATGTCAGTTCCTCCGTTGTTAGTGAACCCTTGGGTATCCTCCCCCTCGGGCAATAGATCCGCTCCAAACCTTTCGGAGAGGAATTTCACGCGGCCCGCATCACCTGCGGGCCTGATGTTCAGACAGCGCGCCGCTTGCGGATTGTCTCGGCGCCGACCGCGAGAACGATCACGACACCGATGATGACCTGCTGCAGGAAGGGTGAGACGTTGAGCAGGTTGAGGCCGTTGCGCAGCACACCGATGATCAGGACGCCGATCAGCGTGCCACCGATGCCGCCGGCACCGCCCGACAGTGATGTTCCGCCGATAACGACCGCTGCGATCGTGTCGAGTTCGTAGCCGAAGCCGCTGGACGGCTGGGCAGAGTCGAGACGGGCAGCAAGAACGATACCGGCAAGACCTGCAAGTACGGCACTCGCCACGTACACAAGAATAGTCACAAGCTGGACATTGATGCCGGCAAGACGGGCAACTTCGGGATTGCCGCCGACCGCATAGAGCATGCGTCCTTCTGCGCGGAAGTGCAGGAAAATCCAGGCAGCTGCGACGACTGCCAGCATCAGGAAGACGGTTGCAGTCAGGATGCCGAAATGGCGGTCAATGGCCAGCATCATGAACCAGTCGGGAAAGCCCACGATCTGCTGGCCGTCGGTGATCATGTTTGCCACGCCGCGCGCAGCCGACATCATCGCGAGCGTCGCGATAAAGGCGGGGACCCTGAACCAGGTGACCATGATGCCGACGATAAGGCCGCTGATCATCGAGGCAATGAGCGCCGCCACGATGCCGAGGCCGAGCGGCAGACCGGCGACATTCGCCGTCCAGCCCATCACCATCATCGCGAGAGCCAGGACCGAACCTACCGAAAGGTCGATGCCGCCGATCAGGATCACGAAGGTCATGCCGACTGCCATGATCCCGAGCACGGTGATCTGGTCGAGAATGTTCAGACCATTGCGGACGGAGAGAAATGTATCAGTGCTGAAGGTCAGGAACAGGCAGAGCAAAAGCAGTCCGATGAGCGGACCGGTTGCTCCCGTGAGCTTGCTGACCCACGTACCGGACGGCCGGCTCTGTTCATTCACGTCGATCGCCACCATCGTTCCTCCCTAAAGATCAAGGCCGGCGGCCACTATTTCCTCAAGCAAGAATATTTATTCATGCCTGCTGGAAAATTCATTAACAACTTGCTTAGATGCTGTCAACCAGCTTTTCTGCGGATACTGGAGGCTGGACAATCAACAAGGGGCTTGACTAAGCTCGCTCATATGCAAAAATATAACATAGTGAATATTTATGCACGAGAGGAAACGATGGAGCCTTCCGAACTTGAACGTGTTGCTCGCCAGATACGTCTGCGCGACCTCCAGGCCGTATACGAGGCGGGCGCTGGCCATATCGGTGGCGAGATGTCGGTGATCGATCTCCTCACAGCGTGTATTTTCGGGTGCTGCGCGTCTGGCCCGATCAGCCCAGACATCCCGATCGCGACAGGTTCGTGCTTTCAAAGGGCCATACGGCCTGCGCGCTCTATGTCACGCTCGCCAAGCGCGGTTTCATTCCGGAAGAGGAAATCTCGACTTTCCTGAAGCCGCATTCCCGTCTGAACGGCCACCCGAACTGTAATAAGGTGCCGGGCGTCGAAACGAATACCGGCCCGCTCGGACACGGGCTGCCGGTTGCTGTCGGCATGGCCAAGGCGGCAAAACTCTCAGGTGCGCAATACCACACCTATGTCATCACCGGTGACGGCGAGATGCAGGAAGGCTCGAACTGGGAAGCCATCATGGCAGCATACCAGTTCCGCCTGGACAACCTGACCTTGATCATCGACCACAACAGGTTCCAGCAGGGCGCTTCGCTCTCGGACACCAACGATGTCGCACCGCTTCGCCCCAAGCTCGAGGCCTTCGGCTGGGAAGTCAGCGAAATCAACGGCAACGACATGCACGCGATCGTGCCCGCCCTCGAGCATCGCTCCGACCGGCCCCATTGCATCGTGGCGCACACCAACAAGGGCCATGGCATCTCTTTCATGCAGGATCGCGTCGACTGGCATCACAAGGTTCCGAGCAAGGAACAGTATGAAACCGCATTGGCAGAACTGTCGGAGGCACTCTAATGAACGCGCCCGTAAACCCACCGAAGCTCTATGACTGCCGCGATGCCTTTGCGGCGACGCTCGAGCGCCTGGCCGCCGAGAATGAAACCATCGTCGCCGTCTGCAACGACTCGGTCGGCTCCTCCAAACTTGGCGGCTTCAAGTCGAAATTCCCTGATCGCCTCGTCAATGTCGGCATCGCCGAACAGAACATGGTTGGCGTCGGCGCCGGTCTCGCCAATGGCGGACGCTTGCCCTATGTCTGCGGCGCCTCTCCGTTCCTGACCGGCCGATCGCTCGAGCAGATCAAGGCCGACATTTCCTACTCCAATGCCAACGTCAAGCTCGTCGGCATTTCCTCGGGCATGGCTTACGGCGAACTCGGCCCGACCCATCATTCGATCGAGGATTTCGCCTGGACGCGCGTGCTGCCGAATCTGCCCGTGATCGCCCCTTGCGACCGCATCGAGACTGCCGCCGCGGTCGAGTGGGCCGCAAGCTATAATGGTCCCTGCTTCCTGCGCCTCTCGCGCGTCGGCGTTCCGGATCTGCTGCCTGAAGGTCACAGGTTCGAAGTCGGCAAGGCGAACCTGCTGCGCGAAGGCTCTGATGTCACGCTGATTGCCAACGGCACGCTGACCCACCGCATGATGAAGGCCGCCGAAATCCTGGCCGGACGCGGCATAAAGGCGCGCGTGCTCAACATGGCGACCGTTCGCCCGATCGACGAGGCCGCCATCATTGCGGCGGCCAACGAGACTGGCGCGATCGTGACGGCGGAAGAGCATTCGATCTTCGGCGGCCTCGGTTCCGCCATCGCCGAAGTGGTCGTCGACAACGCGCCCGTACCGATGAAGCGTCTTGGTGTTCCCGGCATCTATGCGCCGACAGGTTCGGCCGAATTCCTCCTCGACGAATTCGGCATGGCGCCAGCGGCGATCGCCGATGCGGCCCAGGCGCTGATCAAGCGCAAATAATCTGATAGCAGGTCTATTGCACCGGGGCGCGCATCTGCCCCGGCCGTTCGTTTGAGGAGAAGATGATGCGGGCTATTCTGGCGATCGACCAGGGCACAACCAATTCGAAGGCAGTGTTGGTTTCCGAAACCGGAGCGGTGCTTGCCAGAGGCTCGGCCGCCGTCGGCATCTCCTATCCGCAGCCGGGCTGGGTCGAGCAAGATCCCCGCCGCATCTTTGCCTCCGTTTGCGAAGCGATCGAGGCCTGCCTGAAGACAGTTTCCGACGTTACTGTCGAGGCGGTGGCAGTTTCCAATCAGCGTGAATCCGTCACGATGTGGGATGCAGAGAGCGGCGAGGCACTGGGTCCGGTGGTGAGCTGGCAGTGCCGCCGCACAGCGCCGGACTGCGAGCGCCTGATCGCCGAAGGTCATCTCGACCGCGTGGAAACGCTGACCGGCCTTCCACTCGACCCNATGTTTCCCGGATCGAAATTCCGCTGGCTGCTCGATCGCGTACCAGCCGGGCGCCGNGTGCGCCTCGGCACGGTCGACAGTTGGCTGATCCATTGCCTGACGGGTGGGCGCCGCCACGTCTGCGATGCCTCCAATGCNGCCCGCAGCCAGNTGTTCGACCTCAATTGGCAGGTCTGGAGTGAGGAACTCGGCCAGATTTTCGGCGTCGATATCGCCCTGTTGCCGGAAGTGCTCGACAGTTCTGCCGATTTCGGCACGACNCGCGGCCTTCCCGGCATCCCGGACGGCACGCCGATCCGATCTGCTATTGGCGACAGCCATGCGGCGCTCTTCGGTCATGGGGCCTTCAAGCCGGGCGATGGCAAGGTAACGTTCGGAACCGGCTCCTCCGTCATGACGACATTGCCGCGCTTCATCGCGCCNCAAAACGGGATAACCACGACGGTCGCNTGGCGGATCGCCGGCGTGCCGACNTTCGCCTTCGAGGGCAACATTCTCGTNTCGGCAGCAAGCCTTCCGTGGATGGCCGACATTCTGGGCCTTCCCGATGTCGCAGCCCTCGTCGACCTTGCGGCGACGGCTGAGCCGGGCGGACCGGGATTCGTGCCGGCCTTCGTCGGCCTCGGCGCCCCCTACTGGAATTCCGACGCCCGTGCGCTCTTCGCCCAGATCAACTTTTCCACGACCCGCGCCCAGATGGCCCGCTCAGTGACGGATTCGATCGCCTGCCAGGTGCATGACGTGATCGCCGCCATGCGCGCCCAGAGCGGNGGCAAGCTCGGCGCTCTCTATGTCGACGGCGGCCCGAGCCAGAACCGCTTCCTGATGCAATGCGTGTCGAACCTGATCGAACATGCCGTCATCCAGTGCGAGGCGCCGGAGGCTTCCGCTCTCGGTGCCGCCTATCTCGCCGGGCTTTCGCTCGGCCTGTGGAAGGATCTCGACGCGATCGAAGCACTCCCGAGNAGCACCACAGTGATCCGCCCCGAAGAGATCGATCGCACCGGACTTCTCAATACATGGAATGATGCGCTGGCCCGCTCGACGTCGCGACCGACACCGGTTAAATGTGAATAAAAATTCAAGCCGGTATCGCCCATGTCCCGTCTCAACGAACTCCGCCTGATCTCCAGGGTTGCCCAGATGTACCACATCGAAGGGCGGCGGCAGGCGGAGATCGCGCAGCATCTGCGGCTTTCCCAGGCGACGGTCTCGCGAATGCTGAAGAGGGCCGAGGCCGAGGACATTGTTCGCACCAGCGTCATCCCGCCGGTCGGCACCTACAGTGAGCTCGAAGGAGCCCTGCGTCAAAAGTTCGACCTTCCCGAAGCAATTGTCGTCGAGTGCAGCGAGGACCGGGACGGCGCCATCATGGCCCGGATCGGTGAAGCCGCAGCCCATCTTCTGGAGATCACACTTGCACCTGGCGAAATCGTTGGGGTGTCGAGCTGGAGCCAGACCATCTTCAAGATGGTCGAAAACATCCATCCGCAGAAAAGCGCCCAGGTAAAATACGTCGTGCAAACCCTCGGAGGCATGGGCGACCCTTCGGTGCAGACACATGCCACGCAGCTTACGACGCGCCTTGCACGCCTCACCGGAGCCGAACCCAAGCTGCTTCCCGTACAGGGCGTGACGACATCGAGGGAAGCCAGGCTCCTGATGCAGTCAGATCCCTTCGTCCGCGAGACCATGGATTTGTTCGGCAGTATCACGCTCGCCATTGTCGGCATCGGCGCCGTGGAGCCGTCCGAATTGCTTGCTCGTTCGGGCAACATCTTTTCGTCACGGGAGCTTGCCGATCTCGCCGAGGCCGGCGCCGTTGGTGACATTTCACTGCGCTTTTTCGACAAGGACGGCAAACCGGTAAAGACGCCGCTGGATGACCGGGTCATCGGCCTTCCGCTGGAGGATCTTGCGCGGGTGGATCGCGTCATCGCGCTGGCCGGCGGCGCGAAGAAGACTGCAGCGATCTCGGGTGCCCTGCGTGTTGGCGTCATCGACATGCTGGTGACCGACAAATTCACCGCACAGCGATTGATCGATACAACGGCTTGACGTGGCCGTCGGCTGTGCCCGTGGCATTTCTGGAAGCGACGGTTAACGAACTGTTAAATAATTCCACGCAAATCTAGTCAGCAGTTGCCCAGGAGAAACAGGCCGGAAAACGCACCGCGTTCGGAAGTGCTTCTTCGACTTCCGCCGCCTGTTCTGGATCAGCTCAATGACCATCATCTCCCGAATTCTGAAGATTAAAAGTCGATCCCATATCCTCGTCGAACGTCAGAGGATCGGCGTTGACGAAAGGATCCCGGGCACGAGAAAGATGCGGAGTGGCAAGACAAGGCAACGGTTAGGCATTCTGATCGGCGCCTTCGTCTGCGGGTTTATTCTGATCGGCGGCCGTCTTGTCCAATACGGACTTGCCGAGGAGCCCACCACCAGTTCGCTTGGCAATCCCAACGGCGTTGCCTCCCGGCCCGACATCGTCGATCGCAATGGCCAGCTTCTGGCTACCGACCTGAACATGGTTTCCCTCTACGCGGACCCCCGTCGCATCATCGACGCCGACGAAGTGGTGGAGAAACTCGCCGTCGTCATTCCGAGCCTGGATTGGAGGGAGACCCACAAGAAGCTCAAGATGGACAGCGGCTTCCAGTGGCTGCGGCGCCAGCTCACGCCGAGGCAGCAAGCTGATATCCTTGCCCTTGGACTTCCCGGCATAGGGTTCAGACCGGAAAAACGTCGCTTCTATCCCGGCGGGCGCGCTGCGTCGCATATCCTTGGTCACGTCAATGTCGACAATCAAGGACTGGCCGGCATGGAGCGGTATCTCGACCAGCAGGGTCTGGCCGATCTGAGGGCTGTAGGACTGACATCCGGAGTTCCGCTTGAACCCGTCAGCCTATCGATCGACATCCGCGTCCAGAACCTCGCCCGGGAAGTCGCCGCCAAAGCGATGAACGCCTATCAGGCTGAAGCCGCCGGCGCACTCGTTCTCGACGTCGAGACGGGCGAGGTCCTGGCGATGGCCTCGGTGCCGGATTATGATCCGAACGAGCCATCACGCACATTGGCGGACGGCAGCGTGGACAAGGATTACGAGAAAGGCTGGTTCAACCGGATCAGCAATGCGACATTCGAGATGGGCTCGACCTTCAAGAGCTTCACCTTGGCGATGGGCCTCGATGCGGAAAAGATCACTCTCAACTCCGTCGTCGATGCATCGCGTCCGATCCGGATGGGCGGCTTCACGATCAAGGACTTCAAAGGCAAGCACAGGCCACTATCGATCCCGGAGGTCTTTCAGTATTCGTCCAATATCGGCACCGCGGCGGTCGCGGACATGGTCGGCATTGAGGGACATCAACAGTTCCTGACCAAGCTCGGACTTTTGTCGAAGGTGGAGACGGAGATGCCGGGCGTCGCAACGCCCACGCAGCCACGCACATGGAAGAAGATCAATTCGGTCACGATCTCCTTCGGTCACGGCGTCGCCACGACCCCGTTGCAGACGGCGTCCGCCGCCGCATCTCTCATCAATGGCGGCAATCTCATTCCGCCAACTTTCCTGCCACGGTCGCCCGAACAAGCTGCAACGCTGGCGAAAACCGTGGTCAAGCAAAGCACAAGTGCCGATATGCGCTATCTCTTCAGCTGGAATGGGCTGAAGGGTTCAGGCCGTGCCGCCCAGGTCGAGGGCTTCAATGTCGGCGGCAAAACCGGGACTGCCGACAAGGTCGTCAATGGGCGTTATGCCAGCGACCTGAACTTCAACGCCTTCGTTGCGGCTTTTCCAATGGACAAGCCGAAATATATGGTCCTTGCGATCATCGACGCCCCNAAAACCGGTGAGCATGGNGGACGGACGGCAGCCTCCACAGCCGCGCCGATGGTGAAGGAAATCATTGGTCGGGCAGCCCCGCTGCTCGGGGTCCAGCCTCGCTTCGGATCGAATGATGCGCCCTATTCGCTGATCAGTTACTGAGCTATCCGCCAAGATCTGCGAGGCGCGACAGTGCCCCGGTCACGTCATCCCAAAATACGAGTGTCAGATGAAAGTCGCTTCGAATAGCTCACGCGCATATTCGTCATGCGTTTTCCCGTCCTGCAAATCGTCTTTCGAGAGCTCATCGATGAACCGGCCATCCTTCATGATCAGCACGCGATCGCACATATGGGCGATCACCGCCAGATCGTGGCTGACGAGCACGTAGGTCAGTCCCATCTCGTCGCGCTGGTCCGCCAGCAGGTTCAGGATTTCGGCCTGTATCGACACATCGAGCGCCGAAGTCGGTTCATCGAGGAGCAGGATCGGCGGCGACAGGATCAGCGCTCTTGCAATGGCCACGCGCTGGCGCTGGCCGCCGGAAAGTTCGTGGGGAAACCGGTTTGCAAATGCGGCCGGCAGACCGACCTGGCGCAGAGAACGTTCCACGGTTTGCCAGATCTCCTGCCTGCCCATAGCCCGCAAAGGTTCGGCGAGGGCCGTGCCGATCCGGTGGCGCGGGTGCAGCGAACCGTAAGGATCCTGGAACACCATCTGAGCGCATTTGAGGTCGTCAAGGTTTCTCGACTTGCCGACCATGCGACCAGCGAGCGCGATTTCTCCCGACCAGCCTTTTTCCATGCCCGACAGGCATCGCAAGACGGTGGACTTGCCGCAGCCGGACTCACCGACGATACCCAGAGTTTCCCCACGCGCGACGCTGAAGCTGATATCCTTGACGACATGGTTTTGCCGTTTGCCGGATGTGAACGTGACGTTGAGGTCGCGGACTTCGATCATCATGCTCTCTCCAGGTCGATCTTCGAGCGGTCGAGAACCGCAAGCCGCCGGACGGGATGTCGCGGATCCGGCATCGCCGCGATCAGTCCCCTCGTATAGGGATGGCTGGCATCTTCCAGCCGTGTCAGCGTTTCAACNATGCGCCCCGCATACATGACGATGATCCGCTCACAGAAGGCGGAGACCATGCGGATATCGTGACTGATCAGCAGCAGGCCGGAATCGTTCTCCCGGACGAGCTCGTCAAGCAGCATAAGTACGTCCTTGCGCACGCTGACATCGAGCGCCGAAGTCGGCTCGTCGGCGATGACGAGCTTCGGCTTGGCGAGAAGCATCATTGCAATCATCACACGCTGGCCCATGCCGCCGGATATCTGATGCGGATACTGCGCCATGACGCGCTCTGCGTCGCGGATGCGAACGCGCTCGAGCATCGCTTTGGCCGCAGCAGTCGCGCTGCGCCACGCAGATTGAGATGCAGGCGGGCCGCTTCAGCGATCTGCTTGCCGACCGTCAGCACGGGATTGAGCGAATAGCGAGGGTCCTGCATGATGAGCGCGATATCCTTGCCGCGTATCTTTCCCATCTGCCTCTCGGAGAGCGACAGAAGCGGACTGCCGTCAAGGTCGAGGCGCTTTGCGGAGACGGTGGCACCCGCCGACAGGAGGCGCATGATCGCCCGACCGGTCGTCGATTTTCCCGAGCCGGACTCGCCGACGATGCCGACGCGCTCGCGCCCGATATCGAAGCTGACATGGGAGACGGCAGGCACCGCGTTCTTGCCGAAGCTGACATTGAGGTCTTCGATGGAGAGAACTGGCTTCATATCAGGACCTCGCATGACGGGGATCCAGAATGTCGCGAAGCGCGTCACCTGCCACGTTGAAGGCAAGGCTGGTAACGAGGATGGCGACACCCGGCATCACGGCAACCCACCAATANTCGAGCATGAACTTTCGCCCGCTCGANATCATCGCNCCCCATTCGGGCGCCGGNGGCTGCGCGCCCAATCCGAGAAAGCCCAACGAAGCGGCCGTCAGAATGATGCCCGCCATGTTGAGGGTCAGACGTACGATCACCGACGGAATGCACATGGGAGCGATGTAGACNAACAGGATGCGCAGGGGCGAGGCGCCGTAGAGACGGGCGGCGGCCACATAGTCGGCATTTCTGACGACCAGCGCCTCGGCGCGCGCCAGACGCGCAATGGGTGGCCATGCGGTGAGCGAAATGGCGATGATTGCCGTCGTCAGCCCGGCTCCGAGGGCGGCGGCGAATGCCAGCGCCAGAATCAGCGAGGGAAAGGACAGGACGATATCCGTTGCCCGCATCAGGAGTGCATCGGTGCGACCGCCAAAGAAACCGGCGACGACACCGATCAGCAGGCCGATCGGGCCAACGATGAGAGAAATCGAAAGCACGGTCTGGACCGTGATCCGCGTTCCATAGATCAGGCGGCTCAGAATATCCCGGCCGAACTCGTCGGTGCCGGCCCAATGCGCGGCGCTCGGCGGCTGCAGCGCATCGGACAGAACCTGGATGTTGGGATCATAAGGCGCGAGCCAAGGCGCAAGGATCGCGACGACGCAGAGCACCGCCAGAATAATAAAGCCGGCCATGCCGAGCGGTTCCTGCCCCAGTCTTGAGACGATCCTCATCGTTGAGCCGGAGATCCGTGCCGGCAGGCTCGGTGGGCGCACAGTGAGGTCGGTTTGGATTGCATCGCTCATTGCGCAGCCTCCCGCGTTCGCGGATCGAATATCGCGTAGGCGATGTCCGCCAGGAAATTGAGGAACATGAAGATGAAACCGATGATGATGGTAGCGGCAACGACGGCATTCATGTCGCCGATCATCAGCGCATTCGTCATGTATTGGCCGATACCCGGCCAGGAAAAGACGATCTCGGTCACGACGGCACCTTCCAGCAGCCCGCCATAGGAAATAGCCAGGATGGTGATGAGCTGTACCGCGATATTCGGCAGGACGTGGCCGATGACGGTGCGGGCCGGGCCGACACCCTTTGCGCGCGCGGCGATCACGTAGTCCTGGCTCAGTTGCTCGAGCGTGAAGCTGCGGGTCATACGGGTGATATAGGCCATGGCGGCATAGGCAAGGATCACGGCAGGCAGGATGATATGCCCAAGCGCATTCCAGAAGATCTCTGTTTCTCCCTGCAGCAGGCTGTCAACGAGCAGCAGCCCGGTCTGTGGCGTCACCATGCCCTCGTAGAAGACATCGACACGGCCGGGACCTCCAACCCAATTCAGCCCTGCGTAAAAGATGACCAGGCCGACGATGCCGAACCAGAAGACCGGGATCGAATGACCGACAAGCGCCACGATCCGGGCGATCTTGTCGATAAACGTGTCTCGAAAAAGCGCCGCCGTCAGCCCAAGCGGGACGCCGACGAAGGTCGAGATCAGGATCGCCAGGGTGGCGAGTTCGAAGGTCGCGGGAAATGCCTGAGCAAGATCCGAGGAGACCGGATTGCCCGTCAGCACCGCCGTTCCGAAATCGCCATGCGCCAAGCCATTCAGGTAGATCAGGAACTGCTGGTAGATCGGCAGGTCAAGACCAAGCTTCTGACGCATGGCGGCATAGGCGGCAGGGTCTGCCAGCTCGCCGACGATCGCTCCGACCGGGTCGGCCGGAAGAATACGGCCGATCACGAAAGTGACGCACAGCAGGATGAACAGGCTGACGGCCAGGTGTCCCACCCGGCGCGCCAGTTCCTTCACGGAGAGTTCCTTCATGATCGGCGACCTTGCTTAATCGGTCTCAGCTTTCGTGACGCCCTCAAGGCGCGTCGTCTGGTTCGGATGGCCGACATAACCCTGAACCTTGTCGTTCAGCACGATCGGCTCGAAGCGCTCGAACATCGGCAGGACGGCCGGCTTCTGATCCACGAACATCTTCTGCATATCGACATAGATTTCGCCGCGTTTCTTCGGGTCCGCCTCAAGTGAAGCCTTCGCCGTCAGCGCGGTCAGTTCCGGAATGTCCCATGCCGAGCGCCAGACGAAGTTGCCGGCATTGTTTGCTTCGAGAGAATTGTCGGGATTGGACGCGAACTGCTCCATCGCTCCGAGCACGTTCGGCATGTAGGCACCAGTCTGTGGAATGAGCAGATCGAAATTTCGCGCACGATGGGCCGCGATAATGTCCGATCCGTTGCCCTGCTGGATGTCGACCTTGATGCCGATCTGGCCGAGCGAAGCCTGGATCGCGGTGGCAAGATCGATGCGGGGCGTCTGTGCGATGGTTTTCAGGCTGAGCGTAAAGCCGTCCTTGAAGCCCGCTTCCGCAAGAAGCTCCTTTGCCTTGGCGACATCGAGGTGCCAGTCGGGGCTCGGGATTGCATATTCGAAGTTTTCGGGAACCGGCACGGTACGGGCACGCCCGTAAGGACCCATGATAGTCTTCTCGATCCCCTTGTAATCGATACCGTAGGCGATTGCTTCGCGCACTTTCGGGTTCGACAGATATTTGTTGCCGGCATTCATCGACAGCACGTAGAAGCCACCGGTCGGTACGCGCTGGATTTCGAAGCCCTTCTTGTTGTCGAAGGTGGCGAGATCCGACGCGGTCATTGCGCTTGCTATGTCGATGTCGCCGCGTTCCAGCATCAGGCGCTCCACCTGGCTTTCGGGAACATGGCGGACGATGACGCGGCGCATCTTCGGAGCACCCGCAACATAGTTCTTGTTGGCTTCGAGAATGACAAGTTCATTGGGCGCCCAGCGGTTCAACGTGAACGGTCCGGAGCCCGCCGAATGGGTTCTAAGCCAGGCGTTGCCATAGTCATCATTGGCGACATGCTTCTGGACTTCAACGCTGTCGACGACGCTCGCAATGACCATGGCCAGACGGTAAAGCAGAAGCTCCGATGTCACTTCGCCCGAAAGATCGATGCGCACCGTCTTGTCATCGACGGCTTTGACCAGTTGATCGATATTGTCCTTCGTATAGCCGACGCGCTTCAGGTTGGCGGCTGCGGCCTGATCGAGCTTCAGCAAGCGCCGAGTGAATAGACGACGTCCTTGGACGTGACCGGGTTTCCCGAGGCAAAAGTCGCGTCGCGCAGCTTGAAGGTGATCCCCTTGTCATCAACCTGCCAGCTTTCAGCAAGCTGCGGCACGATCTTGCCGTCAGGCGTCGACGCAACCAGGCGATCATAGAGGTTCGACATGATCTCGTTGGCCTTGGCTTCCGTCGCCTGCTGCGGATCCAGCGAAAGAACCTGGGCGAGTGAGGTGCCGATCACGAGCTGATCGGCAGGCGTCGCCGCCCGAAGCGCGGGTGCTGCCAAGGTCAGCGCGCAGAGAGCGACACCAACAAACAGGCTTCTGGAAAAATGCTTCATTGCAACTCCTCCCTGAGTTACTATACAAGACATAATATGTCGTCCGTATGTCGTACTATGATTTTTCCAAGACGTTTGCAAGTGCCATGCGGAAGAGGACGCGAAAATGGGGAACAATGAAAATGGTGGCGGGCACGCGTGGCAGGCAGCGCTTGGCGCAGCAGATGATCGATCAGTTGCGAATGCAGATCGAGACGGGAAAGCTCCGTGAGGGAGATCAGCTTCCAACCGAGCCCCAGCTTGAGGCGGCCTTCGGCGTGAGTCGCACAGTGGTGCGGGAAGCGATTGCCGACCTGCGCGCGGCCGGATTTGTCCGGCCTGTCCAGGGCAAGGGCGTCTTCGTATCGGATCCCAACGTGCATGCCAGGCTTGTCCTGACGCCGGTCGAGGTCAAAAGCATTCCGGAAACACTGGAATTGCTGGAGTTTCGCATGGCAGTCGAAGGAGAGGCCGCCGCTATCGCAGCCTATCGCAGGACGGCCGAACAGGAAGCTGCGATTCGACTTGCCAACCGAAAAATGGCCCAACTCATCGAGAGCGGTGAGCCCACGGTCGAGGCCGATTATGAATTCCACACCGCCATAGCCAATGCTTCGAACAACAGATTCTATATCGATGCCCTGCGCCATTTCGGACCGCGCGCAATCCCGCGCGGACAGTTTCCGACCTTACCCGAAGCCAATGACCGCACCTATCTCGAAAAGGTTCATGCAGAGCATGGTGAGATCCTGGCCGCCATTGCGGAGCAGGATCCGGATCGTGCCAGACAGGCCATGCGCGCGCACATGATGGCGAGCCAGCGACGATACCGAATGCTTGCAGAGCAGCAATGAGGCTCGACAACCTTAAAAATTCATATTATGTCATACGACATGATTTGAATGATCGGGAGGTTAGTTGTGTATTTGGGAACCCAGGTCGCCGCACGGGACGACGATGATTTTCGTGTTTTTGCCCAACTGGGCGTAAAACACATTTCCGCTGACCCGCCCGGGGCGCCGTCCAGCTGGACACTTGATGATCTGGAGCGCCACCGCGATCACGTGGAGAGCTTCGGTCTCGTGCTGGACATGATCCAGCTCCCCCTGCCCTCCAGGCCGATCGAAAACGCGTCCTACCCCGACATCCTGCTGGCCGGTCCCGAACGCGACCGGCAGATCGACGCCGTCTGCCGGATGATCGAGAACTGCGCAAAGGCCGGGATCCCAGCCACGAAATACAATCTCAACCTGATAGGCATTCCGCGAACGGAGCTCGAAAAGGGCCGTGGCGGTTCGCTCAACGAGGCTTTTCGCTGGGACAAGGCCGATCAGCAGGCGGCACCCGGTCTTGCCGGCGTCCTCTCGGAAGATGAGAACTGGGAGCGTATCGACTATTTTCTCGAGCGGGTGGTTCCCGTTGCGGAGAGCAACAGGGTGCGCCTTGCCTGCCACCCGCACGATCCCTATACGCCACCGGGCTACCGCGGCGTCACTCGTGTCCTTGGTACAGTCGACGGCTTGAAGAGATTCGTGCAGATGCGCGAGAGCCCCTATCATGGCCTGAATTTCTGCCAGGGTTCGATCGGCGAGATGCTCGACAATCCGCGTGAGGAAATCGACGACATCATCCGCTGGTTCGGCACGCGCGGAAAGATCTTCAACCTGCACTTCCGCAACATCAGCGGCGGCAAGCTCTCCTTCATGGAAACCTTTCCCGATG
>Ga0055528_1000920_pt1 | contig 19780 bp, 18 predicted proteins | sample AraplaCol_mMS_r2_2_FD_55006 | JGI IMG/M metagenome (GOLD analysis project Ga0055528, IMG submission 55006) | Arabidopsis root microbial communities from North Carolina, USA - plate scrape MF_Col_mMS_r2 | ecosystem: Host-associated > Plants > Roots > Endosphere | place: USA: North Carolina...
TGGTTTACGAGGAGGCGGATGCCGGCTTCTTCATGGGCGTCGGCGGCTCGCTGCTCGACGACTTCATTTACATCGACATCCATGACCACGAGACGAGCGAATATCGCCTCTTGTCGACGAAGGACCTGAACGCCGAGCCGAAGCTGGTAGCGGTGCGTGAAGAAGGCATCGAATATTCGCTGACCGAAGGCGGCGACGTTTTCTACATCCTCACCAATGACGGCGGCGCCAAGGATTTCAAGATCATGGAAACGCCCGTTGACAAGCCGGGCAAGGAAAACTGGCGCGAGATCGTGCCGCACAAGCCAGGCACGCTGATCATCAGCCACATGGCCTATGCCCGCCATCTCCTGTGGCTCGAGCGCAAGGACGGCCTGCCGCAGATCATGATCCGCGACCGTCNGAGCGGCGAAGAACATGCNATCGCCTTCGACGAGGAAGCCTATTCNCTCGGCCTTTCGGGTGCCGCCGAATANGACACNGANGTCATCCGCTTCTCCTATTCCTCGATGACGACGCCCTCGCAGCTCTACGACTACAACATGGTCACCCGCGAGCGCACGCTCTTGAAGACGCAGGAAGTGCCATCGGGCCATAACCCTGACGACTATGTCACCCGCCGCGTCTTTGCTCCGGCATGGGATGGCGAAAAGGTACCGGTGACCCTGCTCTATCGCAAGGATACGCCGCTCGACGGCTCCGCTCCCTGCCTGCTCTATGGCTACGGCGCCTATGGCATTACCATTCCAGCCGGCTTCAACACCAATTGCCTGTCGCTCGCCGATCGCGGCTTCGTCTATGCCATCGCCCATATCCGTGGCGGCAAGGACAAGGGCTTTGCCTGGTACGAAGACGGCAAGATGGACAAGAAGACCAATACGTTCAAGGACTTCATCGCTGCCGCTGACTATCTGAATCAGGAGAAGTTCACGTCCTACGCAAACATCATCGCCGAGGGCGGGTCTGCCGGCGGCATGCTGATGGGTGCGGTCGCCAACATGGCGCCGGAGAAATTCGCGGGTCTCATCGCCGCCGTTCCNTTCGTCGACGTNCTGAACACCATGCTCGACGACANGCTGCCGCTCACTCCGCCGGAATGGCCGGAATGGGGCAACCCGATCGAGAGCCGCGANGAATACGAGCAGATNGCCGCCTATTCGCCCTATGACAATGTCGGCGCGAAANCCTATCCGCCGATCCTGGCGCTCGGTGGCCTGACGGACCCGCGCGTCACCTATTGGGAGCCGGCGAAATGGGTCGCAAAGCTGCGCGACAAGACGACGGGTGCCGCACCCATCCTGCTCAAGACCAACATGGACGCCGGCCATGGCGGGGCTTCGGGCCGCTTCCAGCGGCTTGAAGAGATCGCATTCGAATANGCATTTGCGATCAAGGTAGCGGGCAAGATGTAAGGCGCGCGGATGTGGCGTGCCCTGGTGCGCCACTCGCTCAAGGGAGGGAGAAATGGCCGTCTATATCGCGCTGCTGAGAGCCGTGAATGTCGGCGGCACGGGCTCCCTGCCGATGGCCGAGCTGAAGNCGANNTGCGAGCAGCTCGGCTTCACCGACGTGAAGACCTACATCCAGAGCGGCAACGTCCTGTTCCGNTCGGATGNGGCCGAAAAGGCGGTGGAGGNGAAGCTCGACGAGGCNCTGGGAAAGAAGATGGGCAAGCGGCCGGGCGTGATGGTGCGCAGCCGCANGGAGCTTGACGGCATCATCGCCCACGCGCCCTTCCCCGAGGCCAAGCCGAATTTTCTGCTGGTCTATTTCCTGCCCGAGGCAGCACCCAAGGATGCGCTGGAAAAGATGGTGGCGCCCGACGGCGAGGAAGCAAAGCTCGCCGGGCGCGAAATCTATGTGCACTATCCCATCGGCTCCGGCCGATCGAAGCTGAAGCTTCCGGCACTGAAGGCGGGCACGTCCCGCAACCTCAACACCGTACGCAAGCTTGCCGGCCTGGCGGCTGAGCTGGAAGACGGCAAAGCCTAAAGCTGCTCGCCACTCCTCACCGTGCCATAGATATGTTCATGTCTGACGGCAACGAGCGGCGACTCGATGGCGGGCAGGAAGAGCATCCTCACGAAGATGCGCAGCATCAGCACCTGTTCGGCGAGCGTATTCGGCTCCTTCAGCGTCTTTGAGAGAACGATGCCGCCTTCCAGCACCGAAGAAACCATATCGGCGAGCTGGTCGACATCGACGGGCTCGCGTGGCGAATAGACTTCCATGATCTCGCGGAACATGCGGCCGAAGCGGCGGCGCCAGGCAAGTACGGCATTGCGATTGGTCTCCTGGATCTCGCGATCGAAGAGCCGCTCGTAATAGCAGACGGTCGCCACGAGGCAGCCCGGATGACCGTTCGGCAGGTCGGCCACCAGTTCGGAGAGCAGCTTCAGGCCCAGCAGAAAGGATTGAAGCGGATCATCCATCAGATCGCGCGCACGGCTGAAGATCTCGTCATAGATGCGTTCGTCGTTTTCGATGTAGCGGTTGAGCAGCGCTTTCGCGAGCTCGTTCTTGTCCTTGAAGTGGTAAAAGAAGCCGCTCTTGGTAATGCCGGTTTCGACGATCAATTCCTCGATGGACGTGCCGCCGAACCCCTTCTGCAAGACCGCTGCTTCCGCCACATCAAGGATGCGATTCCGCGTTTCTTCGCCCTTTCGCATGTTCCCCTCCTGTACCCACGGTACAGTTTTCTGGACAGCTAGATCGAGCCCGCCTGCGCCCCCGGCAGCACCGGCCCATGCAAGGGATTGATTTCAATCCGCAAAATTCGAAACCTGTGATAGTATACCGCAAGTCGCCTAGTTTGACACCAGAATAAGCGGCAGAACATGACCATCGATGGCAGTCATTTCAGGCGCCTCGACTGGAGAGGTTTCACGATGGCAAAGTACAGGCATGGGTTGCCGCAGCTTAAAGGCGGCGCCTTCATTAGCGATGGCGGCATGGAAACCACGATGATCTTTCAAGAAGGCATCGATCTTCCGCATTTCGCCTCCTTCGTATTGCTGGCATCCGAAGACGGGCGGGAGCGCACGAAGAACTACTATCGCCGCTACCTGGATATCGCCCGGCGACACGGCACGGGCTTCGTGCTCGACACCGCCACATGGCGTGCCAATCCCGACTGGGGTCAGAAGCTCAACTATACGACCGAAGCGCTGCAAACGGCAAACGAGCAAGCCGTCGAACTGCTCGTGGGCTTGCGCCACGACTATGAGCGACCGGAGCAGCCAATTGTCGTCAGCGGCGCCATCGGCCCGCGCGGCGACGGCTACAAGGCGGGCGTCATGAGCGCCGACGAAGCGGAGGACTATCACGCCTTCCAGATCGAGACCTTCGCCGGCACCGAGGCCGATATGGTCGCCGCTTTCACGCTGACCAATATCGACGAGGCGATCGGTATTGCGCGGGCAGCCAGCACGCTCGGCATGCCCTGTGCCATCTCCTTCACGCTGGAGACGGATGGCAGGCTGGTGACCGGCCGCAGCCTTCAGGATGCGATCGAGACGACGGATGCGGCCACCGGCGGATCGCCGGCCTACTACATGATCAACTGCGCCCACCCGACGCATTTCGAGGCGGCGCTCGATCATGGCAGCGGCTGGGTAAAGCGCATTTCCGGCATCCGCGCCAACGCTTCGACCATGAGCCATGAACAGCTCGACAACAGTGAGGTGCTGGATGCCGGCGACCCTGCCGATCTCGGCCAACGCTACCGCGAGCTCCTTCGCCGCATGCCGCAGGTGCACGTGCTCGGCGGCTGCTGCGGCACCGACCACCGCCATGTTGCGGCGATCTGCGAAGCGTGCCTGCCCCGNGCGGCGTGACGGAGTGATCGGGAGGGCATGGCGTGACGATGGNGGGGGCAATGACACGCCGGCGCANCTGGCGTGANCTGTGGCTTGCGATNAAAGGGCAACAGACGCAAGCCGAACCGGAGGCGGCTGTGGAGGTGGCATTGCAGGATATGGATCTTGCGGCCTTCGAGGNCCTCGACCGCCGCATGGCCTACGGGCTCCAGGCGGACCAACGCAAGGCGCGNCCATTGCGGCGCAGGCGATTGCGGGAACCTGTCGGCCTCTGACGAAGAGGAAGGCGCCTCAGCTTCAGGCTGCGGCGCCTTTCTTGTGCTTGACCCTGTAGCCGCTGATCTCTTCGCCCGCCGTCGGCGAGAAGCGCAGGTTCCAGATGGTGGCGCTGATCGAAATGATCGCAACCACGATGAAGGCGGCGGAGAAATCGCCAAGCTTCGGCGTTTCGACATCGTTGAACGCCATCGAGGCATGCAGCGCCAGTGCGCCGATGCAGATGCCGAGCGAGAGCATCAGCTGCTGGAAGGTGGTGTAGAAGCTCGTGGCCGAGCTCATGCGTTCCTGGCTGATCTCGTCATAGGCGATGGTATTATAGGCGGTGAACTGGAACGACATGAAGAAGGCGCTGAGCACGAGCGCGATGAAGATCAGCGGCATCGGCCAATCCGGCCGGAAGGCGGCGCAGAGACCATAACCGATCGTGCCGAGAATGCCGTTTATAATAAGGCTTCGGCGGAAACCGAAACGGCGGAAGACGGCCTTTGCCAGGGGTTTCATGAACAGCGCGCCGAGTGCGGTGGAAATGACGATCTGCCCCGCGGCGGCGGCTGAAAGACCGAAGCCGATCTGGAAGAGCAGCGGCAGCAGGAAGGGCTGCGCGCCCTGCGTGATGCGCGTCAGCGAACCGGCGATGACAGAGGTGCCGAAGCTCGGCACCTTCATCAGCGAGAAATCCATGATCGGGGCCGGATGCCTGCGGGCATGGCGCAGATAGGCAATGCCGAAGAGCAGGCCGATCGCAATGAGGAAGATCGAGAAGGAACCCTGCCCTTCATGGCTCGACAATTCGAAGCCGAACAGCATCGAGCCGAGCGAAATGCCCGAGAGGATGAAGCCGATCGTATCGAAGGGACCGGCGGCCTTACCCTTCACCTCGTCAATATAGATCGACACGAAGATCATGCCGATGATGCCGATCGGCACGTTGATGTAGAAGATCCAACGCCAGTCGAGATAGGTGACGATGAAGCCGCCGAGCGGAGGGCCGACGATCGGGCCGATCAGCGCCGGCACCAGCAGCCAGGACATGGCGCTGACCATATCCTTGCGGTCGACGCTGCGCATCAGCACCAGACGGCCGACGGGCATCATCATGGCGCCGCCGATGCCCTGCAGCAGGCGGGCAAGCACGAGGAACGTCAAGGTCGGCGCAAAGGCACAGAGGATCGAGCCAACCACGAAGACGGCGATCGCCGAGCGGAAGACGGTGCGCGAGCCGAAACTGTCTGCCACGCGGCCGCTGGCGGGGATGAAGATCGCAAGGCTGAGCAGGTAGGAGGTCAGCGCAATCGACATGGCCGGGGCGTCGACGCCGAAATCGCGCGCCATCGTCGGCAGCGCGGTCGCCAGCACGGTTGCGTCGACATTTTCCATGAGCATGGCACTCGCGACAATCATCGCGATCACCCGGAAATTGGGTGCTGCACGCCGGACCATCGGCGCATGATAAATCTGATCCGACATCGTCAGGGATCACTCGCAAAGGCGCAGCGGAGCACACGGGGCGACAGGGCCGCGGGGATGACATGGCAAAAATGCCAAGAGGAGATGGTTTTGCTATACGCCTGCAATCATGGCGGCGCTATGTCTTTTATGGCACATCTGCTTTGCCGAGAGGTAAAGGCCGATCACCATTCCTTGCACTTTTTTGCCCTTCGTGAAGCGGATGGTTTGGGACCTAAGGCGGCTTGCGTGACCGCATCTGCGGCCCTACCTATTAGTCATGACCTCCGCCCCGCAGACAAACCCGCCGGACAACGCCTTCGGCTTCGACAACAGCTATGTGCGGCTACCGCAGAACTTCTTCGCCCTGCAGGCGCCGACGCAGGTGGCCGAGCCGTGGCTGATCAAGCTCAACGAACCGCTGGCTAGAGAACTGGGGCTTGATGTCGAGGTCCTGAAGCGCGATGGCGCAGCAATTTTTTCCGGAAATCTCGTGCCTGCCGGCGCGGAGCCGCTGGCGATGGCCTATTCCGGCCATCAGTTCGGGCATTTCGTGCCACTGCTCGGCGACGGGCGCGCGATCCTTCTCGGAGAAGTGATCGACCGCAACGGGAAGCGCCGCGATATCCAGCTCAAGGGCGCGGGCCAGACGCCGTTTTCGCGCCGCGGCGACGGGCGGGCAGCTCTCGGTCCGGTGCTGCGTGAATATATCATCAGCGAGGCGATGTTTGCGCTCGGCATTCCCGCCACGCGGGCGCTTGCCGCCGTGCTGACCGGCGAAGGCGTTCGGCGTGAGGATATCTTGCCGGGCGCCGTCTTCACGCGCGTCGCAGCAAGCCATATCCGCGTCGGTACCTTCCAGTATCTTGCCGCTGGTGGCGACGAGGATGGCATCAAGGCACTCGCCGATCATGTCATCGAACGGCACTATCCCGAGCTGGCGGCGGCGGAAAATCCCTATCTCGCGCTCTATGAAGCTGTCTGCGACCGGCAGGCGGCGCTGATCGCCCGCTGGCTGCAGGTGGGCTTCATCCATGGAGTGATGAATACCGACAACATGACGATCTCGGGCGAGACGATCGATTTCGGTCCCTGCGCCTTCATGGATATCTACGATCCGATGACGGTGTTCTCGTCGATCGACCAGCACGGGCGCTACGCCTATGCCAATCAGCCGGGCATCGGGCAATGGAACCTGGCGCGGCTCGGTGAAGCGCTGCTGCCGCTTGTTGATGCCGACAAAGACAAGGCGATCGAGCATGCCAACGCCATCATCAAGGCCTATGGCGAGCGTTTCCACGCCTATTGGCTGCAGGGCATGCGCGGCAAGATCGGCCTGACTTCAATCGAAGACGGCGATCTCGAACTCATCCAGTCATTGCTGGCGCTGATGCAGGCAGGGGGCGCGGATTTTACGCTGACCTTCCGGCGGCTGTCGGCTGTTGCAGGCGACGAGGCGTCCGAGGCGGTATTCACATCGACTTTCCGCGAGCCTGCTGCCGGCACCGAATGGCTGGCGCGCTGGCGCGAGCGGCTTTCGCGCGATCCGCAGATGCCCAGTGATCGGGCTGCAGCAATGAAGCAGGTCAATCCGGCCTTCATTGCGCGCAACCATCGGGTCGAGCAGGCGATCGAGGCGGCCGTTGAGGACGGCGATTTTTCGCTGTTCGAGGCGCTGCTCACAGTTCTTTCGCACCCCTATGAGGAGCAGCCGGCGTTTGCAGCCTATATGGACCCGCCGAAGCCGGAAGAGCGGGTGCTCCAGACCTTCTGCGGAACCTGATTTCAGACAGTTCCAATTCAACTCGCCCCATATTCATTGGAGATAACAATGACTGACCTTCTCGATATTCCGGTCAAGACAGTGCAAGGACGTGAGACGACGCTCAACGAATATCGCGGCCAGGTGCTGCTCATCGTCAATGTCGCCTCCAAGTGCGGCCTGACGGTGCAGTATGAAGGGCTTGAAAAGCTCTATGCCGACAAGCGCGAGCGTGGCTTCGTCATCGCCGGTTTCCCGGCCAATGACTTCAAGGGCCAGGAGCCGGGCACGGATGCGGAAATCCTGGATTTCTGCACCAGCACCTTCGGCGTCGATTTCCCGATGTTCTCGAAGATTTCCGTCAAGGGACCGGACAAGCACCCGCTCTACAAGAACCTGACCGGCTCCGATGTGGAAACGACAGGCGAAGGGCCGATGCGTGAGCGGCTGAAGGGCGCCGGCCTTGCCGGTGACGACAAGGAAATCCTCTGGAACTTCGAGAAATTCCTCGTCGGCCGCAATGGCAAGGTCGTTGCCCGTTTCGCCCCTGACGTCACGGCGGACGACAACCGCCTCGTTTCCGCAATCGACCGAGAGCTTGCAAAAGCCAGCTAGCGCGCCAGTTTCAACCGCGGCCAAATGCGGCGGTTGAAAGGCAGGCCTCCCGCTCTATCTGCCTGATCGGCGTATGTTTTTCGCCATTTTCCGATCCGGCTAACCAGCGGGAGACTGCCTTATGGCAATCGTCATTACCTCCATACTCTTCATCATTTTCGGACTGGCGCTCGGCGGCGGGGGGCTGTGGCTCGTCACGCTTGGCGGCAGCGTCTTCTATCTCTTCGCGGGACTGATGTTCCTGCTGACGGCAGGCCTGCTTCTCATGCGCAAGGCAGTCGCGCTGTGGGTCTATGCGGTTCTCGTCGTCGTGGCTCTCTCCTGGGCAATCTGGGAGGTGGGGTTCGACTGGTGGCAGCTCGGCCCGCGCGGCGGCCTGATCATCCTCTTCGGGCTCTGGCTGCTGACGCCATGGATCCGCAGGCCGCTCGGTTTTCGCAGCCCGACCGGCATCTATTACGGTGCCAATCCCTGGCCGCTGGCCATTCCGGTCATTCTTGCCATCATCGTCGCCGGATATTCGATGACGACGGATCCGCATGACCTCGCCGGCGACCTGCCGACGCAATCATCCGCCGCAACGCCGGCTTTTGGCGGCAATGTGCCTGACGGCGAATGGCATCAATATGGCCGCACGCCCTACGGCCAGCGCTATTCGCCGCTTGACCAGATCACTGTGCAAAATGTTTCCACCCTCGATGAGGTATGGCGCTACCAGACCGGCGACGTGAAGAAGCCCGACGATGTCGGCGAGACCACCTATCAGGTGACCCCGCTGAAAGTCGGCAACACGCTTTATCTCTGCACGCCGCACAATTGGGCGATTGCGCTCGATGCCAAGACCGGCCAGCAGAAATGGAAATATGACGCCAATTCCGGCATGAACCCGGACCGGCAGCACCAGACTTGCCGCGGCGTGACCTATTACAGCGACGAGGCGACACCTGCCGGCCAGCCCTGCAAGGAGCGTGTCTACCTGCCAACTTCGGATGCGCGCCTCATCGCGCTCGACGCGACCAACGGGCAGGTCTGCGCGAGCTTTGCCGACCATGGCGTGCTGCAGCTACAGACCGGCATGCAATACAACCCGGCCGGCTACTACTACTCCACGTCGCCGCCGGTCGCCGTCGCGGGCAAGATCATCATCGGCGGGGCGGTCAACGACAACTATTCGACGAAAGAACAGTCCGGCGTCATCCGCGCCTATGACATCAACAGCGGCGCGCTGATCTGGAACTGGGATTCCGGCAATCCCGACCAGACGACACCGTTGGCCGAGGGCCAGCATTACACGACGAATTCGCCGAACAGCTGGTCGGTCTTCAGCGTCGATGACCAGCTCGGCATGGTCTATATCCCGCTCGGCAACCAGGTGCCGGACCAGCTCGGCATGAACCGCAGCGCCAATGTCGAGAAGTTCTCGTCGTCGGTCGTGGCGCTCGACATCAATACGGGCCAGCTGCGATGGGTGCAGCAATTTGTTCACCACGATCTCTGGGACATGGACGTGCCGGCCCAGCCGGTGCTCGTGGACCTGACGAAACAAGATGGGACAGCGGTGCCGGCGCTCGTCGCGCCTACCAAACAGGGCGACATCTACGTGCTCGACCGGCGCACGGGCCAACCGATCATTCCCTTCAAGGAGATTCCGGCACCCGGTGGCACGATCCCGGAAGATCATAGCGCGCCGACCCAGCCGATCTCCGATCTCACCTTCTCCCCTGAGCCGCTGCGGGAAAAGGACATGTGGGGCGTCTCGCTGTTCGACCAGCTTGCCTGCCGCATCGAATTCCACCGCTACAAATACGAGGGCCGCTATACACCGCCCTCGCTGCAAGGAACGATCGTCTATCCCGGCAATTTCGGCACGTTCAACTGGGGTTCGGTCGCCGTCGATCCGGAGCGCCAGGTGATGTTCGCCATGCCGACCTACCTGGCCTTCACCTCGCGCCTGGTACCGGCCGCCGATATTCCGCCGCGTGGCCAGGATGAGAAGGGCAGCGAACAGGGCCTCAATCGCAATGACGGTGCGCCCTACGGCGTATTCATGGGTCCCTTCCTCGGGCCGCTGCAGATTCCCTGCCAGGCGCCGCCNTGGGGTTATGTCGCCGGCGTGGATCTCCGCACCGGCCGCATCGCCTACATGCACAAGAACGGCACCGTGCACGACATGACGCCACTGCCCCTGCCCTTCAAGGTGGGCGTGCCCGGTATCGGCGGGCCNATGATGACCAAGGGCGGTGTCGCCTTCCTGGGCGCCGCCGTCGACAACTACCTGCGCGCCTATGACGTGACGAACGGCCGACAATTGTGGGAAGCCCGGCTGCCGGCCGGCGGTCAGGCAACGCCGATGACCTATATGACGGATGACAACAAGCAATATGTCGTCATGGTTGCGGGCGGCCACGGTTCGGTCGGCACCAAGCCGGGCGACTACGTGATCGCCTACTCGCTGCCGTAGTGCAGCCAGAAGGAGACACCAGTTCCGGGCAGGTTTGCCCCATCATACTGCTACCGTTTTTCAGGGGGATTTTTTCATGGAAATCGGTAGCAGCCTTTCAATTTACTCTGGCCTTGGTGCACTTTTCGAGCAGGGCAAATCCAAGAATAAGCAGGCCGACGAATTTGGCGGCAGTGCACGCAATCAGTCNGGCGCCGGCCTGCAGCCGAGCGCGACCCCGCCGTCGATCGCCAATACGATGTGGGCGGTACAAGCCGGCAACGAGACCTATATCAACCCGTCGGACGCGGAAATGGAAGCCAAGGCCGCACACAGGANCCTGGTCGATGAATTCACCGACTGGAGCAACATGGACCCGGCCGAATTCATCCGTGCCCGATACCTGGAATCACGCGGCCTGACCGAGGACGACCTGAAGGCCATGCCTGCCGATCAGCGCGAGGCGATCGAGAAGGAAATTGCCGAGCAGATCAAGCGTGAACTCGCCGGCATTGAGGATAACGGAACCGCGACAACAGACGACGTTCCAGCCGCCTGAGGCCGCAACACCAACCGACATGCGGCGGAAAGCACTCTCCGCCGCTTTTCTACTCCGGCAACCCCGCCATTCGAAGAGCCTCGATATATCGGTTACGGTCGTCCGGTCGCCGAAACGGCGGCAGGATATCGGCAAGATTCGAAAGCCGGAGAGCGGGATCCAACTGGCACAGGCGAGCGATCGTTCCCTGCGCTTCCGCACTCCGCCCGCTCATGACCTGACCTGCCGCCATAACACGCATCGCGCTCGGATAATTCGGCTGGTGGCGTAACGATCTCGCCGCCCAGACGGCGGCATCCTCGTAATGTCCGGCGCAGAAATGAGCCAGGCCGGTGTTGAACTGCCAGGCAAACAGGCGGGGATCCAAAGGGCTCAGACGCATGGCGAGGGCTGCATGTTCGACGGCCTTGTCGGGCTCGCCAAGGCAGGTCTTCACCCAGCTGCTGGTGCCCAGAGCAGCGGCGAGATTCGGATTGAGGAAGAGCGCGCGATCGATACAGGCCGCACTATCATCAAGGTCGCCGCCGACATAGCCGAGGACATATCCACCGTAGGAGAGCGCAACCGCATCGTCCCAGCCGAGTTCGACCGCTCTTCTCGCCAGTCGGGTCGCTTCGGCAATCTCCTCGGCGGGATTGGCCATCCAGCCATTGCTCTTTCGGGTCGCGTAGCATCGCGCCGCCCGGGCATACGCTATGGCGAACTCCGGGTCGCGCTCGATCGCCTTCATGAACAGCCGCAGGGCCTTATCGGTTACCGATCTATTGGTGACCGTCCGGTCAAACGCTGCCAACCCGCGCAGATAATAGTCGTAAGCGTCAAGGCTCTCCGTCGGCTTGCGTTTGGCGCGCTCTATCTCCGCCTCCTCTACTTTCGGCGTTATCGCGCCGACGATGCTGGAGGCCACCTGATCCTGAAGATCGAATATATTTGCAAGCGTCCCATCAAAACGGTCTGCCCAAAGGTGCGCACCCGTCGATGTGTCGATGAGTTGTCCGGCAATGCGGAGCCGGTCTCCCGTCCGACGCACACTTCCCTCGACCACATAGCGCACGTCCAACTCGCGCCCAACCTGCTTGATGTCGACGGCCTGCCCTTTGTAGGTAAAGCTCGAATTCCGCGCGATGACGTAGAGATGGCGGAATTGGGCAAGGGCGATCGTGATATCCTCCACGATGCCATCGGCAAAATATTCCTGCTCCGCATCGCCGCTCAAATTCTGAAATGGCAATACCGCGACCGAGGGCCGATCGTGATGCTTCGTCGGGGCTGAAACGGCCTGCATCTGCGACATGACGTCTGGCCCCGGTTCGGCCCGCTGATGTAAGGGTTGTTGTCGCGACTGCAGCGAAACGGCCAGGGAGAACGTCTCTGCTTCCGGTTCGGCGCCGAGATGCTTCTTCAAGAGAGCCCGGCAGGTCTCGAACTGGCGGATGGCCGCGTTCTCGTGTCCCCTGAGAATATGGAGCCGCATCAGGGCCCGGTGGGCTGGCTCTATCGTCGGGTCCGAGGCGAGCAATCTCTCGGCGAGCCCTTCGCAGGCTGGCTCTTCGGCGGAGCCCGGACCGGAGAGCATGAGGCTCAACCGCTCCACGAGTTGCAGCGCCTTGCGCCGATAGGTGCTCCGGTAAGGTCCGAACCACTCATCCAGCCCGTCCGGAATGGACTCGCCCGCAAGCACCTCACCGCGGTAGAGGTCTGCCGCAAAGGCAAGATCAGCGGCTCCGCCCGCCTCCAGCTTCCGGTCGAAGATCGAAATGTCGGCTTCGTCCAGGCCGAAAATCAGGACGACCGTCTCCTGATCTCCGTCGATGTAGACAGTGGCTTCGCTGCTCGCCGGAAACGCCCGCCTGATATCGACCAGCGCCTGCCGCAAGCTATTGCGGGCCTGTTCATTGCTTCGTCCCGGCCAGAAGGCTTCGGAAAGCAATTCCCGGCGACAGCCGCGGCGCCCTGCAAGAACCAGAGCAGCAAAAAGAAGCGACGTCTTGCGCGTGGCGAAGCGTACTTGCCGGTCTTCCGGGGAGGTAACTTCGAGGCCGCCTAGCAACCTGATACGCACAGAAAGCCTCCCGATTTGGATCGCCGCTGCAGAATAGCATTTGGGAAGACGGATTTAACACCGATTTAGCGACGGCTTGTCGAAGTTTTCCTGGCCGTTCACGCCCAGCCCAACAGGCCGAAAACACCCCCATGGCACATTCCCACTCACACATTTCACAAATAGGAGACTGGGAAATGGCTCACACGGAAACTCCGCCGCCAGCGCGCCGATACAACAGGTGTCCGAGTCCAGGGTGAACAGCATCACAATATTGACTGCTGCGTTGGCCGCTGCCGTGAGGCAGTGGCGCAGAGCTGCCGCGAGGCGGAGGGTGCTGGCAGACCTGACGTCCGATCAGCTGAGAGATATCGGTCAACCCGAAATCAATCGCCCGACGCTCGAAATCAAAGCAGGTCTGATCACGAACTTGATGTCAATGCGATAACCGGCAGGTTCAATTGCATTGCTGCGACGAAACCATGGTTGCTAAGCTGCTGCCGAGCGGCGGATCTTTCCCGTTTCAGACCATCTCGGTAATCATCTTGCCGATTTCGGCGAAGACGGGATTGAATTCATCCATCTTCACCGTCGCTTCTCCGATGTAGACGGCGGCGACGATCGGGCCGCGCTTGGGCGGCCAGATGATGGCAATATCGCCGGCGGANCCNTTGTCGCCCGTGCCGGTCTTGTCACCGATCTTCCANTCGCCGGGCANGCCTGCGCGCAGGCGCGCNCCNCCGGTCGTGTTCGCAATCATCCAGTCGATCAGCTGATTTGCAGAGGTTTCTGCCAGAACCGAACCGAGCGCGATATTGCCNAGAGAATCCAGCATTGCATCCGGCGTCGTGGTGTCGCGCGGATCGCCTTTCGTGGCTTCGTTCAGCGCGGTTTCCATGCGGTCGAGCCTTGTCGTGCCGTCACCGATGGAGCGCAGCCAGTCGGTGAGTGCGGCCGGGCCGCCAAAACTTTCCAGCATCAGATTGCCGGCGGTGTTGTCGCTCAGCGTAATGGCGGCCTTGCAGATCTCGGCCATCGTCATGCCGTCACCGCCCGCGTGCTTTTCGGTCTCGGGGGAATAGGTGACGAGCTTGTCCTTGCCGTAGGTGATACGCCGGTCGAGGCTCTCATCGCCCTTGTCGACACGGGCAAGAACGAGGCCTGCAGCCAGGACCTTGAAGGTGCTGCACATGGCAAAGGGCTCGCTGCCGCGATAGCCGAAGGAGACATTCGTGTCGCTGTCGAGAACGGAAACCCCGAGGCGCCCGCCAATGCGCGCTTCAAGCGCTGCGAGCCGCTTGTCGATATCGTCATTCTGTTGCTCGGCGCGCACGCGAGACGCAAAGCCCAGCGCGGGCAGCAGCAAGGCGGAGCCCATGAAGCTGCGGCGGGTGAGGCTGTGATTCATGAAGACCTCCGGGGAATCAGGATCACAGGCGTAAGGCCCGATTGCGGCGGCATCTCGGCTTTTTGGCAGGATCAGGCAGCGCGCGTGACCTCCACCGTCACATGCGACAACTCGTCCAGGCTCGCGAGCCTCTCCTTGTAGAAGGCGGTATCGCGCGGCTGCGGCGTCAGCACCGCGACAATCGCTGCATGGTGGCCGGGACCGACCTGCCAGACATGAAGATCGGTGATGCGGTCGCCATCGCCTTCGATCGCTCCGCGGATTTCGTCCGGCAGTGTTTCTCCTTCCGAGAGAACGTCGAGCAGCACGGCGCCCGAAGATTTCATCAGTCCCCAGGACCATTGCGCGATGATGAGAGCGCCGACGATGCCCATCAGCGGATCAAGCCACAGCCAGCCATAGAGGCTACCGAAGGTGAGTGCGGCAATGGCGAGCACAGAGGTCAAAGCGTCGGCGATGACGTGCATATAGGCGGAGCGAATATTGTTATCCGCATGACTATGGTGGCCATGATCGTGGCCGTGGTGATGATCGTGATGGTGATCATGCCCGTGTCCATGATGGTGGCCGCCGCTACCGCTCAGCATCCAGGCACTGACGAGGTTGACGGCAAGGCCGATGACGGCGACGGCGATCGCCTGGCTGAAGCTGATCGGCACGGGCGAGGTGATGCGCAGGAAGCTTTCCCAGCCCATCAGCAGNGCGATCATCGCCAGAATGATGGCACTCGCAAAACCGGCGAGGTCGCCGAGTTTGCCGGTGCCGAACGTGAAGCGCGGATTGCGGGCCTGCTTGCGGGCGAAGAGATAGGCGAGCGCGGAAATGAGCAACGCGCTGGCATGGGTGGACATATGCCAGCCATCGGCCACCAGCGCCATCGAGCCGTACATGGTGCCGGCGCCGATTTCGACGACCATCATCACCGCTGTCAACGCGATCACCAGCCAGATGCGGCGTTCGTTGCGGGCATGGTCCTGCCCCAGGAAGACATGCTCATGTCCGTAGCTATTCGTTCCGGCACTCATTGCCAGCTCCTTACCGATATCGATCCGGCTCAGCGGATATAGGTTCGCAATACTTCCGATATTTCCTCGACCGCCTCCGCCCTCGCCTTCTCGTCGGCGGCATGCAGCACGTGTTCGTGCAGATGGTCGTCCAGCACCTCGCCCGTGAGACCCGTCAGCGCGCCGCGCACGGAGGCAAGAAGCTGGAGGATCTCGCCGCAGGGGCGCTCGCCCTCCAGCGCACGTTCGACCGCCTCGAGCTGCCCGCGGATACGGCTGACGCGGGCGATGAGTTTCTTCTTCTGATGGGTCGTATGGGACATGGCAGTCTCTGAATGTAGTATAGGGGGGTACCCTATATTACCTTCACGAAAAACGAAAGCGGCAATCCATCGCAGCGGCTCTTGAATTTACATAGGACTCCTATATATTTAACTCCATGGAAACGCCAAAAGACCCGACATCGATCGACAACCGCATCAGCGAAGGCCTGACCCGCATCGCGATCGCAATGCGCAGCGACGAATGGTCGAAGGCCGAAAAGGCCGGACTGAAGCCGACGCAGCTTGCGATCCTCGAATTTCTCGCCGGCCGCGATAGTGCGCGGGTGAAGGAGATTGCGGCGCATCTCGGCGTCTCGCAGCCGACAGCGACGGATTCGATTGCGGCACTGGAGCGCAAGGGGCTGGTCGCCAAGGCGAGCGCTCCCGGCGACAAACGTGCCACCGCGATCCGCATCACGACGGAGGGAAAGGCGGCGTTCGGCTCCGTTTCGCCGATCGAAACGGCAGCGATGGAAGCAGCCCGATCGCTTTCCCCCGGCGAGCAGGAAGGCCTGCTGCTGTCGCTCGTCAAGATGATCCAGCATCTGCAGGAGGCGGATGCCATACCAATCCAGCGGATGTGCACGAGCTGTCGTTACTTCCGTCCCTACCAGCATTCCGGTGCTGCCAAACCGCACCACTGCAATTTCGTGAACGCGGCCTTCGGCAGAAATGAACTGCGCATCGACTGCCGCGACCATGAAACCGCCGATCCGGCAACCCGGGCTGCCACCTGGGACGCCTTTGAAAAAGGATAGGCGCACTCTCCAGGCAAACTAGAAAAGAGAAGGACGTTCAAAATGTTAAGGCAGTTTATCACCGGCGCGGCCATCGCCGGAACGCTATCGCTTTGGCTGGGCTCGGCCATGGCCCATCCCGTCACGGCCGAACCATCCAAGGGCGTGAAAGCCTCGTTCGACATTATCGAAACACAGATCGTTACCAAGGGCGACAAGGCGATCTTTTCGACGCGGGTGCGCGGCGAGGCCGGCGTTGAAAAGCCCGCTGCAACCGGCAAGTTCGAAGGCTCCGGCGTCTATGCCTATGTCTGGCCGACCTCGCTCAACAGCGGCGATATCGGCTTCGACCGGGATCAGGGCATCGTGGCGCTGGCCGTGACTTTCCATCCTGACTTCGACGATGCCGCCAATAAGGGCAAAAACCGCGATGTCTGGCATCCGCACTGGGTCGTGCTCAACGAGGACAAGGCCTGCGCCGGCGGATTGAAGGTGACCGACATCCCTGACGGCGCCAAGCCGAAGCTTCCCGCGACATGGCCGGGCGTTCCGCTGCTGATCGACAGCCCGGATTATCAGACGGTGCTGAAGGGCGACCGTGTCGATGTCGCCATCCCGCTGTCGCTCATCGGCGGCATCACAGGCGCATCCTATGACGGCGTGACGGCAGGGCTGAAGGTCAACGGCAACCTGCATGCCCCGCTGCTTTGCGTCGATAATGTCTTCAAGGTCGCCTCCGGCAATCTCAGCCTGCCGGGCAAGGTCATGCCTGCGAAGTAACAGGGGCGCCGGTCCGCCGACTGCCATCGCCGGACCGGCTCTTTCCTCTCTCCAGGCAAATAGAGAAGAGAAAACACCAGGCAGATTTATCCCATTGCGGCCCGGATGCAACGGGTGGCGGGACCGCCTGCCCAACGACAAAGGATTTCGACATGTCCGATCTGACACTCGCACCGGAGCTTTCGGTCAGCGAATGGTTCAACACATCGCAGCCGCTCTCCATCGCCGGACTGCGCGGCAAGGTGATCTTCCTGCACAGTTTCCAATTGCTNTGCCCCGGCTGCGTGGCTGAAAGCCTGCCGCAGGTGCGCCGCATCGAGCGCATCTTCGCCAACACGGATCTCCNGGTCATCGGCCTGCACACGGTNTTCGAACATCACGAGGCGATGACGCCAACCGTGCTCAAGGCTTTCATTCACGAATACCGGCTGACNTCGCCCATCGGGGTCGATCAGGCCGACCAGCNCTCCGACATACCGGTGACGATGCGCCGCTATGGNTTCAGGGGAACGCCCTCNTCCGTCCTGATCGGCCGCGATGGNGTGATCCTGCATCATGCGTTCGGCGTCGAGGACGATATCGCGCTCGGCGCCCGCATCGGTATGGCGCTTGCAGCACCCATCCCGATGGCGACGTCAGCTGAGGAGATTGAGGGTTGCGCGGCCGGTGTCTGCGCCGTACCGGCAGATGCGCCCTGAAACGGCTCCGATCCGGGCCCAAGCTGCCATTGACAAACGGGCGGTTTCGGACAATCAATGGCGCATGATCAAGAACGCGCACCATAACCGCTCGTATTTTTGGCTGTACCTTTAAAGGGCGGCCGAGACAGATCACAATGTCAACAAGCCGCCGTCAGGCGGCTTTGTTGTATCGGCAGCGTCCTGGCGGCATAAACGTAAAAAGGACGCGAAGACCATGCTTGAAATCGAAGACAGCGAAATATCGCTCATGCGCCCGCCGGTGGTGACGATCCGCACCGCCAAACCCCGCGACATCTGCGAACTCCACGAAATGATCGGCCTGCTTGCCGCCCATCATGGCGACATCTCCGCCTCGACGCCGGAACAGCTCGAGCGCGACCTCTTCGGCCCGACGCCCTGGATTTCTGCCATTGTCGCCGACGGCAGCGAGGGGCTGATCGGTTACGCGATCCTCGTTCCGCTCTACAGGGCGCAGGAAGGCAAGCGCGGCATGGACCTGCATCACCTTTTCGTGCGCGACGGCCATCGCGGCCATGGCACCGGCCAGCTTCTCGTCGACCGCGCCCGGGAAACGGCCCGCATTGCGGGCTGCGATTACCTCTCCGTCAGCGCTGCAACCGGCAATCTCAAGGCTCACCGCTTCTACGAACAGATGGACTTCACCCCTCGCCCGGTCACCGGCATGCGCTATATGCAGGCTCTGTCGTGAGTGGCTTCAGCCGCTCGGCCATCTTGCAAGGGAGGAAAGCATGACCCGACTGGCGGTGGTTCTGACCGAAGGCTTTGCGGACTGGGAAGTGGGGCAGCTTGCTGCCTCCGCTCGCACCCATTTCGGCTTCGATGTGGTGACGGCAAGTCCCGGCGGCGCGGAAATCCGCTCCATGGGCGGCATGCGGGTGGCGGCCGATACTGTGGCCGAGAACCTGCACGGCGACGCTTTCGATGCGCTTGTTATCTGCGGGGGCACGATCTGGGAAACCGAAAGGGCGCCCGACCTTTCATCCGTCATCAACGACTTCATCACGCGTGGCAAGGTCACCGCTGCGATCTGCGGCGGGACGCTGGCACTGGCACGCGCGGGTGCATTGAACAATATTCCGCATACCAGCAACGCGCCCGACTTCATTGCCGGCGCTGAGGGCTATGGCGGCCAGGCGCATTATCGCGACGGTCCGCAGGCCGTAAGATCGGGCATGATCGTGACTGCGCCCGGTTCGGCTCCCATCACGTTTACGGCCGAAATCTACCGGGCGCTCGGCTTCGGCAGCGAAGAGCTCGACACCTATGTGCAGATCCTCGGAGCGGAGCATCAGCCGAAGGCAGCCTGAGATGTATCAAGCAGGCCGATCACCTCGGTCGTCGTACGCACATCGCCGAAGCTGCGATAGACCGAATAGAGCGCCATGTTGTGGTCTATATCTCGGCGAGCGGCATTTGCGTCAGCCAGCATGATGACGCGGAAACCGCTGCTGCAGGCATCGCGAGCCGAAGATTCGCAGCAGATGTTGGTCAGCGTGCCGGTAATGAGAACTGTATCGACACCGCGCGATTTCAGCATAGCCGCAAGCGGAGCGCTTTCGGGATGGAAGGCGCTGTAAGAAGTCTTCTCGATCAATAGATCCCGCGGTTCGGGCACAAACACCGGCGCAAGCCTGCCTTCGACCGGTCCTTCGCCGCCCGAGGTGCGGTAAAGTTCGGCGATGGTTTCACCAAAGAATTCGCGCGCCAGTTCGGGGTAGGTCTGGCGAGGAGCGGGCATCACCCAGACGATCAGCCCGCCGCACGCGCGCACCGCAGCAACGAGCGCCTGAATATTCGGAACGATGCCTTCCGCGTAGCTGCCCGGCGTCACGAAAAAGGGGATCAT
>Ga0055528_1000925_pt1 | contig 19615 bp, 19 predicted proteins | sample AraplaCol_mMS_r2_2_FD_55006 | JGI IMG/M metagenome (GOLD analysis project Ga0055528, IMG submission 55006) | Arabidopsis root microbial communities from North Carolina, USA - plate scrape MF_Col_mMS_r2 | ecosystem: Host-associated > Plants > Roots > Endosphere | place: USA: North Carolina...
TCTCGGTGGGCTACCGCCTGTCGCCCCAGGCCGACCCGCTGCTGCAGGCGCGCGACGTGGCAACGGCGCTGGCCAAGGCGCAAGGCCTGGCGCCATCCTGGGGCGGCGACCCCGGCAAATTCATCCTCATGGGACATTCGGCCGGCGCGCATCTTTCGGCCCTGCTGGCGGCCTCGCCGGCACTGGCACGCGAGGCCGGCGCCAAGCCCTGGCTGGGTACGATCGCGCTCGACAGTGCCGCGCTGGACCTGGAGCGCATCATGCAGGCGCGGCACATGCGTTTCTACGACCGCGTGTTCGGCGCCGACCCGGCTTACTGGCGCAGCGTGTCGCCCAGCAGCGTGCTGGCGCCCGACGCCACGCCCATGCTGCTGGTGTGCTCGACGCAGCGGGCCGATGGCTCCTGCGCCCAGTCGCGCGACTTTGCCGCCAAGGTGACGGCCAAGGGCGTGCGTGCGAGCGTGCTGCCGCAGGACCTGACGCATGAGCAGGTCAACGCCACGCTGGGCCTGCCCGGCGCCTACACCGAGGCCGTCGACGGATTCATGGCGAGCCTGCTGACTCGTCCATAGTCTCATCCTCAGTCTTCGCCGCACGGCGGTGATAGCTGAAAAAAGTCCACATCAGCAGCGAAGCATCAGGGCCTTGCGGCGCATTGAACGCGAAGCTCGCGTCGCCGCCGCTCCAGGCATGGCCCAGCATGTCGATATCGCACTTCACGAGCTGCGGCTTGCGGCCCGCATACCAGGTGGCGGCCTGGTAGGCATGGCGCGGACGGCGGCCGCCGCGGCGCTCGGGATAGCGGCGTACGACGGGCCCCTCGCGTGACGCACCCTGGGTGATGGCCGGGCTGTTGATGATTTCAAACTGCTCGGCCAGCTGGTCGGCGTTGACCCGGCGCACCACGGTGTCGTGGTTGCCATGGACCAGGATGGCCGGCATGCCCGGGAACTGCGGCTGGGCCCTGGCGAAGGAACGCGCGGCTTCGCCATAAGACGAACCCGAGCCGTGCTGCATGGCGCGGTAGGCGCTGAAGGGTGAATGGGTGGTGCCGAACACCGGCGCCGAATGCATGCCCACGGCCGCGATCAGTTGCGGGTGGCGCAAGGCCACGATGGCGGCCAGTGCGGCGCCGGCCGAGAGGCCCGCGACGTAGGTGCGCGAGCCATCCAGCCCGTGCTTGTTTTGCACCTGGGCGATCATCGCGGCGATCAGCTCGACGTCACCCTCCCCCTGTTGCGTGGCCCGCCTGTACCAGTGCCAGCAACGATGGGCGTCAGCTGCGGATGATTGTTGCGGATAAAGCACCGCGAAGCCCTTGCGCTCGGCCAGCTCGTTCATCCGGGTTCCCGCCGCGAAGTCAGCCGCCGTTTGCCGGCAGCCATGCAGCATCACGACCAGCGGGCGCGGTGCCGCAGGCGCATCGGCTGCCCTGCCTGCCGAGGTAGGCAAGTAAAGCCAGTACATCATGCGTCGTGCGGGGGTGAGCGGGCCGTCCGCGGGCAAGCTGAACCAGGCCTTGCGCCAGGTGCCGGGCAGGCCTGCCGCGGCACGCGCCTGCGCCGCCGTGGGCTGGCGCGCTTTCTTGGCAGAGCGGGCCGCAACGGGCTTGACCCGCTTGGCCCGGGCCTTGCGCGGCACGCTGGCCGGCACGGCCTTGGGCATGAAGCTTTTCAGCAAACGCAAGCCCTCCGCCTGCTGGACCTTGCCGACGCGGCGCATGCTTTTCAACCAGAGGCTGCTCAGGCTTTTCGACATGAAAGGAGGTGGAGTTGAGAGGTCATGGGGGATGGCCGGTGCCACCCGAGCGGGCATGCAATTTATAAGTACACAGTTATTTTGCTGCATTGCAGCAAAATGTCTATCAGAAAGGTGCCCGAAGCCGTGTGCGACGGCTTGAATCGGGTGCTTTTCGTCACAAAATCCAGGATTCCACGGCGTAAAAGCCCTGCCGTTACCATTGGAGGCATGGCTTACGCCTCCTGAGCCTCGTGAAATTGCCTCTTTGGGCTCTCCTGACCTGCTTCACCGCCTTTTCCCCCTTTTTTCCCATGTCCCAGTTCCTGACCGCCGCCCTGTATCAATTCGTTGAGCTGCCCGACTTCGCGGAGCTGCAAGCGCCGCTGCTTGCCCGCTGCGAGGCGAATGGCGTTAAAGGCACATTGCTGCTGGCTGCTGAAGGTATCAACGGCACGATTGCGGGATTGCCTGAGGGTGTCCGGGCAGTGCTGGCCTTTTTGCGCGCCGACCCGCGCCTGGCCACGCTGGAGCACAAAGAGGCCTGGGCCGACCAGATGCCCTTCTACCGCATGAAGGTGCGCCTCAAGCGCGAGATCGTCACCATGGGCGTGCCCGAGGTCCACCCGGCGCTGATGGCTGGTGAATACGTCAAGCCGCAGGACTGGAATGCGCTGATCCACGAACCCGGTGTGGTGCTGGTGGACACCCGCAACGACTATGAAGTGTCCATAGGCAGCTTCGAGGGTGCGATCAACCCGCACACGGGCAGCTTTTCAGAATTGCCCGGCTGGGTCGAGCGCGAGATGGCCGAAGGCGGCAAACTCGCCGCGCGCGATGGCAAGAAGCCCAAGGTGGCGATGTTCTGCACGGGCGGTATACGCTGCGAGAAATCCACCGCGCTGCTTCGCTCCAAAGGTTTTGAGGAGGTCTACCACCTCGAAGGCGGCATCCTCAAATACCTGGAGACCGTGCCCGAGGCGCAAAGCACGTGGCAAGGCGAATGCTTTGTGTTTGACGAGCGCGTCTCGGTGGGCCATGGGCTCAAGCCCGGCGGCTTCACGCTGTGCCGCTCCTGCCGCGACCCGCTCAGCGAAGAAGACCGCCGCTCGCCGCTGTATGAACTCGGCGTAAGCTGCCCGCACTGCCACGGCAAGACCACCGAGGAGCAGAAGGCCGGCTACCGCGAACGCCAGCGCCAGGTCGAGCTGGCCGAAAAGCGCCAGGCCGCGCACATAGGCGTGCGCCAGCCGGGTGGCTGACGGGTTGCTCATGGCCGGCGCCCTGCCCGTCCTCTATTCCTTTCGCCGCTGCCCCTATGCGATGCGCGCGCGCCTTGCGCTGGCCGCAAGCGGCGAGCCCTATGAGTTGCGCGAAGTCGTGCTGCGCGACAAGCCCGCCGAACTGCTGGCCGCCTCGCCCAAGGGCACTGTGCCTGTACTGGTGCTGACCGATGGCACCATCATCGACCAAAGCCTGGATGTGATGCTGTGGGCGCTGCGGCGCAATGACCCCGAAGACTGGCTCTCGCCACCCCGTGCTTCTATCGATGAGATGCTGGCGCTGATTGCCGGCAACGATGGCGACTTCAAGCGCCACCTGGACCGCTACAAATACCCCAACCGCTATCCCGAAGAATCGGCGGGCGATGCGCAGGCCTTTGCGCAGCAGCACCGGTCGGAAGGGGCCGCGTGGCTGGCGAAGCTGGATGGCATGCTGGCTGAAGGATGGCTGTTCGGCGCGCGCGCCAGCCTTGCCGATATGGCCCTGCTGCCTTTTGTGCGCCAGTTCGCACACACCGATGCAGCCTGGTTCGCCGCGCAGGGCTGGCCGCGGCTGCAGGCCTGGCTGGCGGGCTTTGAGGCCGGCGCGCTGTATGCGAGCGTGATGGGCAAGCACTCGCCATGGCGGGAAGCGAACACCCAGGTTCAATGCTGATATAAAGCATTCAACAACAGGCCAGATCACGCAATCGGCAGCGCCCGCCGCAAAAGGCTAATCACCACTGGGAGGCATTTCTTGAACCAGCCCACGCAACCCAATCCTTTTGCGCCGCCGCAGGCGCCCGTCAACGATGTGCCCGCGCCGCTGGCCACCTCGAACATCGACGAGCTGCCTGTTTCCGATACCTGGAAGGCCAGGTTCCACATCATTGAAAAAGCCGGCGGTGTGAAGCTACCCCAGTTCAAGGCCTTGAGCTTCGGCGAACGCATGAAGATCAACTTCGGCATTCTTCCTTTCCTGTTTGGCCCCTTCTATTACCTCGCCAAAGGCATGTGGAAAAAAGCCATCACCTTGTTTGCAGTGTGCGTGGTGCTTATGGTGGTTCTCGCGGTGCTGCTGGAGCTGGTGGGTCTCGGCCGTTTCAGCAATTCCCTTGGTTATGGGGTTGCCGCCATCTTCGCCGTCCGCGCGAATATCGACTACTACAAGAAGATGGTGCTTGGGCAGAACGGCTGGTGGTAGGGTCTCCTCCCCAGCCCCCAGCGAAGGCCAGCACCAGCTTTTCCCCACCCACCTTCATACACCATGACCCCCAATCCCTACGCGCCGCCCCAGACCCCGGTTGCCGACATCGCTGAAGTAACAGATGCCGGCGCTGGCAGCCCGCCCTTCTTCCCGGTTTCCCAGCTCAAGCTGCTGGTAATGTCGTTCAGCACATTGGGCCTTTACCAGGTCTACTGGCTGTACAAAAACTGGAAGATGGTGCGCCTGCGTACGGGCGAAAGCATCATGCCCTTTTGGCGCGCGTTCTTCGGCGTGTTGTTTTTCTATTCGCTGCTGGACCGAATTAAAAAGCATGATTCCGAGTCGGCCGCCGCACGGATGGAAGCGGGAGGCCTGGCAGCAGCCTGGATCATTCCCAACCTGTTGTGGAAGCTGCCCGATCCTTACTGGCTGATCTGCCTGGCCAGCATTTTTTCGCTGCTGCCGGTGCAAGGCTTTGTCAACGAACTCAACCAGAAAGTCGCGCCGGGCCATGCCACCAACAGCCGATTCACCGTCTGGAACTGGATGGGGGTGGTAATCGGAATTCCCTTCTTGATGATGGCAGTGTGGGGCGCCTTTTTGCCGCCGCAGTAAGAAGGCGGCGTGGGCGATGCGTATCCTCTTCTTGCTGTCCCTGCCCATTCTGGCCATCCGAGCAACCTCCCGAACCCATGAAACCGCGAATGACAATTTGCACGGTGGGCCTTACGCGCTCTTTATGCCTCGCGACAGCTCTCACGCTTTCGGCATGCGCAGTACCTGATCCGGCAAGCCATTCTTTGCTGGTCGAGGAAGTCTCCTCGCTGATCAAGGACGGCATGCCGCTTTCCGATGCGGTCAAGGCGCTGGGCAGTCGCGGCTTTTCCTGTGGCGAAGGCACATCGATCGAACCGTCGGCCAAGGGCATTTTTGAGTGCACCCGATCTCGCGCGCCTTGGTGGCCGCCCTACGGCTGTATCCACCGCATATGGTTTAAGGCTGCGGCACCGAATGGTGTCATCTCAAACCTGCAGGTATTCAAACCCTCCTGTGCAAGCCTGTAGCCTCCTTCCAGCCTGAGGGAGAGGGTTGCGTTGAGGGAAGCGGCCTACGCGATCGATGGCGGATTTCCAAAGCCGACGGCCCTCACCCCTGCCTTCTCCCAGAGGAAGAGGGAGTAAAGAGGGGCTACCCTCAAAGCAAAAATCTCAACGCTGCATCCGCGTAGACAGCACCACCGAGGTATGGGTGCGCTCAACGCCGTCGAGCAGGCCTATGCCGTCTATCAGCGCGTCCAGCCTTTCGATGGAGCCGGCCTGCACGATGGCAATCATGTCGTAGGTACCGCTGATGGACAGCAGCGAGCGCACCTCGGGAATCTTGCGCAGCGCCGCCTCTACTGTGCCGGTGAGCTTGGGGCCGACGGTGAGCATCACGTGCGCCGACACCTGCGACTGCTCATAGGCGTCCCCGGTGCGCGCGCCGTACCCGGTGATGACCTTGTCACGCTCCAGCCGCGTGATGCGGGCCTGCACCGCCGTACGCGATAGCCCGACCTTGCGTGCGAGCAAAGCCATGGGGCAGCGCGCGTTGTCGCGCAGTTCGGCGAGCAGGGCCTGGTCTATGGCGTCGAGTTGCATGGCATCTACTTCAATTAGTTAAATCGCGCATCTAGGTAGCCAATTTATCTAAAGTATCGCGTTAATTTGCCTAAATTGATACTGGTAACTGCCTGCCCTGCCTTCCACAATGGTTTATCGCCCTGCACGGGGCATACACCAAGGAGATCCCCATGAAAAAAATCCTGGTCGCAGGCGCGGGAAAAATCGGCTCCGCGATTGCCGTACTGCTGGCTGCCACCCGGGACTATTCGGTGACGGTGGCCGATGCCTCACCGGCGGCGCTGGCGGGCATACCGGCCGGCCCGCGCGTGCAGCGGCTGGCGCTGGATATCAGCAACCCAGCGGCCCTGCGCGAGGCGCTGGCCGGGCAGTACGCGGTGCTCAGCGCGGCACCGTTTCACCTGACCACGCCCATAGCCGAAGCCGCCGTTGCCCAGGGCGTGCACTACCTGGACCTCACCGAAGACGTGGCCAGCACACGTCGCGTCAAGGAGCTGGCTGCGGCCGGCGCACGCTCGGCGCTGATCCCGCAATGCGGACTGGCACCGGGCTTTGTCTCCATCGTCGCGGCCGACCTCTGCCAGCGCTTTGACAGCCTGCACAGCGTGCGCATGCGCGTGGGTGCGCTGCCGCAGTTTCCGTCGAACGCGCTCAACTACAACCTGACCTGGAGCACCGACGGCGTCATCAACGAGTACTGCGAGCCCTGCGAGGCCATCGTCGAAGGCGTGCTGCGCCAAGTGCCGCCGCTGGCCGAGCATGAGGAGTTCTCGCTCGACGGCGTGACCTATGAGGCCTTCAACACCTCGGGCGGGCTGGGTACGCTGTGCGAAACCCTGCAGGGCGAGGTCCGCCACCTCAACTACAAAACCATCCGCTACCCGGGCCATGCGGCCATCATGAAGGTGCTGCTCAACGACCTGCGCCTGCGCGAGCGCCGCCACGTGCTCAAGGACCTGCTGGAAAACGCCCTGCCCGTGACGCTGCAGGACGTGGTCATCGTCTTCGTCACCGTCAGCGGCCAGCGCGAAGGCCGGCTGATGCAGGAAACCTATGCGCACAAGGTTTATAGCCAGGTGGTGGATGGGGTGCTCCGCAGCGCGATACAGGTCACCACGGCAGCCGGTATCTGTGCTGTGCTGGACCTGCTGGCGACGGGAAAGCTGCCGACGCAGGGCTTTGTGCGGCAGGAAGAAATCGCCTTGGGGGACTTCCTGGCAAACCGTTTTGGCAAGGCTTATGCCGAGCACGCGGCGGAGCGCGCTGCAGCCTGAGAGCCGCCATCAAAGCTCGGGGGCAACAAACTCCGCATACTCATAAAGCGCACCCAGGATCTCTTCGCCGCGCTCATCGGCTGTCTCAGACAAAACATCAATCCGCGCAAACAGCGCATCCACATTGCGCGCCCCGCCCTCGCCTTCGAGCAGCCAGGCCACGCGGTGCGCCTCCCAGCGTTCGGCGTCTTCGGGCGACAGGGTTTCGGGGAAATTGCGGGCGCGGTAGCGGAACAGCAATTCCTCCAGGCGATCATCGTCAAAGCCAACACGGCTGTGGGCGAGTTCGGCGGGTGACAAGGCGCGCAGTTGGTTCAGGCGCCGGCGGTCGGCGTTGCCGATAAAGCCGCCGTAGAGGTCTTCGTCCACATCGGGCGCGGCCTCCTTGGGACGCTGGAAGACCTCGGGCCAGATGGCGCTCATGTCGGGCAGGCCGGCGGCTTTTTCAGCATTGGCCAGTGCGGCATCAATGCTGACGCCCCACTTCGCCGCCATTTCGGGCGTCAGGGTCGCGAGCTTGCGCACCACCATGGGCGACTTGTTGAGATGCACCGACTTGATGGGCAGGCGCTGCACGCCCTCCGGCAGGTCGGCGGACCGGCTGAACAGGCGCTGGCGCAGGGTGGCGACGTCCAGCAGCGGCAGCTCGCTGGGGTCTTGTGAGAGATCCCAGGCCAGCAGTTCGTTCTTGTTGGTGGGATGCGTGGCCAGCGGCCACATGACGGCCAGGCAACCGCGTTCGGGCGGGAACATGCCCGAAATGTGCAAAAAGGGTTGGGCGGTCTGCGGGCTGGTGGGCAGGCCGAGTTCGGCGGCGACGCGATCCTTCTTGTGCAGGCTCAGGGCAAAGTCAAAGAGCTTGGGCTGGGCCTTGCGGATCAGCCGTGCCAGCGCGATGGTGGCGCGCACATCTGACAGCGCATCGTGTGCCGCCTCGTGCATCAGGCCGTTGGCGCGCGCCAGGTCTTCAAGCTTGAAGCTGGGCCGGGTCACGCTGGGGTCGTCGGGAAAGCGCTCGTCGGGCTTGCGCGGCCAGACAATGCCTTCGGGCCGCAGGGCATAGGCCATTCGCACCACGTCGAGCAGGTCCCAGCGGCCGCAATCGTTTTGCCACTCGCGTGCGTAGGGATCTATCAGGTTGCGCCAGAACAAATGGCGCGTGACTTCGTCGTCAAAGCGGATGGTGTTGTAGCCCACGCCTATGGTGCCGGGCTCGGCCAGCACGGCTTCGATGCGGGCAGCAAACTCATGCTCGGCCACGCCGTGCTCCAGGCAAAGCTGGGGCGTGATGCCGGTCAGCAGGCAGGACTCCGGATCCGGCAGGTAGTCGCTGGCGGGCTTGCAATACATCATCAGCGGTTCGCCGATTTCATTGAGTTCGGCGTCGGTGCGTATGCCGGCAAACTGCGCGGGCCGGTCGCGCCGGGGATTGATGCCGAAGGTCTCGTAGTCGTGCCAGAGGAAGGTATGGGAGGCCATGGAGCGTCTCTCGAAGAGATTAAAGCAATGGGGAGAACAAGCGCGCCGTGGCGTCGGCCAGCCGCACCAGGAAGCGCTGCGGCCGGTTGGCTCGCACCGCAACGGCGCTGCGCAGGTCGGTCTTGAACTGGTCGGCCAGCGGCCCTGCCAACGCCGGGCCGTAGACCACCGCCATCACCTCGAAGTTCAGCCGGAAGCTGCGGTTGTCGAAATTGGCGGTACCGGCCATGGCGCAGTGGTCGTCGACCACCAGGGTCTTGGAATGCAGCATGCGTGCCTTGTACTCCCACACCTTGACGCCGGCCGCGATCAGTTCATCAAAGTAGGAGCGCGCGGCGGCGCTGACGATCAGGCTGTCGCTGCGGCGCGGCACCAGCAGGCGCACGTCAACGCCGCGCAGCGCGGCGCTGGTGAGCGCCATCAGGGCCGGCTCGCCGGGGACGAAATACGGCGTGGTCAGCCAGGCGCGCTGGGTGGAGGCATTGATGGCCGCGACGTGCATGCGGTGTATGGGCTCGAGCGTGGTGTCCGGCCCGCTGGTGACAATCTGCACCGGAATTTCGCCGGCCTCGGCTTCTGGCCCCAAATGCGGCAGGAGCTGTGGCAAGCCGCGCTGCCCGTCATTGGGTGATTTGCCGGTGGTGTAGGCCCAGTCTTCAAGAAAAGTCGTCTGCAGCCAGCGCACCGCACTGCCTTCAATGCGCACGTGCACATCATGGTAGGCGTCGCGGCGGGTGCGGGGGTCTTCCTCGTCGGTGATGTTGACGCCCCCCGTAAAGCCTATGCTGCCGTCGCACACCACGATCTTGCGGTGGGTGCGGTAGTTGGTCACCGGACGCAACCGGCGGCCGATACGGGTGTCATGGAAAAACGCGACCTGGCCGCCGGCGGCCAGCAGCGGCGCCAGGAACTTGCGTCCCAGCCGCTTGGAGCCCAGCGCGTCGACCAGCAGCCGTACGGTGACGCCCTGCCCGGCTTTTTCCACCAGCAGGTCGCGCAGCAAGGTGCCGATCTGGTCGGGCTCGAAGATGTAGTACTCGAGGTGGACATGGTCGCGCGCGTCGCGCACGGCCTTGAAGATGCTGTCAAAGGTGCGCGCGCCGCCCGAGAGCAACTCGACCGAGGTGGCACTGGACACCGGCAGGCCGCAGGCGGCTGTGCCCAGCGCGGCCATCTGCCGCAGGGATGCGGGCGCTTTTTCGGCAGCCTCGCGCAACAGGGCCAGGTCCGCGCCGGCCAACTCGCCGGCACGGCTGCGCAGGCGCTTGAGGCGCTGTTTCTTCAGGCGCTGGGGCCCCAGGAAGTAATAGATGACAAAGCCCGCGAAGGGCAGCAAGGCCAGCGACAGTATCCAGCTCATGGTGGACACCGGGGCGCGCTTTTGCAACACGATCCAGACGGACAACACCGCGATATAGCCGCTCCAGGCCAGCGAGAGGCCGGTTTTCCATTCAGAGCTGAGTTCGGGGAACGTCAAGGTAGGGTCGAAGATAGATTGCGGCGCTGGCGGACAAGAAAAAAGGCCGATAGCGTGATGCTACCGGCCTTTCTGGCTGCTTCAGGTGGGCGCTCAAAAATCAGCGCCCTGGTTTGCCTGATCAGTTGGTCTCCGCCGCCTCGGCTTCAGGCTTGGCCTTGCCCTCTTTCTTGGGCAATGGCTGGATGTCGAGCGAAACCTCACCGGTTTCCACGCCCTTCTCGTCAGTCGTCATCTGCATGTCGACCGTCAGGCGCCCTCCGTCAATCAGTCGGCCGAACAGCAGTTCGTCGGCCAGCGCACGGCGAATCGTGTCCTGGATCAGGCGCTGCATCGGGCGCGCGCCCATCAGCGGATCGAAGCCCTTCTTGCCGAGGTACTTGCGCAGCGTGTCGGTGAAGGTGACTTCGACCTTCTTCTCGGCCAGCTGGGTTTCGAGCTGCAGCAGGAACTTGTCGACCACGCGGAGGATGACGGCCTCGTCGAGCGCCTTGAAGCTCACGGTCGCGTCCAGGCGGTTGCGGAACTCGGGCGTGAACAGGCGCTTGATGTCGGCCATCTCGTCGCCGGACTCGCGCGGGTTGGTAAAGCCGATGGTCGCCTTGTTCATCGTCTCGGCACCGGCATTGGTGGTCATGACGATGATGACATTGCGGAAATCGGCCTTGCGCCCGTTGTTGTCCGTCAGCGTGCCGTGGTCCATGACCTGCAGCAGCACGTTGAAGATGTCCGGGTGCGCCTTTTCGATCTCGTCGAGCAGCAGCACGGCGTGCGGCTTCTTGGTGATGGCCTCGGTCAGCAGGCCGCCCTGGTCGAAGCCGACATAGCCCGGGGGCGCGCCAATCAGGCGGCTCACGGCATGGCGCTCCATGTACTCGGACATGTCGAAGCGGATCAGCTCGATGCCCATGATGTAGGCCAGCTGCTTGGCGGCTTCCGTCTTGCCGACGCCCGTGGGGCCGGAAAACAGGAAGGAGCCGATGGGCTTGTCGTCCTTGCCCAAGCCCGAGCGCGCCATCTTCACGGCGGAGGCGAGCACGTCGAGCGCCTTGTCCTGGCCGAACACCACGCTCTTGAGGTCACGCTCCAGCGTCTTGAGCTTGCCGCGGTCGTCGTTGGACACGTTGGCGGGCGGGATGCGGGCGATCTTGGCCACGATCTCTTCGACCTCGGCTTTGCTGATGGTTTTCTTGCGCTTGGACGCGGGCAGGATGCGCTGGGCCGCGCCGGCCTCGTCGATCACGTCAATCGCCTTGTCGGGCAGGTGGCGGTCGTTGATGTACTTGGCGCTGAGCTCGGCCGCGGCCTGCAGGGCAGCCACGGCGTACTTGACGCTGTGGTGCTCTTCAAAGCGCGACTTCAGGCCCTTGAGGATTTCCACGGTTTCCTGCACCGTGGGCTCGACCACGTCGACTTTCTGGAAACGGCGCGACAGGGCCGCGTCTTTCTCGAAGATGCCGCGGTACTCGGTGAAGGTGGTCGCGCCAATGCACTTGAGCTGGCCCGAGCTGAGGGCCGGCTTGAGCAGGTTGGACGCGTCCAGCGTGCCGCCTGATGCCGCGCCGGCACCGATCAGGGTGTGGATCTCGTCGATGAAGAGGATGCCGTTGGGCTTGTCCTTCAGCGCCTTGAGCACGCCTTTGAGGCGCTGCTCGAAATCGCCGCGGTACTTGGTACCCGCGAGCAAGGCGCCCATGTCGAGCGAGTACACATTGGCTTCGGCCAGGATCTCGGGCACGTCTTTTTGCGTGATGCGCCAGGCCAGACCCTCGGCGATGGCGGTCTTGCCCACGCCGGCCTCGCCGACCAGCAGCGGGTTGTTTTTGCGGCGGCGGCAGAGGATCTGGATGACGCGCTCGACCTCGTACTGGCGGCCGATCAGCGGATCGATCTTGCCGTCCTTGGCGAGCTGGTTCAGGTTGATGGTGAACTGCTCCAGTGGAGACGCTTTTTCGCTCTTTTCGGCGCCTTCCTCGTTCTCGGCAGCGCTCTCGCCGGCCTTGGCGGGCTCGGGCGGGTCGCTCTTCTTGATGCCGTGGGCGATGAAATTCACCACATCCAGGCGGGTGACGCCCTGCTGGTGGAGGTAATACACGGCGTGCGAATCCTTTTCGCCAAAGATGGCGACCAGCACGTTGGCGCCGGTGACTTCCTTTTTGCCGTTGCCGGTGGACTGGACGTGCATGATGGCGCGCTGGATCACGCGCTGGAAGCCCAGCGTGGGTTGCGTGTCGACGTCGTCGGTACCGGCGACCTGCGGAGTGTTGTCCTTGATGAAATTGGCGAGCGACTTGCGCAGATCGTCCACGTTGGCAGAGCAGGCGCGCAGCACTTCGGCGGCACTGGGGTTGTCCAGCAAGGCAAGCAGGAGGTGCTCAACGGTGATGAACTCGTGGCGCTGCTGGCGCGCCTCGACAAACGCCATGTGCAAGCTGACTTCTAATTCCTGGGCAATCATTGATCTTCCTTTCGGCTTGCTTGGGTTACTTAACTGACTGATCTCACTGACAGGTCAAATATTGGCCGTTTTCACGATTATTCAATGGGCTCGCTGACACACTGCAGCGGATGGCCGTTCTTGCGGGCGGCTTCGGTGACCTGGTCTACCTTGGTCGCCGCCACGTCCTTGGAGAAAACCCCGCAGACGCCTTTGCCGTCCAGGTGGATCTTCAGCATGATCTGCGTGGCGGTTTCCCGGTCCTTGTTGAAAAACTCCTGGATCACGACCACCACGAACTCCATGGGGGTGTAATCGTCGTTGAGCAGAACCACCTGGTACATCTGCGGCGGCTTGGTTTTTTGCGGCCGGCGCTCCAGCACGACCGAATCCCCTCCGGCGCCGTTGTCCGGCCTGACGGCGGGTACCGGCGGCTGCACCGGGGAACTGGGGGATTTGGGAGACTTGGTTGCCATGGAATTCATTCTAGCCACCGATATAGCCCAGTGCGCCTGATGGTTAAATTGGTGGCGGGAACGCGACATTCAAGCGTGATTTTTTGCTTATTTACCGGACATGAAAAAACCGCCTCAGGATTGCTCCCGGGCGGTTCAAAATAGAGGGCTGGGCCCGCTGCTTTACATGTTGTCGATCATGACCTGGCCGAAACCGGAGCAGCTGACCTGGGTTGCGCCTTCCATGAGGCGCGCGAAGTCATAGGTGACCTTCTTCGATTCGATGGATTTTTCCATCGAGCTGATGATCAGGTCAGCAGCCTGGGTCCAGCCCATGTGGCGCAGCATCATTTCGGCCGAGAGGATCTCGGAGCCGGGGTTGACATAGTCCTTGCCGGCGTACTTGGGCGCCGTGCCGTGGGTGGCTTCAAACATCGCGACGGTGTCACTCAGGTTGGCGCCAGGGGCAATGCCGATACCGCCGACCTGGGCCGCCAGCGCGTCGGAGACATAGTCGCCGTTCAGGTTCAGGGTGGCGATCACGCTGTATTCAGCGGGGCGCAGCAGGATTTGCTGCAGGAAGGCGTCGGCGATGCTGTCCTTGACGGTGATTTCCTTGCCGGTCTTCGGGTTCTTGAACTTCATCCATGGGCCGCCGTCGATTTCCACCGCGCCGAATTCCTTCTTGGCCAGGGCGTAAGCCCAGTCACGGAAGCCGCCTTCGGTGAACTTCATGATATTGCCCTTGTGCACGATGGTCACGCTGGGCTTGTCGTTGTCGATGGCGTACTGGATGGCCTTGCGCACCAGGCGCTCGGTGCCTTCGCTGGAAACCGGCTTGATGCCGATGCCCGAGGTGTTCGGGAAGCGGATCTTCTTGACACCCATCTCGTCCTGCAGGAACTTGATGAGCTTTTTGGCCTTGTCGCTTCCGGATTCGAACTCGATGCCGGCATAGATGTCTTCCGAGTTCTCGCGGAAGATGACCATGTTGGTCTTCTGCGGTTCCTTGACGGGGGAAGGAACGCCCGCGAAGTACTGGATGGGGCGCAGGCAGACGTAGAGGTCGAGTTCCTGGCGCAGTGCCACGTTCAGGCTGCGGATGCCGCCGCCCACGGGCGTCGTCAGCGGGCCCTTGATCGAAACGACGTAGTCGCGCACGGCGTGCAGGGTTTCTTCGGGCAGCCACACGTCGGGACCGTAGACCTTGGTCGACTTTTCACCGGCATAGACCTCCATCCAGTGGATTTTTTTCTTGCCGCCGTAGGCTTTGGCAACAGCAGCATCGACCACCTTCAGCATGACCGGCGTAATGTCTGCGCCGGTACCGTCGCCTTCAATGAACGGAATGACGGGTTCGTCAGGCACGTTCAGGGAGTTGTCGGCGTTGACAGTGATTTTCTTGCCTTGGGAAGGCACTTTGATGTGCTGGTACATGTAGGAAAGTCTCCGGGGTGGGCGCTGGGCGCGGAAGGTACGCCGTGTAGCGGTTAGGTAAAAACCCCTAAATTCTAGCCTTAAAACCACAAGGCAAAAGAATTTGGGGGCTTGTGTCAACGGCCGGCAAACGGGCTCCGTTACGGAAGGGCCTCCGAGAAGTTCGGGGTATTTTTTCCAATAACCTTTCTAGGAAATTCCAAATGAACAAAATCCTCGCTGCTTTGATCGCTGGCCTCTTCGCTGTTGGTGCATACGCACAAGCTCCTGCCAAGCCTGCTTCCGCTCCTGCTGCCGCAGCCGCTCCCGCTGCTACCCCCGCAACGCCAGCCACCCCTGCTGCCAAGCCTGCCAAGATGACCAAGGAAGAAAAAGCTGCCGCTGCTGCCGCCAAGAAGGAGAAAGCCGCTGCTGAGAAGAAGGCAAAGGCTGAAGCCAAGGCCGCCAAGAAAGCAGAAGCTGCCGCCGCCAAGAAAGCAAAGGCTGAAGCCAAGAAGTAATTCCTGGTGACTTCGGTCAAAATGCCCGCCGCGTGCGGGCATTTTTTATGCGCGTCGTTTATGCTGCCTAATCAACTTCATGTGTGGTGACTCTATGTTTTCAAGATCCGGCGTCGTGTCATTCGGCAAGGCATTCCAGGCTCTGGCCAGCGCTCTTGCCCTGGCTGCCCTGCTCTCCCCGATATGCGCTTCGGCCCAGGATGCCCCGCAGATGAACCTGCAGCGCGTCAAGCTCTCGGCCGGCATGCACCTGATTGATGCGCAGGTGGCCCTCACGCCGGAGCAGCGGCAAATCGGCCTGATGTTCCGCAAGGAAATGCCGCAGCAGGAAGGCATGATCTTCGTATTCGAGCAGGCCAGCCAGCAATGTTTCTGGATGAAAAACACTGTACTGCCCCTGACGGCGGCCTTTGTGGCCGATGACGGCACCATCGTGAACCTGGCCGACATGAAGCCGCAAACCACCAACGCCCACTGCTCGGCCGAGCCGGTCCGCTATGTGCTGGAGATGAACAAGGGCTGGTTCGCCAAAAAAGGCATCAAAGCCGGCAGCAAGCTGGGCGGCCCCTTCTTTGAAGCCCGGCGCTGACTTTCTCGCTGTTTCTCTCTGCCCCAAACAAAAAGCCGACTTGAAGTCGGCTTTTTTGCGGGCGCTGGATGCGCCGTAAGCACCAATCAGGCGAAGTTGGCTTCAGCGAAGCTCCAGTTGACCAGGTTGGACAGGAAGGTCTCCACGAATTTCGGGCGCAGGTTGCGATAGTCGATGTAGTAGGCGTGTTCCCAGACGTCAACCGTCAGCAGGGCCTTGTCGGCGGTGGTCAGCGGAGTGCCGGCCGGGCCGGTGTTGACGATGTCCACCGTGCCGTCGGCCTTCTTGACCAGCCAGGTCCAGCCGGAGCCGAAGTTGCCCACAGCAGACTTCACGAAAGCCTCTTTGAAGGCGGCATAAGAGCCGAACTTGGCGTTGATGGCCGCAGCCAGCGCACCGCCGGGTTCACCGCCGCCGGCGGGCTTCATGCAGTTCCAGAAAAAGGTGTGGTTCCAGATCTGGGCCGCATTGTTGTAGACGCCGCCGCTGGATTTCTTGACGATCTCTTCGAGCGTCATGGATTCGAACTCGGTGCCCTTTTGCAGGTTGTTGAGGTTCACCACGTAAGCGTTGTGGTGCTTGCCGTGGTGGTACTCAAAGGCTTCCTGGCTGTAATGCGGCGCCAATGCGTCGATTGGATAAGGGAGTGGTGGGAGCTTGTGTTCCATGATTTTCCTCGTGGTGATGAATAAACTGTTGTTGAACGGGCTCGGACGGTCAAACGGTGTGAACGCGCTTTTGGAACCGAACTTTTAAACCGCTGTCCAGGNCATTGTAAAAACTAAATCAGCCGGCGCGCTGTGACGGTCAAATCGACCTCGCCGCCGGCAAGGGTAGCGCGCACAGGTTGACCCTGGTGCGTATCCTCCGGCCGGGTGATTGGTTGCCCCTGCAGGTCGGCCAGCCAGGCATAACCGCGCTGCAGGACCAGCTTGGGGTCCAGCAACTCCAGCCGAAGCTGCGCTCGCTCCAGCCGCTGCCGCCCGCGTTGCAGGCTGCCCTCGACCTCACGCGGGAAATCGCTCCCCAGGGATTGAAGCCTGAGCCGCTCGTTCTGCAGGGTCGAGCGCAGGGCATGGTTCAGGCTCTGCCCCAAACCGGCCAGGCGGGCGTGCTGCCGCGTCACGAGGTGAGAGGGCCGGCTGACCCGCGACGCCGCCCAGTCCAGGCGCTGGTTATGCGACTGCAGTTGCCGGTCCACGCCGTTTTGCAGGCGCGACAAGGCCAGCCCCAGCATACCCAGCCAGACGCTTAGCGGCTGCGCGCACAACTCGGCCGCAGCGGTGGGTGTTGGCGCACGCACGTCAGCGCAGAAGTCGGCAATCGTGAAGTCGGTTTCATGGCCCACGCCGCTGACCACGGGCACCGGCGAGGCCACAATGGCCCGCGCCAGCTGTTCGTCGTTGAAAGCCCACAGGTCTTCCATCGCGCCGCCGCCGCGCACCAGCAGGATGACGTCAAGCTTGTCCAGCTCTTGCCGCTGATAGGCCTTGCGCAAGGCTTCACGCAGCTCGCCCGCTGCCTGCCCACCCTGCACGCTGGCCGGGTAAATGACGACCGGAATGTGCGGCACGCGCCGCTGGAGCGCGGTCACCACGTCATGCAGGGCAGCGGCGCCCAGCGAGGTGACGAGGCCGATGGCGCGCGGCATCAGGGGCAAGGGACGTTTTCGGCCCGGATCGAAAAGGCCCTCGGCCTCGAGCCTGGCCTTGAGCTGCAGGAACTGCTCGAACAGGTTGCCCTGCCCCGCCTGCCGCATGGACTCCACCACCAGTTGCAGCTCGCCGCGCGGCTCATACACGCCCAGGCGCCCCCGCAACTCGACCAGTTGGCCGTCACGCGGGGAAAAATCCAGCAAACCAGCTGCGCGGCGAAACATGGCGCAGCGAACCTGGCCTTGCTCGTCTTTAAGGGAAAAGTAGCAATGCCCGCTGCCAGCCCGCGAAAAGCCGCTGATTTCACCCTGCACGGCGACTGGATTGAAGCGCGCCTCCAGGCTGTCCGCGATGGCTCGCAATAAAGACCCCACCGCCCAGATGCGCGCGCCCGCCTCGCGTCCCGCCGGAGAAGGCCTGCCGGGACGTGCGGCCGGCTCAAACATGGTTAAACCCCTTGATTTCTCGAGGGCAGTACTCCACAGAGCACCGCCCTGCGTGGGCGAAAGCCCCGGTTTCCTGCGGACCGCACGATGAATTCGTGTAACTCATTGATTTTGAATAACTTAATTCTGCTCAAATTTTCATCGTTTTGTCATATCCGCGATCCGGCGCGGCTTGCGGGGTTTGCCGCCCTTAGTTGCTCACAAAGTTATCCACAAGTTCTGTGGGCTATGTCCGACAAAACGGGATCTTGAAAACTTTCGTGCCATGGGCTACGCATCGTGAAGCACCGCAGTATCCAAGAGTCCGCCTGTTCAAGGTCTCAACGGGTCCGCGCAAGTACCTTCTCGGGATGAACAGGCTCTAAGCCATAATCCACCACAAATTATTTGCTTGGAGATGTGCATTGTTTTCGATCATACAAGCCGCAGGCTGGCCGATCTGGCCTCTGGTTGCCTGTTCCGTCTTGGCCCTTGCCCTGGTTATCGAGCGTTTCACCAGCCTCAAAAACCGCAAAGTCGCCCCGCCCAAACTGCTCGACGAAGCCATCACCGTCTCCCGCGCTTCCGTTCCTTCGCCCGACGTTGTGTCACAGCTCGAACAGAACTCGGTGCTCGGCGAAGTGCTGGCCAGCGGCTTTCGCGCGCTGAATGCCAACCCGCGCATCAGTGAGGACGACCTGCGCTCCATCCTGGAAGGCGCCGGGCGCCAAGCCGCGCACAAACTGGAGCGTTATCTGGCTGCTTTGGCGACCATCGCCTCCGCCGCGCCATTGCTGGGCCTGCTGGGCACGGTGATCGGCATGATTGAAATCTTCGGCTCCCAGGCCGGCAGCGGGAGTGTCAGCGGCGCGGGCGGCAACCCGGCGCAGCTTGCCCAGGGTATTTCGATCGCCCTCTACAACACGGCCTTCGGCCTGATGGTGGCGATTCCGGCGCTGATCTTCTGGCGCTATTTCCGGGCTCGTGTGGATGGCTACCTGCTGACCATGGAACTGGCCGCCGAGCGCTTCGTCCGTCACCTCAACACCTTGCGTAAATGAACTTCCGTCCTCACCCTCACGACGAACCGGAGATCAACCTGATCCCCTTCATCGACGTGCTGCTCGTGGTGCTGATCTTCCTGATGCTGTCCACCACCTACAGCAAGTTCACCGAGCTGCAGGTCAAGCTGCCCGTGGCCGACGCCGAGCAGCAGCGCGACTATCCCAAGGAAGTCATCGTCGCGGTAAGCAGCGACGGCCGCTATATGGTCAACAAGACCCTGGTCGAGGGCCGGGGCATCGAGGTGCTGGGTGCCGCGCTGACCGAGGCGGCCAAAGCCGGTAAAGAGAGCGTCATCATCATCAGCGCAGACGCCAACGCCACGCACCAGGCGGTCATTACCGTCATGGAGGCGGCACGCCGCCAGGGCCTCACGCAGATCACTTTTGCCACCCAGAGCGCCGCCATGGCCGGGGCGAAGTAAGTCCCTGTCTTTCGGCCGGTCCCAACAGCCGCCCTTCCCCGCGAAACGTCCGTGAAAATCCTCCTGCAGAACGCCTGGCTGACCCGCGGCGGGTTGGCCTGCCTGCTCTGGCCATTGGCGCAGTGCTTTGGCTTGCTGGTGCGTTTGCGCCGCACCCTGTATCACCGCGGCATCCTGCGGTCCGAACGGTTCAAGGCTCCCGTCGTAGTGGTGGGCAATGTGATCGCCGGCGGCGCCGGCAAGACCCCCCTGGTAATCGCCCTGGTCAGGCACCTGCAGGCACAGCGGGTAAAGGTGGGCGTGGTGTCGCGCGGCTACGGACGCTCCGGTTCGGATTGCATGGAAGTCACAGCGGCCGCGCCGCTGGCGCAAACAGGTGACGAACCGGCCTTGATCCATAAGCTGACAGGCGCGCCGGTTTTTGTCTCCGGGAAGCGCACGCAAGCACTGCGGGCCTTGCTTGCCGTCCACCCTGATACAGCCGTGGTGATCTGCGACGACGGCCTGCAGCACTACGCGCTGCAGCGGGACATCGAGATTGCCGCATTTGACGACCGCGGCGTGGGCAACGGC
>Ga0055528_1000929_pt1 | contig 19581 bp, 14 predicted proteins | sample AraplaCol_mMS_r2_2_FD_55006 | JGI IMG/M metagenome (GOLD analysis project Ga0055528, IMG submission 55006) | Arabidopsis root microbial communities from North Carolina, USA - plate scrape MF_Col_mMS_r2 | ecosystem: Host-associated > Plants > Roots > Endosphere | place: USA: North Carolina...
CGCGCAACCACGTCGGTGGTTCCGCCTGCCGAAAACGGCACCACCAGTTTGATCGGGTGCCCCGGGTATGACGGTGCCGCGCGCGAGGCGGGCGACAAGGCGACGCCGGCGACAGCGGCGCTGTAGCGCAGGAATGTCTTGCGATCCATGGTGGTTCTCATTGTGGTGTTCCTTGGAGGAGGCCTATGCGGCCGCTGTCATGCATCGGCAAAAAAGCTCCCACCGCTTCCGCAATTTCGGCGCGAAGCAGGTTGGCACCGCGCTGGAGCGAGGTGAAGGCGGCAGGTTGGCGCTGGATGTTCCCGACTGCCGCGAGCAGGGGCAGAAACGGTTTCGCAAATGCGGAATCCTGCTCAAACACGCCTCGTTCGACGTATCCCGCGCGGACGATGGCACGGCCCGCGCGTTTGACCGCCGGCCAGGCCGCGCCGGACGCCGATGTGGTGCCAGCCTCGTAAGCCTCGCCTAGACAGGCAGACAGTTGTGCCAGGAGCCGGCGATGCGGAGCAAGGTCGACAAGGCCCTTCGCCTTCTCGTCAACCTCGGCAACCCGGCCCACCAAATCCCTGAGCGGAATGCGGTAGTCGAGATGAGGAACCTCGGCGGCGGCAAGCCGCAGCGCGGCCAGGGTGTACAAACGTACATCGTTCTCCAGGACTGCCCGGTCGGCCACTTCGAAGACGTCGTTTTCCGTATGCCATGTGGGGCTGCCCCCATTGCCGCCTACCGTGTACCAGCCTCTTCGTTTGCGTTCCTCCGCCGGCACCATGGAAGAAGTCAATAACGCACCCGTCACGCCAAGGTTGTTGAAGGAGTAATCGCCGCCCCGGCTCGGGCGTTCGAGCGTGCACTCCTGGCCAAAGAGGTCGGCGACAACGCTTGCCACCAGCGGTTGAGCTTCCGCCATTCCCCGGATGTGGCTGTAGTCAGTGGCATCCTTGCAGCCCGGAGAGTCGCAGTTCAGATGCGCCACGCAATTGGCCACCATGTCGAAGGCATGGGAATCGGCATACCAGGTGCTGCCGGCGTACCGGCCGGCCGAGTGGCCGGGCCACCAGGCGATGCGAACGCTGCGCCTGAGCGCCGAGCGGCCGGCTTGCAATGCGCGAGCGACCTCGAGCAATGTGGCATCGCCCGTCGCGTTGTCCCCGACACCCAAGTCCCAGGAGTCAAGGTGCCCATGGAGCAGGACGAATTCGTCCGCATGCCGACCTTCCGCGCGAATCTCAACCGTCGTTACAGTCTGTGGAAACCAGCCGTGGAGGACGTCCGCCTCGATGGTGACCTCGGCCCCGCGCGCGGCGGCATCCACCAAATAGTTTCCATCCTCGCGGCTGACCGCCATGGAAACCATTTGCGGCAACCTGTTCATATCCTCTAATAGAGGGTTTCCCCAGATGGCCGAACTCGCGCCCCAATGGACGGATTTGCCGGGGTTGATGGTAATGACAGCCAGGGCTCCTAATTTTTCCATGAGCTCTGAGCGGCCAGGATTGCTGAGGCCCTCTGTCAACACGATACGCCCCTGCACGCGGGCTTTCAGGGTCTCGCGGGTGACGCCTTCGCCGAAGATGACCTCCGGATCGCCAGAGTGCGTCCGGGCAGAGCCGTCGCGCGCTGGCACATGGACCAAGCTGGCTGTGATGGGTGCCCGAGCGGGGGAGAGCGCGGTAGCCTTGCTGTGGAACCTGCGGCCTTCGCAGCTCACGCTGGCGCTGCGGGGGATGCCAAGGTACAGCAAGGGAGTTTGTTGTTGTGGCTCAAGGCCGAGCGCGCACAAACGCTCCGCCAGGATGGCTGCACCGTTTTCGAATTCCTCTGGCAATTCGCGCCGGGTGCGTGCGAAGGTCTCGACCAGTGCCCATCCGGCGTCAGACGCAACATGGGCAAGAATTTCTTTTTCTGTTTGCGTGAGCATAGGCTGTCCGTTGGATCAAGTTGCGATTGTCTGCAGCCGGAGGCAATGGCCGACATCACCCTCCAGCGCCGCGGTGAGCTGCGTGACGAACGACCGCATGCCAGTGGCCAGCTCCATGTAGCCGCCGTGCTTCACACCGGTCTTCTCATTCATGTATACAGCGCGGTTTATCTCAATCTGGATGCTGTGCTGCCCCCGTTCGGGGTGCCCATGGCGCGCCACAAGTTCCGCCCCTTTGTAGGGATCATTGACCTGAACACTGAGACCCAACCTGGCCAGCAACTCCGCCACGAAGGAGGTGAGCAATGGCGTTGCCGTTGTACCGTCGCGATCGCTGACGACGGCGTCAGGTCGTGCTTTCCCGATGTCGTCATTCATCGCGTTGCCTACCGACTTCATGGAATGACAGTTGATATGACACACAAGGCCGAAGTCGTCGCGTGCACTGGCTATCCTGCGGGCAACTTCAGCGTGATAGGGGTCGTAGTACCGCTCGATACGCGAAAGCACGTCTTGCGCGGATAAGCGGCCTGCGTACATGGGTACGCCAGGGAGGACATAGCGCCGTACGAGGCCTTGCCCGAGCGCGGATTTCCTGGTCGGCTGGACAGCTTCCGGCCATTGGCCTTCGATCAGCTCGACGTCAATATCGTCCCGCGCACGGTTGGCATCGACAAATGCACGGTGGAAGCGGGCGGAAACAACCGAAGCCCTACCCGCGGCAGCAAAGGTCCAAAGCTCGTCCATGTACGCGTCCCAACAGGCCAGCAGTGCTTCGGCAGGAGCGATGGTCGGTACGTCTTCCGGCCAGTGGCGCCAACTATGCGGCGAGTCGAATACCAGCGGAGAAAGCTGAACACCTCCGGCGGATTCCACCACTGCGAAAGACGGCGTAACGGTCATTTGGACTGCCCAATCGGTTTATCTGATGAACCATCGGTTCATAATGATAGGCAGTTTATACACTCCCGGGCACGCGGTCAACGGTGCCGTCAGCGTACTTTGTTCATCGCTTTTTTATCCATGCACGGATGGACGCTGATCAAGAATGTGGTTTCCGTGCGGGATTGACGCGTCTTTCCGCCCGTCGGTTGATCCGACGAACGCATCCGGAATACGCCAGATCCTTGAGACCTTGGCGAAACCTATATGGGTCAGTGCTCGATGGAAAAGTAGATCAACTGCCGCGGAGCTGCACGCGGAATAACATGCTAGCGCGCACCGTGACTGTCATTCGACAGTCACAGGCTTTGCCAAGTTGCGGAGAGGGAAAGGGTTTGTGTGGCCACATAACTTCGCTGCGCGATATGAGTGATCCCCAAACCAATAAACCTGCCGGCTGCGCCGGAGCGGCATTGCATGCCGCCCAAATCCGTCACTCCACAGTGACGGATTTGGCCAGGTTGCGGGGAGAGGGTTTGTGTGGCCACATAACTTCGCTTCGCGAAGTGAGTGTCCACCAAACCCCGCAGTGCGCTGTTTGCAAAAATAAAGATCGTAAAAAGTTTAAGAGGGCCTCCATTTTTTCAGGAACTTGTAAAAATGCCCTTGTCCTGCTTTGCAGAAAAAAGCGCAAAAATAAAGAGTGTCACACCTCCTCGGCGTCGCTCTTATCCGTGCAACCCTGTGGCCTCCCTTCGCTAGCAACAGCAGAGAACTGAATACGACGATACTATGCGCGTGAAAGCGCCAACGACTACTAGGCCCGGCCCACGAGCGGATAGGCCACCAGTCCAAAAGTTGCCGCAACCAAGATAACTGTCGATCGATTCAGTTGAGTCAAGCCTTTCGCCTCCGAATACGCCCAATCTTCGAGGCCTTGGCGAAGCCTACGCGGGTCAGCGCTCGATAGAAAGATGGATCAAACAAGCGCGAAAATCCACATCGTAAACACGGGCCTAGCATCCATGCGGTTCGTGGCGTTCAAAATTTACAACAAGCAGGGCTGAAATCGTAAACACGTTCGCGAGTGATCCGCAATGCAGTACTGTTCAATTCCATCGAAAATTGAGCTTCAATCCTCGAAGAGGGGTGCGGACAAAAACTTGGACTTACGGCATAAACCAGTCCAAGTTATTGTCCGCACCCTCAACATATAAATGTATGCGATAGCATACAAATTGCATCCAATGTCTATCATGGGCGACATTACTCGCTCAGGAGGCGGCCTAGTTCTGATGAACCAGGTGATCCAGTCCGAGTGGCTCACTCCATAAGTGGGTCAGATTTCGACGGAATTCAACATCGCGCCCGCAGAACCCGCTCCGCCCGTCCGGTCCGGGCCGGTCGGCGCCAGGGGATCGGCGCGCGGATGTTCGCGCGCCTTTACATACACGCTAAATTAAGCTACCACTCAAAGCGCAGCCAACCCTTCACCAAAAATGTCCAGCGCCTTGAACAACAATGAGCGTGGAATCGTGAGCGATGGCATCACACGCATGACGTTGGTGTAGCGGCCGCAAGGCACCATCAGCACACCATGGCTGAGCACATGGCCCATCAGCTTGCCCAGTTTTTCGCCGGTCAGCGGGGCCTTCGTGACCTTGTCCTCCACCAGTTCGATGCCGATCATCAGGCCGCGGCCGCGCACCTCGCCCACATAGGGGCTGTTGAAACTGCGGATGCGCTCCTGCACTTCCAGGCCCAAAGCGTGGGCGCGATTGATCAGGTCCAGGTCCGGGTCTTGCAGCAGGCTGATGTTGGTCAGTGCCACGGTAGCCGACAAGGCGTTGGCGGCGAAGGTGTTGGGTGCGGAGCCATCGGGTATCTTGGCCGCCAGGTCTGAGCGCATGATCAGGCCGGCCATCGGCACATCGCCGCCCATGCCTTTGCCAAATGTCAGCATGTCGGGCTTCACGCCTGAGTGCTCCACCGCCCACATCTTGCCCGTGCGGCCGACACCGGATTGCACTTCATCCACGATCAACAATGCGCCGCTAAGATCGCAGGCTTTGCGCACCAGTTGCAAGAACTCCGCGGAAGGCGGCACATAACCGCCTTCTCCCTGCACAGGCTCCACGATGACCGCCGCCACATCGTCGGCCCCTGTATACGGAGTGTTCAGCAGATAGTCGACATACTCGCCGGCAATCTGCTCCGCGCTCTTGTGGGTGGTGTCGAAGGGAAACCGATAGGCATAAGGATAAGGAGCATGGATCACGCCGCCCATGAACGGACCGTAGCCCTTGCGGTAGGCGGTGCCCGTGGTCAGCGCGTTCGAGGCATTCCAGATGCCGTGGTAACCGCCGTGAAAAGCGATGATCTGGTGCCGTCCGGTGACCCGTTTTGCGAACTTGACAGCGGCTTCCAGCGCATCGCTGCCACCCTGTGTAAAGAAGGTGATGCAGTCGCCCTTCAAGCCGTCGGGCGCGATCTCGGATATCTTGGCGGCCAAGTCGGTGCGCTTGGTATTGTTGACCTCCATGGCGTGCATCAGCGTTCCCGACTGATCGCGTATGGCCTGCACCACCGCCGGGTGGCATCGCCCGACGCTGCTCACGCCCACACCGGCCGACAGGTCGATGAAGGTATTGCCGTCCGGATCCTTGATCGTCACACCGAAAGCGCGGTCCATGACCACTGGCATGCGACCGCCGCCGCGCGCCATCGATTCGGTGCGCGCGGACAGAGCCAGCGCCTCGACCGCCTTGGGGCCGGGGAAGGTGGCTGACACCATTTTGGGGGCGTCCGGAAAATTCAGGGCTTCCAGTTCAACTTCAGACATATACGTACCTTGTTTCGGTTCTTGAGGGAAATGATTCGCTGCGGGTAGCTTGCGAACGGCTGTCGGTTGGGGGCAGGTTCGTCACAATGGGTAGCTGCGCCCCAACCGGGGCAATGAGCCACTGGGAGGTGGACTCCATCGAACACCGTTTGGCGTCGATGGATGATGGTCCGGATCCCTCCTGAAGAGTTATCCCGAATCGGCAATCAACACGACAACATCAACTGCCAAGCCCTCGCCCCTGCTTCACAGGCACAAGATGTTTTTATCGATCCTGGCCGAGGCCCGCATAACGGGCGGGGTCACTACGCTTAAGCCTGCTGGCAGCCCACCAGCCGGCAACGGCCGCAATCGGCAAAAGTCCCAGCAGGCCGAAAGACGTCACCCTGCTCGCCCCCGTCAAGACATGGAAGTTCGCGATAGCAAGCACCATCACCGCACACAACCCCACGCAGGCGCACAAAGGCATCCAAAATATCCTGAATTTTCCGTAACCGCGTGCGCCCGCACCAAAAAACCTGATCACCGCGAGCGCGGTCGCAATCATGAGCGCCAGCACGCAGACGGTGGCCAGGTTGCTCAGCCACGAAAACATCATCAGGACCGGGTCTGCGTTGGCCACCGCAAAGCCAACGACCACAATGACGCACAAGGCCGTCTGAAGCAGCGAAGCGACATGAGGGCTCTTGTGCTTCGCGTGGGTCCACCCGAGCCTGGACGGAAGCAGACCCTCTCGCCCCAAGGCATAGAAGTAGCGCGCTGTCGAGTTGTGAAACGCGATCAATCCCGCATAGATACTGATGATGAACATGCCTCGCAGAACCGTCGTCAACTGCGGGCCCGCATAGGCCTCGGACAGCGTGTACAGAAAGTTCGTTGGATCGCTGAGCGCGGTCACCGCGGCGACAACCTTGTCGCTGCCGGCACCGATGACCAGGCACCACAGCGAGAAGGAATAGAAGCAGCCCACTAGCAGGAGTGCGGCATAGGTGGCAATTGGAATACTGCGTTTTGGATCTTTCGCCTCTTCACTGTAGATGGTGGTCGCCTCGAATCCAATGAAGGCAGCAAAACAGAAAAGCAGGCCAATGAATGGGTTTCCACTGGTGATGGCCTGGGGGGTGTAGGAGTTGAAATTGATGCCGTCGGCACCTCCGTGTCCAAGTATCAGAACATCCAGGGCCAGGACAACCAGGTACTCGGCGACGACGAAACCAGCCAGGATTTTTGCGGAGAAGTCGATCTGGTGGTACCCGAAATACGCCACCGTTGCCATGGCGGCTAGGGTACAAGCCCACCATGGTGCACTCCATCCAAATTGGGCCTGAAGCGCCTCGGACGCCACGGCACCCAACAGGCCATACAGCCCAAACTGCAAGGTGACATAGCCAAGAATCGCCACCATCGCGGCCGCCCCCCCGGCTCGTCCGCCCAGTCCTCGCGCGACGATAGAGTAGAAGCCGCCAGCACTGGTGACGCAAGTCGCGATCGCTGTGTATCCGGCGGCAAACATCAGCAAAAGAGCCAGCACTATGAGCACCAGCGCGGGCGTGCCGGCACCGTTGCCGAGCATGATCCCGATCGGGAATCCTCCCGCGACCACGCTCAGCGGGCTTGCCGCCGATATCACCAGCAGCGTGATAAAACCGGCACTGAGTGTCGAACGGCGCAGGTTGGTGGAACGGGGCTCGGCCGCTTCATGCGAATACTCCACCACAGGGGGCGTCAGTTGCATTTTCTCTCCTTGAACAAGGTGTGTTTTATTGATGCTGGGCGCCAAGCTGTGCATACCCACATGCTCCAACAAAGCGTATGCGGCAGTCTAAGAACAGGACGCTGGTAAGCGGTATCCCGGATCGGCAATCGCCTCACTTCGCCCGAGCCAGGGGCAAGAAGACCCGGTGCATACCCTATGACACCCCTGCTGGAGACGACAGGCGACTGGAAGGATGTCGCAAAAACGCCGGCGGCCCGCTTCTGTACCGCCTGACCATGGGTGGTTCAGTCGTTCAAATGCCGCCCGGCCGAGTCGGCCCGCCTGGTCTGGGAAGGTAACTCACCGAACAGGTTCTGATACTCGGCGGCAAAGTGGCTGAGATGAAAGAAGCCCCATTTGAATGCAGCGTCACCGATCGACAGCCCGGATGTAGCCGTCGACATCAGCTCCCGACGTACGCCATTAAGGCGAACGCATCGAAGGTAGTTGACCGGCGTCGTCTCGGCGACCGTACGAAAACTGTTTTGCACCGTGCGGCGGCTCACCTGAAGCCGCTCACACAGCTCGACCACGCTGGGAACCTGGATCGCATCGGACATGGTGAGGCGATGGCATTTCTCGACGATAAAGCTATGCGTCGAACTGCCATGGCGCTGGGCCCTGTCGCAGGCGGGATCCGTCACGAGTTGCAGCATTTCATCAAGCATGGCCTGCTCGAACTCATGCTCCCGTTCAGGCGTGACGCCAAGGTCCTCATTGATCAGCGCCTCGGAGAACATGGCGAGCAGCCGGCTGCGGGAGTCACGCAGGCGCTGTGCCGGCACCTTGATCACAGGCTGTTTGAGCAGGTTGCTGATCTCATCCGCCCAAAGCGTCTTCCCCAAGGCACCCTCGAAAAGATCCTGGTCGAACGTAACCGCCAGCAAGTCCATTCCCATCGGCATATGGAACATGAACTCTTCTCCCCCGCGTAAAAAGAAGATGCTCTTGTCGTCCGCGTCGCGTCCCTGCATGCGAATCGAGCCTGGAATTGCGATCGGGACGGCAAAGCACACCTTCCCGCGCGGAGCCTCTCCGTGCTGCACGATGCGCTGATTGATTTGTTCGCGAAAAACATGGCACCGCGCACTGCGAAGCTGCATCAGAGAGCTCTCCAGAGCGCCCCCCGTAATCTGGCTGTACGTTTGACTCCATTCCTGCACAGAGGCTGCATGAACATGGGCGTCTCGAAAGCGATTAATGCTGTGATTCATGCTTAGAAGACCTCAGTGGGGACCAGGATGACCGGCTACGGAGAAAATGCTACTTTCTCATTTAGTAATAATTTTGCAAAAATAAACCGTCAAGCAGCTACCGGGGAAACCCTCGTCTTTTGCTATTCGCAATGTGCACAAAAATGGTGCCTCGACACCATCCGAGACGGCGCCTGCAAAGCGCGGAGCAATTTGGATGCCACCTTGCGCCAGGATGGCCTGTAGCACGCGGTTGCTGATTTGGGCTAACGCGGCGCCACGGCACACCCGGAAACTCAGCAGCACTGCCGCAGTTGGCAGAAAACCGTCCCGTGGAATCGCATGCTGATCAGCACGCACACCCGTAGAGATGTCAAAACGATCTCGCACATACAAAGAAATGATCATGAGCAAGTACCTGAAGCACTATATCGAGGGAGCATCCGTCGAGGCCTCCAATGGCGCACGCATGAGCCTGGTGAACCCAGTCAACGAGCAAGAGTACGAGACCGCTGCAAGCGGTACCACTGAAGATATCCAGCGCGCGGTTGCTGCCGCTCGCGCACAACTGAGCACCGGAGCCTGGAGCAAGCTCGATGGCGCACAACGCGGCCGCTTGCTGAACAAACTGGCGGACCTCGTCGAACGTGACACCGACCTCCTTGCCGACATGGATGCCCATGCCATCGGGCGCTCGCCGATGGAGCCGCGCATGATGGATGTCCCCAACGCCGTCGCCAACCTGCGCGCCGCCGTCGGCTGGGCCAATCAACTCGAGGGCCGCACCATCCCGACCAGCGGCTATATGGGAATGAAGACGCTTTCCTACACGATCAGGGAACCGATCGGGGTGGTTGGCGCCATCGTGCCATGGAACTCACCGCTGATGATCACCACATGGAAGCTCGCCGCACTGCTGGCGGCAGGTTGCACCGTCGTGATCAAACCATCGGAAGAGACGCCACAGTCTGCCCTGCATCTGGCCGCGCTTTGCCAGGAAGCCGGCTTTCCCGACGGCGTGGTCAATGTCGTGACGGGATTCGGGAACGTGGTGGGCGTCGCACTGTGCGAGCACCCGGATGTCGCCAAGATCAGCTTCACCGGCAGCCCCGAGGCAGGGCGCGCCATCCAGCGCACCGCCGGCGCCACCTTCAAGCGTGTGACGCTGGAGCTTGGCGGCAAGAGCCCCCAGATCGTGTTCGACGACGCGTCCTTCGAGGACGCCGTCCGCGGTTGCGCCTTGGGCTTGTTTGTCAACCAGGGACAGGTCTGCGCGGCCGGGTCGCGCATCCTTGTTCATCGCAGCATTGCCGAGCGATTCGCCACAGCCCTGGCCGAAGCCGCCAACGCGATCACTGTCGGCGACCCGCGCACGGCAGGAGTGCGCATGGGCCCGGTCGCCAAGAAGGCGCAGTTCGAGCGCGTAAACCGCTACATCCAGCTCGGCCTCGATGAGGGGGCCGACCTACTGGCCGGCGGTGTGTCGCATCCGGAGAAGGGATGGTTCGTGAAGCCCACGATTTTCGTCAATGCAACGAACGACATGACCATCGCGCGCGAGGAAATTTTCGGACCCGTAGGTACGGTCATCGCCTTTGATACGGAAGAAGAAGCCATTGCCCTGGCGAACGACTCCGTCTACGGCCTGGCGGCCACCGTGTGGACCACCGATCTCACGCGCGCGCACCGCGTTGCCGCCGCGGTGAAAGTGGGCGCCGTCGGCGTCAACTGCTGGAGCCCGCTCGAAGCGAATCTTCCCTGGGGCGGCCTGAAAACCAGCGGCATAGGACGCGAAGGGGGCTTGGCCGGAGCCCTGGCGTACACGGAAGAGAAAGTCATCACCGTCCTTCTGCCCTGACCGGGTACGGGTCGAACCACTCAACACCCAACCAACAACAAGGGGGAAACCATGAAATGGCGAAACACTATTGATGCCTACGGCGGCGTCTCGATGCTTTTCCACTGGGTCATTGCGGCGGCCTTCATCACCGCGTATGTCGTCGTCTATTACGTGATCTGGTTCGTCGATCCGGAGACGAGCATCAAGCCGCCGCTTTTTGGCGTGGCGCCGAACGCGCAGAACATCGTCCCAATCCTTAACATCCACTGGATTCTTGGGATCTCGATCGGCTTTCTGGCGCTGCCGCGCCTGCTGTGGCGCCTCTTCGGCACCACTCCGCAGCATGTATCAGCGTCGCGGATTGAGAACCGCGCAGCCGACATCGCGCACTGGGCGCTGTACGCCTTGCTGTTGCTGATGCCGATCTCGGGCTATATGACCACCTACGACCCGACCAACTTCGGACTGTTCGTGATTCCGGCCTGCCGGGACACCGCGTTCGCGGAATGGATCCGTTCAAGCTTCGGGCTGACGACGCTTCAACTCGAAGACCTTATGTGGACCGTGCACAGCTTTCTCGGAAAACGGGTGGCCTGGGCGCTGGTGGGCATCCACATCGCGGCAGCGTTGTTCCATCATTTTGTGCGCCGGGACACCGTCCTGCGCCGCATGCTGCCGATCCGCAACTAGCAGCTTCCGCACCAAGCCGAAAAATCGCGCCAGCCCAGGGTTGACTGAGCCCCAGTCATCCTGGGCTGGCCGCCGCATGCCCGCCGCAAAAGAGACCGAATCGCCCATCAAAGTCCGCACGAAGAACTTGCCGATCCGGGCTACTGATATTTGTTCCCTGCCAATAGATTCGAACCTGCAACCAAATGCGTCCACTGGATGAGCGAGTGCTGCGGACCCGCAGCGTCGCGACCAACCAGGGTCATCGATTCAAGTCAGCCTAACCCACGGAAATGCCATGCTCAAGAAACGCCTAACACTCGCCAAGCTACCACGTGCAACTTTGACGGCAGCTCTGGCAATCCAGTTGCTCAGCAGCCCCCTCGCTAGCTCGGCCGCTGATCCAGCACAACTGGACAAGCTCACGCCATCCGGCGCCGAAAAAGAAGGCAACAAAGCCGGAACGATCCCGCCCTGGCAAGGTGCCGAAGCGCCGCTGCCCGGCTGGGAATGGGGCAAGTTGCGGCGCGACTACTGGAAACACAAAGACGAGAAGCCGCTCTTCACCATCGACGCGTCCAACGTCAGCAAGTACGCCGACAAACTGACCGCCGGCCAGTTGGCAATGTTGAACCAGCGCAAGGATTACCGCATGGATGTCTATCCGTCTCATCGGACCTGCGGCGTGCCGGATTTCGTTGCCAGCAACACGAAGAAAAATGTGAACACGGCAAAGCTCAACGACGACGGCTGGAGCCTCAAGGAAGCAACGGTTCCAGGTTTTCCCTTCCCCATGCCCACTACAGGCGTTGAGGCCATGTGGAACTCCAAGATGCGCTATCGCGGCGTGGGCCTCGACTACAAGGGCACCATCACGGCGGTGTCACCCCGGCGCGGCAGCACCGAGTGGATTCGCGCCGACTCGGAGCAGACGCTGTTCATACCGTGGGGTGCAAAGGGATCCAACCAACTCTCCTCTTATCCGCCTGTCGAGTTCTTCGTGTACTTCGCCTATGTCGCGCCGGCAGCCCTGGCCGGCCAGGCCCTGGCGATTGCACAGTACATCAACCAGGCCGAAAACGAGACCTTCTACTACTTCCCCGGCCAGCGGCGCGTGCGGCGCATGCCGACCTACTCCCACGATGCACCGCAGATCGGAATGGAGAACCAGTACACGCTGGACGAGCCGAACGTGTTCAACGGAGCGCTGGACCGCTTCGACTGGAAGCTGGTCGGCAAAAAGGAAATCTACGTTCCCTACAACGCATTCGGTGCCTACGACTTCAAGGCCAAGTTCGAGGATGTCGCCGGGCCGGACTTCATCGCGCAGACCCATCGCCGTTACGAACTGCACCGCGTGTGGGTCATTGAAGCCACCGTGAAAGCCGGCATGCGCCACTCCGCCCCAAAGCGCACGGTTTATCTGGACGAGGACAGCTGGGCCCCGGTGCTGATGGACGACTTCGACGGACAAAACAAGCTGGCCAAGATGCGTGAAGGCTTCCTGATCCCGACCTACGAAACCGGAACCTGCGACGTGATGGCCATGGTGCAGAACAACCTGGCCGAAGGCCGCTACGTCTTCGATACGCACACCGTTGGCGTCGNCAAGGACATCCGCTGGTTCACCGAGCCTACCGGCCCCAGGTTCAAGGCAGGCTTCTACACCTCGGACAACCTGCGTGCCATCAGCGAGCGCTGAACCGGCGCAAGACCACAACCGAACCCCAAAAAGAGAACATGATGAACAAAATCCATTTATTCCAGAAGCGGTCGATTGCGTTGGCGGCCGGCACATTGCTCAGTCTCGGCGCACAGGCGATGACGTTTGAAACCGAGGATGTCCGGGGAAACTTCGACTCGACCATCACGATCGGCACCGGCATCCGCACCAAGGATCCGGGCTGTTCACAGATCGTTGCCGGTGCCAGCGGCAATGGCGCTCCCGCCGGATGCCTAGCGCCCACATCCTTGCTGGGCGACCAGGGCAACCTGAATTACGCCAAGGGCGACGCATTCACCACCTACCTGAAAGGCAGCCACGAACTGCTGCTCAAGCTGCCGTCCGACGTCACGTTCCTGGGCCGCGTCAACTGGATGAAGGACTTCACGGCAAGCGACACGACCGGCTACCTGAGCGCCACGACCCCTCCCGCCCCCGCGGGCGGGCTGGCAGGCGACGCCCGTAAGGATTTGCGATTCAAGGCGCGGGTGCTGGACCTTTGGGTCAGCAAATCCTTCCAGATCGGTGAAGAACAGGCGCGGGTGCGCGTCGGCAACCAAGTCATCAACTGGGGCGAAAGCCTGTTCCTTGCGGGCGGGATCAACAGCACCAATGCCGTGGACGTGATGCGCGCCTCGCAGCCGGGGACGCAACTGAAGGAAGTTCTCCTGCCTGCGCCCATGGTGAGTGTCGCCAGCGGACTGGGGCACGGGCTCAACGTCGAAGCCTATGTCCAGGCCAAGTGGAACGGCAACTACATGCCTCCCACGGGTAGCTACTGGTCAACCGCCAACGGCCTGGGCAAGGGCCACGACGCCTATGGCTTGGTCGAAGTCAAACCCAAAAACAGCGGCCAGTATGGCGTGGCACTGCGCTACCAACCCGACGGAACGTCGCTGAACGTCGGCGTCTACGCCATGAGCTACCAGGACAAAGGCCCCAACTTCAGCACCAATATCAACGGTACCGGCCAGGTTGGCTGGACCTTCGCGGAAAACCGCCGCCTCTATGGCGTCAGCGCAAACATGCCGCTGGGCGACTGGGCCATCGGCACCGAACTGTCCTACCGACCCAGGGATGCCGTTTCGCTCAACTCGAATGCCAGCGGCTGCTCATCGCAGAACGGCAACTGCTGGACCGACGAGAAGAAGTTCCAATGGCATTTGACAGGCCTCTACAGCATGACACCAAGCAATTCCCAGGGAATGCTGAATCTGCTTGGCGCCAACACCGCCACTTTGAGCGCTGAAGCCGTCGTGGTGCGCTACCCCAAGCTGCAGCAGATGTACGGGGGGGTCGATCCAGTCTCCGCCGGCGGCTGGGGCTGGGGACAGGAGTTCGACGCGGCCGGCACGCCGACCCCCATGGGCTCCAAGACCTCGTGGGGCTACAACGTCGATTTCAGCTGGGTCTATGACGGCACCATCATTCCCGGCTGGCAAGTGGTCCCGGAGATCTACTACTTCCAGGCCGTCAAAGGTCGCACCCCCAATGCAGCGGGCCAGTTCATGGAAGGCGCCAAATCGCTCAGCCTGACCGTCAGCTTCCTGCAAAACCCGACGAAATGGCAGGGAGCGATCAACTACACGGCATTTTTCGGAGGCAAGACCGCGTTGGACCAACCCCTGCGCGATCGCAACTACCTGGGATTCACCCTCTCCCGAAATTTCTGATGTAAGCAACGCCGGCAAGAGGCCACGCCCGACCGTGGCCTCTTGACCCCATCGCCCCGCTACCAGCCGGTTTGCCCACGTGGCCTCACCGGGAAGCGACCGGCCACCATCGGGCGGCCAGGGCCGCGCCGAGCGTAGATCCTCCTTCATGCTGAAAGTCGCCCGTGCCTGAATCCGCCTCCCTCCCCAGTTCATCCATCACACGCGCCGTACAACGCGTTGAGCAGCTCGCCTTTCGCCATCGAGGCAGGCTTCTTGGCGCACTCGCCCTCTTCACACTCGCGATGGCATGGTTCGCGGTCCAGTTGCGCATGGACGCGGGCTTCGAAAAACAAATGCCCGTTGGGCACGAGTACATCGAAACCTTCAAGGAATACCGCAACGACGTGCTTGGCGCCAACAGGCTGAACATCGTCGTAAAGGCCCGGCACGGCAGTATCTGGAACGCCAAGGCGCTCAAGCGCGTTTATGAGGTGACGCAGGCCGTCAGCTACCTGCCCAACGTTGAGCGGCTTGGCGTTCAATCGGTGTGGACGCCGAACAGCTTCGTCAACGAAATCACCGAAGAAGGCTTTCGCGCCGATCCCTTGATCGACAGCACCATCACGCCCGAGCAACTTACCGGGGACGCCATTGCCAATGTGCGTCGGGCCGCCTCGCAAGGCGGCTTCGTGGGAACGCTGGTCTCGCGCGACGAAACCAGCGCGATGGTCACCGCCGAACTGCTGGAGTTCGACGCTGACAACGTCAAGCTCGACTACGTCGCCTACAACCGAGTTCTCGAAGAGAAAATTCGCGCGAAGTTCGAGGATGCGGATTTTGAAATCCAGATCATCGGTTTCGCCAAGCAGATCGGTGACATCGCGGACGGCGCGCGCTCGGTGCTCAAGTTCTGCCTGGTGGCACTGCTGCTCACGGCAATCGCCGTGTATTGGTACTGCCACTCGCTGCGCTTCACCCTGCTGCCCATCGCTTGCTCACTCACCTCCTTGGTATGGCAATTTGGCACGCTGCGGCTGCTTGGCTTTGGGCTTGACCCGCTAGGCGTTCTCGTGCCCTTCCTGGTCTTTGCCATCGGTGTTTCGCACGGCGTGCAGCAGATCAACTTCATCGTCCGGCAGATTTCGCTTGGCCACTCCAACTATGATGCCTGCCGCGACAGTTTCACCGGGCTGCTGATTCCCGGCGCGCTGGCGCTCGTGACGGCATTCGTCTCCTTCGTCACTTTGCTGATGATTCCGATCCCGATGGTGCGCGAACTGGCGATCACCGCTTCGCTGGGTGTGGCCTACAAAATCGTCACCAACCTGGTCATGCTCCCGGTGGCAGCCTCTTACTTCAGCGTCGACAAGCGCTACGCGGACGCGGCGCTGGTGCAACGGGAGAAACGCTCCGGCTGGCTGCGCACGCTGGCCAAAGTGGCGAACCCGCGCATCGCACTGGTCATCCTGATGGCGACCGGGGTGATGTTCGCCGCGGCGGTTTGGCAAAGCCGCGATCGCGTGGTCGGCACCCTGCAACCGGGCGCGCCCGAGTTGCGGGAAGATTCGCGCTTCAACCGCGATGCCGTGGCGATCTCCAGCAACTACGACACCGGCCTCGACTGGCTGACGGTGATCTTCGAGGCGCCGCCCAACAGCTGCGACAACGTCAACATCGCCTTGTACCAGGATAGGTTCACCTGGTCGATGCAGCCCGTTGAAGGGGTACTGTCGGTGGCCTCTTACTCGGGGCAGTTGCGCTTGTACAACGAAGGCTACAACGAAGGCAATCCAAAAATGAGCGTGGTGCCGCTGGACCCGGGAAACTATGCCGCGCTATCCACCGAAATCGGCCGCATACGAGGAACCATGCGCAAGGACTGCAGCATGACGGCGGTGCACCTGTTTCTCACGGACCACAAGGCGACAACCATCCAGCGGGTCATCGATGCCGCGAAACAGTTCCGAGACAACGACAAGCTGGCAAGCGTCAAGATCCGCCTCGCCTCTGGAAACGCCGGCGTGCTGGCAGCCATCGACGATGAAGTCGAAAAAAGCGAACTGCCGATGATGCTGTATGTCTATGCCGCCATCGTTGTGCTTGTTTTCCTGGTGTACAAGGATCTGCGCGCCGTGGTCGCCTGTTGCCTGCCGTTGACAGTGGGCACCTTCATCGGCTACTGGTTCATGAAGGAGCTTCAGATTGGGCTGACGGTGGCGACGCTGCCGGTGATGGTCCTGGCGGTTGGCATCGGCGTCGACTATGCCTTCTACATCTACAACCGCCTGCTGGTGCACATGGCCGGCGGGCAACCCATCGAAAAAGCGGTCGAGAACGCAATCCTCGAGGTTGGGACCGCCACCATCTTCACCGCCATCACACTGGCTATCGGTGTGGCGACCTGGTCGTTCTCACAGCTGAAATTCCAGGCAGACATGGGCAAGCTACTGGCGTTCATGTTCATGGTGAACATGGTGATGGCGATGACCGCACTGCCGGCGATTGCGGTCTGGCTGGAGCGCCTGTTTCCCCGCCGCAAACCCGTCGTGGCCACCGGGCTTCAGAACCATTGAGACATTCCCGCCATGAGAAAAAACACCTTCTTCATTCTTCTTCTCGCCGGATCGCTCGGCTCGCCCGTTGCCGGCATCGCTCAGCCCACTTCAGCAGCCGCCGCCTCGACAACGCCCGTCCTCGCCCCCGCCCGGCTTGCGCACCATACGACCCAGGCGATGCTGCTTGCCAGCACGCGCGCAGGTCCCAGGTTTGTGGCGGTTGGCGATCACGGGGTGGTGCTGTTATCCGACGACGGCGGAAAGACGCACCGGCAGGCCAAGTCCGTTCCCGTGGACAGCACCCTTACTTCGGTAAGTTTTGTCGATGCCCGGCAGGGCTGGGCGGCGGGCCATGCCGGTGTCATCATCCACACCACGGATGGCGGCGAGACCTGGGCTGTCCAGCGCAGCGACGTGCGCGAGGACCGTCCTCTGTTTGCCGTGCACTTCTTCGATGCCGCACACGGCGCCGCGGTCGGTTTGTGGTCGCTGGTGGTGACCACCCATGACGGAGGCATCACCTGGCAGACCGTCAAAATGCCGATCCCCGAAGGCGCCAAGAAGGCCGATTTGAATCTTCTGGGCCTGTTCGTGGACCCGCGCGGCCGCCTTTTCGCGGCGGCTGAAAAGGGAATGGTGCTGCGATCGGACGACCAGGGGCAACACTGGATATACCTGGCCACCGGCTACAAGGGATCCTTCTGGACGGGGACTGCCACCCAGGATGGAAGCTTATTGGTCGCAGGCATGCGGGGCTCGCTATACCGCAGCAGCAACGACGGCCGCAGCTGGGAACGAATCGAGACCGGCAGCAAGTCCTCCGTCACATCACTGGCCGCATCCTCCACCCATGTTGTGGGGGTGGGTCTTGACGGCTTGATGTTGAAGAGCGACGACGCAGGGTCGACATTCACCGCGCATGTTCGATCCGATCGCCTGCCATTGACGACCCTGACACTCGACGACAAGGGCCGGCCGGTCTTGTATTCACGGCAAGGCGTCGTGGCTGCCGATCTCGCGGGAAAGTGAACCCCATCGCCATGGAACTCGCGGCAGCCATCCTTACCATCGATCTTGGCGCCATCGTCGCCAACTGGAAGCTCTTGTCGGAGCGCGTGGCGCCGTCCAGATGCGGCGCTGTCGTGAAGGCGGATGCGTATGGCCTGGGCGCCGTGCCTGTGGTGCGCGCACTGCTGCAGGCCGGTTGCAGGGAGTTCTTCGTCGCGCTTGTCGACGAGGGCGTCCGTTTGCGCGAATCGCTGAAAGAAGTGTGGCCGGCGGACGCGCGCGTGCACGTGCTGCACGGCCCTTTGCCGGGCGCCGAAGCCGCCTGCCTGGAACACGGACTGGTTCCGGTGCTCAACAGCCGGGACCAGATCGAGCGCTGGCAGGCACTGGCACGACGGCACGGCAGCAGCCTGCCCGCAGCGATCCAGGGTGACACGGGAATGGCCCGGCTGGGCCTGCCGCTGCCGGAACTCATGCGTCTTTTCCAAACCAAGGATCACCTGGCAGGCATCACGCCGACGCTGGTGATGAGCCATCTTGTCAGCGCCGAAGACCCGGGCGATCCAATCAACCGGTTGCAGTTGCAACGGTTCCGCTCGCTGCGCACAATTTTTCCCTCTGCCGTCCTGGGTTGCCTTGCCAACTCGTCCGGTATCTTCCTTGGCGAAGCCTTCCACTTTGACCTGGCCCGGCCGGGTGCCGCACTCTACGGCGTCGCACCGACGACCGGCCAGACCAACCCCATGCGCCCGGTGGTCAGGCTTCAAGCGCGCCTGATCCAGTGGCGTGACATTGACGCGGGCGAGGCTGTCGGCTACAACCATACTTGGCACGCTGACCGCCCGACACGCATTGCGACAGTGTCCCTCGGATATGCGGATGGGTATTTGCGCAGCGCAAGCAATCGGGCCTTGCTGCGGCTTGACGGCATGGCGCTGCCATTGGTGGGCCGGGTTTCCATGGACACCGTGACGGTCGACGTCACCAAAGTCGCGACCGACCGCCTCGTGCCGGGAACGCTCTTCGACGTGATCGACGAAACCCAGGACGTCAATTTCCTGGCACGGCAAGCCGGCACCAACGCTTATGAAATCCTGACGAGCCTTGGCGCTCGATACCATCGGAACTACCTGGGTCACACATGAAAATTGCAATTCTCGGAAGCGGAGTCATCGGAACCACCGCCGCCTATTACCTGGCCCGCGAGGGCCATGAGGTGACCGTGCTGGAGCGGCAAGCCGGCCCGGCGCTGGAGACCAGCTTCGCCAATGCCGGCGAGGTGTCGCCGGGCTACTCGGCGCCCTGGGCGGGTCCCGGTGTTCCAATGAAGGCCGTCAAGTGGCTGTTGATGCACCACAGCCCTCTCGTCATCAAGCCCATGCTCGACGCCGCCATGTGGCGCTGGGGCTTGCAGATGCTGCGCAACTGCACCGAAGTGCGCTACCGTGTCAACAAGGCCCGTATGGTGCGCCTGGCGGAGTACAGCCGCGACTGCATGAAGGAGCTCCGCGCCGCGACGGGCATCCAGTACGACCAGCGC
>Ga0055528_1000959_pt1 | contig 19122 bp, 8 predicted proteins | sample AraplaCol_mMS_r2_2_FD_55006 | JGI IMG/M metagenome (GOLD analysis project Ga0055528, IMG submission 55006) | Arabidopsis root microbial communities from North Carolina, USA - plate scrape MF_Col_mMS_r2 | ecosystem: Host-associated > Plants > Roots > Endosphere | place: USA: North Carolina...
GCAGGGTCGGACACGAGGGGATATTTCGTCTTGTCACTCCCTGCGGCAGGGCGATCGAATAAGGAACTATTCCTCGCGGAATGCCCGGCTGAACTGATCAGTGAGCGGTTTGGCGAGAAACGACATCGCTGTCCGTTCTTTGGTCGAGACGAAGACTTCAACAGGCATGCCGGGAAGAAGCTTCTTGTTTCCAAGTCTTGCGAGCTCTGTTGCGGTCACGGCTACGTCGGCAAGGTAGAATATCTGGCCTGTCGCTGGATCTGTGCTGGTGGCTGCGGAGACGTAGGCGATGCTGCCGTCAAGTTCCGGCGTTGCACGCTGGTTGAAGGCGGAGAACCGCAGCCTGGCGTCCTGGCCGATGAAAACCTGGTCGATATCGGTGGGGGAGAGCCTCGCCTCTATCTTCAGCGAAGCGTCGGCCGGCACCAGCGTCACCAGCTTTTCAGCCGGCGTAATGACGCCGCCGATCGTATGCACGAAAAGCTCGTTCACTGTCCCGGTCAGTGGCGCCCGAATATCTGTCCGTGACAGCCGGTCTTCGACAGCGATCCGTCGTTCCCGCAATTCGGATAGCTTCGGTTCGACGACACTCAGCTCTCGTTGCGCCTCGGTGCGCGCAGCTTCATCGATGGCAATGATCTGGACCTGGATCTCACTCATCCGCGCTCGCGATCGTGCGATATTGGCCTGAATCTCCCCGCTCTCTCCCGTCAACTTGGCGAGTTCGCGGTCGATCACGTATTTGCGGGACGTGTCGACGAGTTTCTTGTCCGCCAGGCCTTTGATCTTGCTATGTTCGACCCTCACGAGATCGAGTTCATCGGCCTTTGCTTGATGCTGCGCGACGAGGCCTTTCAGTTCCTCCTCAAGTTGGGATATCCCGTACTGGAGCTGTTGTTTCTGATTTTGCCTGTTGCGACGATTGCCATCGAACAATCGCAGCTCGCCGGATGAGATCAGGGGAAACTCGGCGCTGAGCGCCGGCTCGAAAACGAGTTCCTCCTGATTGTCCCGTTCGGCGATCAGACGCGCCTGGCGTGCCGCGAGCTCGACGAGTTGCGTCCTGACGATCGACAATTCGGCGCGCGTCTGGGCATCGTCGAGGCGCAGCATGACCTGCCCCTTGCTCACCACGTCCCCTTCCTTGACTGCGATCTCACTGACGATCCCGCCATCGCGATGCTGGATCGACTTCAGGTTTCGATCGACCTTGATGACGCCTGACGCGATGATCGCGCCTTGCAGCTGGGTCGTCGCTGCCCAGCCGCCTGCTCCTGCAAAGAGCAGGAGGCCGAGCGCTATGCCGGCAAGAACTCGCGATGTGACAGGGAAAGTGTTGTTTACCTCGGGTGAGGGAGCAGATTGAGTTTTCGGTTGCTTTGCAGACACGTCTTGTCTCCCCCTCAGGTATTCTCGACGATCACGAGGAGATGGTGCCCCGTCAGATTGATCGTCATTTCGTAATGTTGATCCTTGTCCATATCGACTTCGATGAAGGTTCGGCTCATGTCATCCGTTCCCTCATGACGTACACGTATCGGCAGGGGCTCGGAGTCGGCCTTCTCGCCGTAAATATCCTCGAAGCGATCCTCCAGCCCGTCCATGACCTCCTCGAAGATCTTGTATTTGGACACGTCGATACGGTCCCCGACCATGAAGTCCAGAATCTGATGGACGACCTCGGCACTTTGGCTTGCAGGAACGCTGAACTCGAACGTGTCGCTGCCCGCCCCGCCCTCGACGACAATAGCCACCGGTCCGGCCCGGACGACGTCATCGCCCGAACCACCGATAATTTTTTCAAATCCCTCGATGCTGTCATGACCGACATCGAAACCGGTGGCCTTGCCGGTCGTCAGGTCGATAAGCACGCCGTGGGCGGCCTGGGAATAGTCGATCGTGTCGAAACCGTCCTCACCCCGGAAGTCGTCATCCGCCGCATCGGCAGCCGCGGCGACCGTGTCATCGCCCTTGCCGGCGAGGATACAATCGGCATCGTCGCTGTCGCGCAGGAGGTCGTCACCTTCGCCGGTGCTGATGATCTCGAAGTTGCTAATTCCATCGGTGCCGATCTCCTGACCGGATGCGCTACCAGCAGCGAGATCAACGACGACGGACATGAGTGCGGCTGAGTAATCGAGCGTGTCCGTTCCGCTTCCGCCATCGTAGCTATCTGCCACGCAATCGAGGTCGCCTGTGACGACATCATTGCCATCGCCGCCGTTGACGACATCCGAAGCGCCTCCGCCGCTCAGATGGTCATTGCCGCCGTTGCCATGAATTTCTTCGGCCCCGGCACTGCCAGTAACCATGTCATCGTTTGCGCCAGCGCGTACGATTTCGAAGTTCGAAATCGAGTCGGTGCCGATCTCGGCTCCGGAAGCGATGCCATCTGCCAGATTGATCTCGGCTACCTCCACAAGCGCAGAATAATCGAGGCTGTCGATCCCGGCTCCGCCGTCGTAAGTATCGTTCACCCGGTCGGCATCACCGGCAACCGTGTCGTTGCCATCCTCGCCGTTGACCGTGTCCTCGCCGCTGCCGCCGCGCAGCACATCGTTGCCGGTGCCGCCGGCTAGGCTGTCGTTTCCATCTCCCCCCTCGAGAACGTCGTTGCCGTCATCGCCTTTCAAAGCGTCATTGCCGGCGCCGCCGTGCAGGATGTCGCCATCGGCACCGCCGCTCAGCAAATCGTCGCCGGCGTCTCCGAAGATACTGTCGCGACCCTCCTCGCCATACAGGCGGTCATCGCCGGCGCCTCCGAAGATGTGGTCGTCGCCGAGACCGGCGAGAACGATGTCATTGCCTCTGCCCGCAAAGATCGTATCGTCTCCGCTGCCGCCAACGATATTGTCGTTTCCATCGCCGGCATCCACGGTATCGCTTCCGTCTCTGGCGTCGATATTGTCATCGCCGGCCAATCCGTCGATATCATCGACGCAACTGGTACCGACCAGCAGGTCGTCTCCGTCAGTGCCGGTTATTGGTGCAGTCTCGACGACGGAGAAATGCGCAGTCTGCTGCACCGAGGCGGTGCCGTCGGTAATCTGGTAGTGGATGGTCACGGGACCAAGCCCTTCGGCCTGATAAGACCATCCACCGTCTGCCTGCACCAGCTTGCCGGATGAGACTTTGATGTCCTTGACCGACAGTGCGTCTCCATCGGGGTCCGATGTGCCGCGCAAAAAATCGGCCAAGCCGATCAAGGCAATCGTGCAGCCGGAAACATCGGCGAGTGTCACCGGGTTGCCGACCCGTGGCGCACGGTTGTGTGCCTTCTCCTGTTGAACCGGCTTGTCCTCTTTCGCCTGCGGTGTCGCTGAAGCGGCTCTGTCGGCGCCTGTCCAGGCCTGATCCTTGGACATGCGCACCGGAACGATTGATGCTGGCTTGCCGACGGTCCAGGCATTGTCGTTGGATGCGTGGAAGGAAACGGAGATCCCGCCTGACGTTTTCAGGAGAGCAAGGCTCGGCAGGTTCAGCCTGCCGAATTCGATCGGCGGCGAGTCCGATTGCAGGTAGCTCACCGCGTTCTTGTGGTTGGACAGATGCACTCCTCCCGCCTTTTTTGGAGGCGGTGCCGCTTCCTCCTCGATCGCTGTTCCTGCCAAGGAGCCAGTGGTGGCGGGATCGGTCGCAGGCAGGCCCTCGTCGGCATCCGTGGATGGGCGCTGAGCCGCCTCTCCTGCCGGCAGGCCTTCGTGCTGTCCTGACAGTGCGCTCTTCAGATAGAGCGCGAATCCTGTGAGAAAGAGCGTCAGGAACATCGGCACTTTGCTGCTTTTGTCCTCATTCTTGAGAACATAGCGATCGTGCGCGTCGTGATCTTCCTTGACGGGTTTGGTTGCCTTGACCTCGATCATTCTGACATCCTCGCTGTCATACGCGAGCCGACCTGTGTTGCGGCCGCAGGTTTGCTGCCAGTGTCCGCAACCGATGGCTTGAGGATGTCGTCCTTGGGTCCGAACGCTATCATCTTTCCATTCTGGATGACGGCAACCATATCAACGGCGGCGAGTGCGCTCGGCCGGTGAGCGATGACGATTGCGATGCCACCGCGGGCGCGCACTGCCCTGATCGTCTGGGTGAGTGCTATCTCGCCCTCGCCATCAAGGTTTGAATTGGGCTCATCCATGATGACGATGAAGGGATTGCGGTAGAGCGCCCTTGCAAGACCGATGCGCTGGCGCTGCCCGGCAGAAAGCGAGATGCCCTGCGGCCCGAGGGCTGTGCGGTAGCCATCGGGCATGCGCACGACCATCTCATGAATACCTGTGGTTTGAGCGGCTTCGACGATCGCGCGCGGATCGACCTGCGGCTCCAGGCGCGAGATGTTTTCCTCGATCGTCGCGTCTAGGAGCGCCACATCCTGCGGCAGGTATCCGACGTGCTGGCCGAGATCCGCATCCGACCATTGCGTGAGTTCCGCATCGTCGAGCCTGACGCTGCCGCGAAGGGTCGGCCAGACACCGGTCAAGGCGCGTGCGAGCGTCGTCTTGCCTCCACCGCTTGGACCGATGATGCCGAGCGCCTGGCCTGCGGCGATCTCGAAGCTGACTTCACTGAGAAGGACCCTTCCCGAGCCAGGCGCAGCGACTGTTATCTTCTCGACCTTCAGCGAGTGGGCAGGCGCTGGCAGCGCCATCGGCGCAACTGTGCCCGAAAGCGCGATGACCGTCTCCTTCAGCCTGTTGAAGGCCGTACGGGCGGCGACAAAACCCTTCCAGTTGCCAATTGCGAGATCCACGGGCGCAAGCGCGCGTGCGGAGGCAACCGAAGCGGCGATGATTGCACCCGCCGACAGCTCTCCCTTGATCGTCAACCAGGCGCCGAGGCCAAGCACGGCAGACTGCAGGATCATGCGNAGCACACGCGAAATCGCTCCGAAGGTACCGCTGATATCGTTGGTGCGGGTCTGCAGCTCGAGATGGTCCTGATTGGCGCGGTTGAAGCGATCGACCGCGCGCCCTGCAAAGCCCATCGCCTTGAGGATATCGGCGTTGCGAGCATTGGAATCGGCAATGGCGTTGCGCTCTATCCCCGATTTATGCGTGGCGCTCGCCAAACGGCGCGTCATGAGTTCNGCCACGATCGTCAGTATCGAGAGGATGAACGCGCCGGCGAATGTGAGTGCTCCGAGATAGGGATGGAGCATGTAGACGAAGATCAGATAGAGCGGCACCCATGGCAGGTCGAATAGGGCAACCGGGCCTTGACTGCCGAGGAAGGCACGAACCGTATCGACATCGCGTCCACGCTCCAGCGATTCAGCTGTCGAAAAGCCGAACCGCGGCATGTCGATCGCGACCTGATGCGCCATGGGAGCGATCCGACTGTCGAGCCGCGCACCCATGCGCACCAGAATTTGCGATCGGATGATGTCGAAGAATCCCTGGAACAGATAGAGGCCGATTGCCAGTGCCGAAAGTCCAAGGAGGGTTGGGACACTGCCGCTGGTCAGCGCACGGTCATAGATTTGCAGCATGTAGAAGGAACCGGTCAGCGCCAGAACGTTGATAACCCCTGACGTGATGACCAGGAACACCAATATGCCCCTTAATCCATGGGTCAGTTTCCCGATCTGTTTGCGCTTGCTGCCGGTGAGCGGAGTTTTGGGACGCATATCGTTCACCACTTCCTGCTTATATTGAGCTAAGCGGCGCGCCGGTCTGACCGGCGCGCCGCGTTTGGCGCATTACAGATTGAAGTCCGAAGTGGTGAGGTTGTGGTTCCCCTTTACGCTGAGGCGAAGCTCGGCACTGCTATCGCCGTCAACGCTTGCCTGGACGACGGTGTAATCGCCATCGTCACGGGTCTCGTGGGTGACGATGAGTTGCGCAGCGCCGCTGAGCGTGGATCCGGCGACCAATGTGAACGTCTGATTTCCGGAGACACCGTTGTTGGCGTCCGTGGCGCTGAGGTCGATCTTGTCTCCAGGCTGGAAGCCGATGATTGTATCGCCATCCGCATCCTTTTCGGACTGGAACACGAACCTGTCGTTTCCGGCCCCGCCATCCATGATGTTGGCGGAAGCATTGGCCGTGATCGTGTCGTTGCCTGAGCCCGTGACGACGTTCTCTACGCTCCAGAGCGTGTCGTTGCCGGATTGGCTGCTCGATGCACTTCCTCTGCCCTTGAAGCCGCTTCCGAGATCGACCGTCAGGTTGGCGGTTATCGCTGCCATGTCCAGTGTGTCGCTGCCGGCATCGCCATAATAAATGTCGTCGCCGTCGCTTGCCTCGGCGATGAACGTATCGTCGCCGTCGCCGCCATGGGCCGTGTCGTTGCCGGCGCCACCGAAGACCATGTCGGCGCCCTCGTCGCTGAAGATGCGGTCGGATCCCGCATCACCATAGAGCATGTCGTTTCCACCGCCGCCCATAAGGTCGTCGTTTCCGGCGCCGCCGAAGACCATGTCGTTGCCTGCCTCTCCACTGAGGAGGTCGTCACCGTCATCGCCCCGCATGATGTCGCTGCCGGCGCCGCCGGTCGCCACATCATTGCCGGCGAATGCTACGATCATTTCCCCACTTGCCGTGCCGACAAGCACATCGGCGGCGACAGTGCCGACGATCGTGGTTCCCGTTGCTGCTTCGGGAACGGGTGGTGTCGGCGTTTCTGGCGTCGGCACCTCTTCTTCTGCATCGACCTCGCCGTTGAATTGCGGCAGGCCACCTTCGCTGGTGAAGCGAATGCTGTGCTGGCTGCTTGTCATTGTGGTCACGCCGTTTTCATCCGTCGTGATTTCGTAATCATCGGCACTCGTGCCCGCGGGCAGGTCGATGACGTCCTGCGGTCGCAAGGTGCCGACGATCGTGTCATTGCCACCGTTCGAGCGGAACACGATGCGGTGCGCAGAGGTGAGTGCCGAGATGTCGATCGTGTCATCACCGGCGCCACCATCAATTGTGATCGTGTTCAGCCGCAGGCTTGTTGCCGAGAAGTCGCCGATCACCTGGAACGTATCGCCTCCGGCAGAGCCGGGTCCGGACGGATCGACACCGTTGATCCGGATCTCTTCGATCTCACGCAACTCGGCGATAACAGAGGTGGCAAAATCGGTATTGGCGCCCCGCGTGATGACGATCTCTGTAGCGGCATTCAGGCTTGCGCCATTGTTGCCGGCCAATGCGTCCCATGCAGCACGGGTATAGATGCGGTAGGTTTCTGCGACCGCGCTGTTGCCTGTGATCACGAAAGTGTCCCCGGCCTGCCCTTCCGTGCCGCCATTGACGATGTCGCGCCCGTCGGAATTGGCCAGCGACGTCGCTGTCGCGTTGTTGGCGTTCCAGTTGAACGTATCGTCACCGGCATCGCCGTTCAGGGTATCGTTGCCTGTGCCGCCGTTGACGATGTCGTTGCCGGCTCCGGCATTGACGGTGTCGTTGCCGCCAAGCGCATTGATCGTGTCCGCACCAGCGGTGCCATTATGCGTCTGGCCGGCTGCGGCGCCGTTGATCACGTTTCCGGCAGTTGCGAGCGTGAAGTCGGAGATGTCGATACCGGCATTGTTGACCCCGTTGATCTGGATCGTGCCCTGGATGGTCGAGGCCGGCCCGTTCTCGCGGATGGTAATGATCGTGTTGCCGCCACTGGCGGATTCGAACACCCGATTGGCGAAGTTCACCGCCGTTATCCCCAGCCCGCTGAGGTCGATGCGATCCTGGTTCGCCGGCGTGCCGCCGGTGGCATCGAAGCTGTTGATGATATCGGCTCCGAAGCCGGTCGAATTGTAGATGATGGTGTTGACGCCGCCGCCTACATCGATCGTGTCGTTGCCGGCACCGCCGATGATGGTGTCGTTGTCGTCACCGCCATTCAGCGTGTCGTTGCCGTCGCCGCCGTCGAGCAGGTCAGCTCCGGCGGCACCATTGAGCGTATCGTTGTTGCCGCCGCCGAAGAGCTGGTTGGCGGCGCCATTGCCGTTGATCGTGTTGGCGAGCGTGTTGCCGCGTCCGGTGACCGCCGCGCCGATGAGATTGAGGTTCTCCACCTCGGCCCCGAGCGTGTAGTCGACGCTGGAGTCGACCCGGTCCGTGCCGCCTGCCGCCAGTTCCGTCACCACGTCGCCGGCATCGTCGACAGAATAGATGTCGTCCCCGACACCGCCCAGCATGGCGTCGGCACCAAGGCCGCCGTTCAGCGTGTCATTGCCGCCAAGCCCCGTCAGCGTATCGGCGAGATCGCCACCGGTGATGACGTTATTGCCATCGTTGCCGGTGCCGACGAACTGGTCGGCGTCGACACCCGTATAGGTCAGGTTCTCGACATTGGCGAAAGTGGCCAGTGTGTAGAGTGCCGCTGTCGTCTCGACCGTGTCGGTACCGCCAGCCGCGGCCTCGACGATCAGATCCTCGCCGGTATCGTCGACATAGGTGTCGTTGCCGGCGCCGCCGACCAGCGTGTCGATATCGTCGCCGCCGTCGAGCGTGTCGTTACCGGCGCCGCCGACGAGCAGATCCTCACCAAGTCCGCCATTGAGCGTATCGTTGCCCTCATGGCCGAACAGCAGGTCGAAGCCGGTATTGCCGGTCAGGGTATCGTTAGCCGTCGTGCCTGCGAGTGCCGTGTTGATGCCGACAGCCGCCGTCCGCTCGCCGTTGTCATCCGTGCTAAGCGCATAGTCGCCGGTCAGAACATAGCCTTCGAAGGTACTGCCGTTGAAGTTGATGAACTCCACCGCTTCGCCGGCGGTGTCGAAGTGATCGGTGACGGTTGCCTGCTGGCCGTTGAACTGGATGACCAGGTCGTCGTTGCCGCCGCCGGCGGTCACTTCGAACATGTTGAGCCCGGTAAGAGCGGCCGGTAGTGCCGGCGGCACGGTGCCTCCGACAGTGATGCGGTCGGTACCGGCTGTTTCGTTGATGACGTCGATGCCGTCGCCGAGATTGATGACATAGGTGTCGTTGCCAGCGCCGCCGTTCAGTGTCTCGGTGGCGCTGGAGAAGGCGATCGACAGGTTATTGATCCCGACAAAGTCGCCGCTGTTATTCGTGCCGGCCACTACGAACCTGATTGCCGAATTGGCACCGAACGGTCCGTTCAATGGCAAGTTGATTATCGATCCTGTGTTGGATGCGCCGGTTATGGTCTGGATCGTCTGATTGAAGTTGACGCCATCGGCGGCAAACAGAACCGTGACCGTTTCTCCCGCGTCGAAGCCGCTCTCATTGTAGGTGTAGCTGATGGTGGCGCTCGATGCACCCGACAGATTGACGGATCGCGTGATCGTCGCCGTGCCGTTGCCCGGATCGTTGTCATCATCGCGCAGGCGCAACTCGTTGGTACCGTCGTCAATGCGGATCTGGCCTGCGGCTGCGCTATTCGTATTGCCGTTGTCTCCTGTTTCAACCCAAGACGTGGCCCATACTGCCGTCCCAGTCGATCCATTCAGCACGGTGTTGTCGAAATTATCGGCATAAGTGCCTGAGGCGCCCGCCGTGCTCGGCCCACCAACGAGGATGTCGTTGCCGTCGCCGCCGTTGAGGACGTCGTTGCCGCCGAGGCCTAGCATCAGGTCGTCGCCGGTTGTGCCATTGAGAACGTTGTTGCCTTCGGTACCGACGATTATGCCGACGCTGCCATCGGTAAATTGCAGGCGCTCTACATTTCGCAGCCGGTCGGAGCCATCGAGGTTGAGCTCGGTAACGTCTGTGACGGTGACCTGCCCATCGGCAGTCGCGCCGAACGTATAGTCGCCCCTCGCACCCTGGAACACTGCCGTATCGACATCACCAGCCGTCGTATCGGTCCGGATGGTCCGCACGATCGCCAGTTGGCCAGGGTTTATCGAACCGTTGAACATCGCGGCAGCCAGCGTCGTCATGCTGTTGTGCAGCGCGATCGGCTGACCGGTATGTTGCGTGTCGCCTGGTGCAAAGACACCGATCTGGACGTCGAGCCATTTGTCGCCGTCGATGATGTCGTCTCCGGCAAGGCCTTTCATGATGTCACTGCCGTCGCCACCAAGGATGATGTCGCCGGCGCTGAATTCCGTCACTCCCGCGCCAAGGATTTCCTGGAGGCCCTGGATGAGAGCGATGCCCTCGGCCGTCAGCGCACTGCCCTGATAGCCCTCGGTGCCGCCCTGAGTAGCGGGGAGCCGCTCTGCCGCGAGCGTGTTCGTGCCGGTCAGGACATCGCCGAATTTCGTTCCCGACAGACCTTCGACCGACTCGTATTCGTCGAGCGCAGCATTCTGGGGCAGTGTTGGTGCCTCGTCGAAGACGATCGGGATCGACAGATCGGCGTTCACGAAGTTCGGGTTGTCCTTGTAGGTCGCCCAGTCAAAACCGGACATGCCCACCATGCCGCGACCGGCGCTGCCGACGAAGATATCGTCGCCGCCCTCGCCGATGAACTCGTCAAAGCCGCCATCGCCGAGGAACACATCGTGGCCATCGATCTCGTCATGCGAGAAGATTTCGTCGAAGTTATCCCCGGGTGCACCGTCGAATGTGCCGGTTTCGATCCAGTCGTTGCCCTCGTTGCCGAGGATGCGTTCGGCATTCTTGTTGCCGTAGATGAAGTCGTTGCCGGTGCCGGCAAAGACTTCCGAGCCCATGTCCGTGCCCAGGAAGATGAAGTCCTGGCCGTCATTGCCCATGACGAGGTCGAGACCGGGGCCGGCGTGAACCACGTCGTTGCCCTTGCCGGCTTTGATATTGTCGTCGCCGCCGCTGTCGACGATGATGTCGTCGCCGTCGCCACCGTTGATGATGTCGTTGCCGAAGCCACCTTCGAGCCGGTCGTTGCCGCCATCGCCGAATAGCGTGTCGTCACCGATACCTGCGATTATGGTGTCATTGGCTTCAGTGCCACCCATGACCACATGGTCGCCGCCGGTGTAGCGCAGGTAGTTGGTGTCTGCGCCCGGTGTTGCCGGATTGTTGCGGATGACAAGCTGCGTCAGGATGCCGTCGCCGACCGGATCGGTGCTCTCCAGAGTACCGTCGCCGTCGAGATCGTTGAACTGCCTGGTCTGGTTGACCTCGAGAATGAGACCGGGGGTCGAGAAGACATCGGATGGCAGGTGGGTCGCATCGGTATTGCGCATGATCATCGCGGCGAAGGAGTTGTTCTCCATCTCGCCGAAGAGATGCAAGCCATCGAGGCGCTGCAGATAGTAGAAACGGTCGCCGTTCTGCAGCTTTTCCATCTGCATTTCGAAGACGAAATTGAAGGTCGAGCCAAGCATGCCGCCGAAGGGCATGATCGCTTCGGCCAATCCGCCGATCCAGAGATCGACATCGTTGAGGCCGCCAAGCGAACCGCCGGCATAGGCCCCGGTTGCGTTGAGGAAGTCGAGCCGATCGAGCGGAACCTCCATTCCACCGACCGACACGCCGGTGATTAGGGTAAGTGCCGCGTTACGTTTACCCTCAAGTGTCGTCTCGTCGGTGATCAGGGAATGCGTGCCGTAAGCCGCGACGAAGTTGATAATCGAGGCCTCGTGCTTCAGATGGCCGGCGAAATCGACCCAGCTCTCATAGGGCTTGAGCAAGACATCCTGATTGGTGGCGTTGTAGAACTGCGTACGGGCCGCATTCAGCGACGGTACGCCGGTGTCACGCCCGCGGGCCAGGTTGATGGTGGCAAGATCGAGCGGTAGGCCGAGCAGGTTGTTGCGCAGGGCGCTGGTGACGAATTCGTCGATCTCATTGCCCGCCTGCCGCGTCATGCCGCGAACGATGGCGCCTGCCGAAATATCGGCATCGACAGTTTCCGTGCCGCCGTTGTTCTCGAACTGCAGGGGATTGAGGAAACCTTCGATCAGGCCGATATGGTCTGGGTTGAAGTTCGGATCGAAACGGTCGATCGATTCCGTCAGCATCGAGTGGCCGAAACGATAGACCACATGCGCGAATTCGGCGACGATCGACGGATCGATGGTGACGTCGTAGCCGTCGGGAACCAGGAAGACGTTGATGTTCGGCTGGATCTTGCGGGCGAATTCTTCGAATACGAGATGCTGATACTGCATCTCGGTGCCGAACTTGGCAGCCTGGAAGAGGCGCTCGCCGTCCCAGACGAGGCCAGCCGCCGTGGCTGGAACCTCGGCAACGTCGTCAATGAGCCATTCGTTCAGAAAGGCCACTGCCTCTGCCTGTGACGCGCCGCCGCCCAGCATGGCAACGGCATCCGTGAACACAACATCCTTGGTGTGTTCCACCAGCCGGTTGTGCTCCGAGTGGAACACGTGGTGCACCGCAGTCAGGCCNATATTCTCGTTGGCTCGGCCATCGCCGGCGACATAGTGCGCATCGAGCAATTCGTTGTCGTAGACTCCAGGCTCGTTGCCCGGGTTATCAAGTCCGATCTCGATGTCGCCGTCGGCCAGTCCACCCGGCACCGCATTATGCGCGATATCGGCAAGGAAGGCGTGGCCGGTCAGGATCGCATTTGCCGGCACGGCAACGCCCAATCCTCCATTGGCCAGAGGATTTCCTTCGACAAGGCCTGTGGTGGTCACCATCTGCGGGAAACCATTCGGTCCGCGGATGAATTCGCCATAGGGGTCNGTGGCGAGCAACGGAACGTTGCCGACATTGGCGTCGGCAAGCTGGATGCCCAGCATGGAAGCGGCCTGCGCCTTCAGGTCCGCCCATGTCGCCATGCCGCCATTGCCGCCCTCGATGAGCTTGCCGGTCGAGACCGGGTCGCCGGCAGCGTTGAATACATAGGCCCTGAGGAAGACTTGATGAGACGGATGGGACGTATAGGTCTGGTTCTGATCGACGAATGAGGTCGTCGTGTTTACCGGACGATCGGTATTGTCGGCAGCTTCGTTGACGGCCGTTGCCGGGTCGTCATTCATGATGCCGTCGGCGCCGGGGCCGGCAAGGGTGGCGCGTGTGAGCACCATAAAATTGGTATCGCTTCCCTCGACATAGAGCGGATCGTCGGGCATCAACGGGATGAAGACCGTGCCATTGCCGCCCTTGGCGACGAGGTCGAGACCGTGATCGAAGAATTGGCCGAAGAGGGTGAACCAGGAATTGAACGGCGCCGACAGGCCCTCGTCAGGCGCGGCATTGGTGATGACAACATTGACGCCTTCGAGTTCGACGCCGTTTGCCTCGAGCAGAGCCATCAAAGCGTCATCTTGCGCATCAAGCGCCGCTTGCGCGGTCGCCAGATTGGCCGCGGTCGCGGCGGCGGCGTCCTGCAGGGCCTGATTACCGGGGCTTGCGGACGCGGCGGCCTGTGCCTCGGCGTTTAGCCGCTCGGCCGTGCCCACGTCGTTGAACAATGGACGCAGCGGCTCGTAGGCCGCCGTGATCTGGGCGGTCACCGTCATCTGCTGCGCTGCCGGGACAATACCGGCGCGCTGCAGGGCCGTCAGGATCGCCGAAGGATTGCCGAGCGTCTGATCGACGATCAGGTTGGAGATCGTGCGGACCGTCGGGTCGAAGACGTCGCTAGGCCCTGCCGTGCCGGGTCCGTCATTGTCGACACCTGGCTGGTAGGTCACGGGAACCAGGGCGCCTCCCGGCCCGCCCGGCACCATGACCGTCTTGAACTGCGTGCCGAGGTTTTCGGGAAACTCGTTGTCGGCCGCGCCCCATTCCGGATGCAGCGGATTGTTGTATGTGCCGTCGACAGTGCGCAGGCCCCAGGCGAGATTATAGGTCGGGATCGAGCCGCCGACTCCGAAAAGCGGCTTTGCCACGTTGTTCGGATCGCCGGTCGATGTGCCTTGCCGGAAAGCGGCATCGGCTTCCGCAATTTTGATCTGCTTCAAGATGAAATCGAGATCCGATCGAATATAGGTGACCATTTTACTCCCCCCTTTGGATTGCTCAGGAAACGGTTCGTTCCGGCAATGCTTCTTTCCAGCCTGCGATGGCAGACAGAGGCAGCTCTGCTGCAGATCTTCTACCGGCGTTTCGGAGATGAATTTGCGAAAGCCGATAGAAAATCTTCAGGATTGTCTGCGACGATCAAATATTGTCTTTTGGCAAGGCGAAGAGATAGTTCCAAAGGTCCGCAGACATTTACGGACTTTGGTCTTCAGGAGGCCGGGACGTTAGGCCCGGAAGAAAAAGTGACTTTCGTCCCGTTCACGAAGATCTGCGGCGGCTTGAGTTCCAAGATCCTGGCAACTTGGCACAGCCTTGATTTGACGAAGCAATTTTTGATTGTGGCGGGACTCGTCATCTGCAGTTCGATGGCAATCCTGGGAGAGTGGCTGAACGGCCAGATTGCGGCAAATCAGCTGAGAAGTCGGGCCGAATCCGGCGCCCTTTACATGGAGGGCTTTCTTGCTCGTCACATCGAGGGCACGTCGAGCGACCCCCAGGTGGCCGAAGCCCGCCGCAAGGAACTCGACGATCTGTTGATCGGCACCGATCTCGCGCGCCGTGTCGAAGGCTTCAGGATCTGGCGCAGTGATGGGGCAGTGATCTACAGCACCGACAAGTCTCTCATCGGGAAAACTTTCCCGTCGTCGGATATCGACCTGGCCTTTTCGGGCCAGGTCGTCGCCCAGCTTGAAGACGGCCATAACGACGGTGAGGAAGGAGAGGCGACCACCGGCCGACCGTTGATCGAAATCTACGCGCCGATCTATCGCTCCGGCACGCGCGACATCATTGCCGTAGGAGAACTCTACGAGGATGCCGCCGAATTCGTGGTCCAGCGAGCCCGGGTCCAACGTCAGACCTGGGCAATCGTCGGCGCAACAACACTGGCCATCATGGCGTTGCTGTTCCTCATCGTTCGACGGGCGAGCAATATCATTGCCAATCAAAGGATGACGCTGAAATCACAACTGACCGAGGCTCAGACGCTGGCCAAGCAGAATACCGAGCTCCGCAAGGCCGCCGATCGGGCGCGCATGGATGCCTCTAAGTCCAACGAGCAGCTTCTCAACCGCATTGGTGCGGATCTTCACGATGGTCCCGTTCAGCTGCTCAGCCTGCTGATCCTCAAGCTTGGGGAAAATACAGAGGCACCGGTTTCATCGACCCCCGCGACCGTCGAGAGCGCATCCGGGGTGCAAGAGGCCGATCTTGCTCCCTCACGTATCGCAAGCCAGGTGCTTACAGAGTTGCGTGAACTGTCGACAGGGCTGGTCTTGCCGGAGATAGAACATTTGCCGCTGAAGGCGGCCCTGCGCATGGCGATCGACCGGCACGAATATGCAACCGGTTCGAAAGTTACATCGGAGTGCGACGAGTTGCCCGAGCGTGTCGCGCATCCTTTGAAGATCTGTCTTTATCGGGTTGTCCAGGAGGGGCTCAGCAACGCATTTCGGCATGGCGGCGGGCGTGACCAGCGGGTCTTTGCTTCGGCAGACCTGTCGGCCATCACTGTCGTCATTGCAGACAGCGGCCCGGGCTTTGGAAAGAGCAACCCGAGAGGGAACCACAGACCGCTCGGCCTGCAGGGCATCCGCAATCGCGTTGAGGCCTTCGGCGGCCGTGTTCAGATTCGCCACGGCCCGCGCTCGGGAACCGAGCTTGAGGTCGTCGTGCCGATGGAAGGCAACAGTATCTAGTGGCGCTGAATGGTGTCTGTTCCACTCTCAAGCTTTTGAGCGGCGAGTAGGACTTCCAGCCGATTTCGCGCGTTCAGCTTCTGCATGAGTATCGTCATGTAGTTTTTCACAGTCTTCTCGCCGATCTGCAGGTCGGCTGCGATCTGACGGTTCGTGAATCCCCGCAACAGCATGCGGATGATCTGGCCCTCGCGGATGCTGAGCTTCACTTCCGTACCCGTCACTTTTCGCAGCGAGGCTATCTTGAGCTCTTCTATGACCTTGCAGGCAAAGGCGGGAGTGATGAACATATCGCCTCGGTGGACGGTTGCGATGGCCTGGATGAGCTCCTTGGCGCTACTGCCTTTGAGCACATAGCCGCTAGCGCCGGCATTGAGTGCTCGCACAGCGTAATCGCTGCCCGTCATGGCTGTGAAGACCAGGATCTTTGTTCGTATTTTTTCGACAAGTTTCGAGATCGTGTCGAACATGTTTCCCGGCATTATCAGATCGACGATAAAAACGTCGGGCGCCAGGCGCAGGCCAATCTCCAATGCCTCCTCAGCGCTCGACCCGGTCGCTGCGACAGCAAACGCCGGCTGCTTCCTAAGGATCTCCGTCAATCCTGCCAGCATTAGCGGATGGTCGTCGACCAACGCTACTGAGATTGGACTCATGTTATGCACCCTGTACCCAGTAATTGCTTAATTTGTATTCGCAATTTAATTTCCTGTCTATGTAGCCATTTATGGCTATTACTCTCATGGGTGGAGTATAATTCCAATCGCATACCACCCTCGCCCGAGCTGCGTTCAGTCCAGGCGCAATTCCAAGTCTGCCTCGGTATGGCGGATCGTGTCATCGCCGGTGCGCGCATTCCGCGAAAGCAACGCTGACAGCGCGAACTTTCCGCGCCGGTCAAAACGCTTGCCTATTTCGGGCTCGACCGCGACGAACTGAAGCAATGGAAATCTGGTGGAGACGATGAGGGCACGTCTTGCAACGTCGAGAGCCGTCACCTTCAGGCGGACGGCACCTTCTCGGCACCGGTGGAGGATGCCGCAAATCGGCAGGCTTGGAACGATAAGGCTGTTGTAAAATACGTTCGAAGGCGCGACAGCCGACAGTCAATCTTCTATTGGAAATGAAAAGCCAGCTTTCACCCGATCCATCACCACCATGGTCTTGAAACCCTTAATATCGTGGTTCTCATAGAAGAACCTGCGTGTGAAGGCTTCGTAGTCCTCCATGTCCTTCGCGGTAATCACCAGGATGAAATCGGCATCACCCGTCACGTAGTAGCCGATCATCACTTCCTTGGTGGCGCGGATCGCCGCCTTGAAGCGATCGACGATGTCTGCCCGTTCGCGCTCCAGAGAGACAAGAACAATCATGGTGATACCGCGCCCGGCAGCCTTGGGCGAGACGATGGACACGTCTGCCTCGATCACTCCTTCCTCACGCAGCCGCTTCAGTCGTCGCTGACAGGCAGTTGGCGAGAGATTGACGATCTGTGCCAGTTCTTCCGAGGTCAGGCGGTTGTTCTTCTGGACGGCGTCAAGCAGCGCGCGATCGGCCCTATCGAGAGTGGTCATGCAGAAATCCTGCGTTAACTGTGCAAATTAAGCCCAATTCCTGCACAGAACGTCAATTCAATGCAGCCTATCGATCATGATGCACGGCTAGTCTCCTTGTAAACCCACCTGGAGCTCCGCATGAAGGGTATCGCCAGCACTGCGCTGAAAAACCTGCAACGACCCGATCTGATCGAGCGCCGCGCGTTTCTCGACGGCAACTGGGCACACCGGCGAGAGACGCTCAGCGTCATCGATCCGGCAACCGGTGAGCACCTCGCCGATGTCGCGGCCTGCTCGCTCGAAGATGCCGATGCCGCCGTCGACGCCGCGAAAAATGCCTTTCTCGATTGGCGTGACAGGCTCCCGGTCGAACGGGGCCAGATCCTGCGTTCCTGGAGCAAGTTGATGCGCGACAACGCGCAGGACCTTGCTGTCATCATGACCGCTGAACAGGGAAAGCCGCTGGCAGAATCGCTTGGGGAGATTTCCTATGCCGCAAACTTTCTCGACTGGTTCGCGGCTGAAGGCGAGCGTGCCTATGGCGAAACGATACCGAGCCACCTGCCGGGCAGCCGCCTTTCCGTGCAGATGCAGCCGCTTGGCGTGACGGTTGCGATCACGCCGTGGAATTTTCCCTCTGCGATGATTACCCGCAAGGCGGGTGCCGCGCTCGCAGCCGGCTGCACGATGATCGTCAAGCCCGCCCCGGAAACACCTTTGTCTGCTCTTGCTCTGGCAAAGCTTGCTGAGGAGGCCGGGATGCCCGCCGGCGTATTCCAGGTTCTCACCGGGGAGGCGGCCCCGCTTGCGCGCCGCCTGCTCGAACACACGGATGTGCGTGCCTTTTCCTTCACCGGCTCGACGGAAGTCGGACGCATCCTGCTGACGCAATCGGCGGCGACTGTGAAGAAGGCCTCGCTGGAGCTTGGCGGCCACGCACCTTTCATCCTGTTCGACGATGCCGAGCTTTCCAAGGCTGTAAGGGGCTGTGTGGGCGCAAAATTCGCGACGTCGGGACAGGATTGCCTCGCCGCCAACAGGATTTACGTCCAGCGTGGGCACTATGATCGTTTCGTCGAAGCCTTCGCCAGGGCGACCATGGAGCTCAACGTCGGTCATGGCCTTGCAGCCGGCACCGATATCGGGCCGATGACGCGCGCTTCGGTTGCCGAAAAATGCCGCCAGCAGATTGCGCAGGCGCTTTCAGCCGGTGCGCGTCTCGTCTGCGGCGGACAGGACAGCCCGCTTGGCGGCAATTTCGTGACACCGACCGTGCTCGCCGATGTCACTGACGACATGCTGATTGCCCGCGATGAGACCTTCGGCCCGGTGGCAGCGATACTGCCCTTCGATGACGAGCAGGAAGTGCTCGCACGTGCCAATGCCACGGAAATGGGGCTGGCTGCCTACGTCTACACCAACGATCTCAGCCGCGCGATGCGTCTGACCGACCGGCTCGAATACGGCATGATCGCCGTCAACACACCGAAATTCACCGGCGCCCCGATACCATTCGGCGGCTGGAAACAATCGGGCCTTGGTCGCGAAGGTTCGCGCCACGGCCTCCTGGAATATCTCGAAGCAAAATATGTCTGCTTCGGCAACCTCGCTGCATGAAAGGATCCGCGCCATGACCGTCAATCCCAATCAGATCGCCGAGATGGACCGTAATTCGGTCCTGCATCCTTTCACGCAACTCAAGGATTTCGCCAGCGGCAAGATGGGCGATCCGACGATCGTCGAAACCGGCAANGGCATCCGTATTCAGGATGCGCACGGCAAGCAGCTGATCGACGGCTTCGCCGGCCTCTACTGCGTCAATATCGGCTATGGCCGTACCGAGGTCGCCGAGGCCATTTCGCGCCAAGCCTATCGCCTCGCCTACTACCACACCTATGCCGCCCACACGACGGATGAGCTCGCGATCCTTTCCGATCGGCTGGTGAAAATGGCGCCCGGCAAGATGAGCAAGATCTTCTACGGCATGTCGGGCTCCGACGCCAACGAAACGCAAGCCAAGCTCGTCTGGTATTACAGCAACCTGCGCGGCAAGCCGAACAAGAA
>Ga0055528_1000997_pt1 | contig 18802 bp, 18 predicted proteins | sample AraplaCol_mMS_r2_2_FD_55006 | JGI IMG/M metagenome (GOLD analysis project Ga0055528, IMG submission 55006) | Arabidopsis root microbial communities from North Carolina, USA - plate scrape MF_Col_mMS_r2 | ecosystem: Host-associated > Plants > Roots > Endosphere | place: USA: North Carolina...
ACACTGAGCGTTCCGCGAACACCGGGATGGCGATGGCGGCCTTCCTCGGCATAGGAGTAGGTTTCCGCATCCGACGGACCGAACGTCATGAAAACCGCGACGCGATCAGGCGTTCTGCCGAGCCGTCGAATGAATGCTCGCGTCACGGTGAATGCCTTCTGAACATCCAGGCGGAGCAGTGGACTGATCCGCTCGAAGAACCTGCGCAGGCTCTTGTCGATCAATGTCGGCATCTGTCCAGCATGTTCGATGCGCACGTCGAAGATGATCGCATCGCCCGCTCGCACGCCGAGCCCCTTTGCTGGCAGGCTCTGGACCAAACCCTTGAGGTGGGATCTTGGCCGTACCTTCAGCGTNGCGTTCGAGTTCTCGTCCTGGTCCTGCAGATAGAATGCGATCTTGTAGACCCTGAAGCTCTCGTCCGAGAAAATACTTCCGTCAACGCAGCGAGGATGGTGAGGGACGTCGTTGTGCCACGACGATGTAGTGTTGATCATGAGATCGCATTCGCCTGTAAGAACGACATCGAGCGGTCGCGTAATTTCCTTGAGGCGATTGAGGATTGCATCGGAAGTCATAAACCTGGCGATTTCATCGACGACATACATGGCGTGAAGTTGGAATTTGCCGCCATACAGATATTTGCCGCCGGATCTTAGATACTGTTTGGCAACCTGCCGTAATCTTCCCACCTGCTCAGGCGTCAGGACATTTCTGATGACGATATAGCCATCGGACGCCAAATCGTTCTGCAGCTGGCTGGTCGTGTTGGGGACCTTTGTAGGCCCTCCGGCGGGCATCGGTAATTCGTTTATTGAATTCACCCCTATTGAATTCATCATTGTCGCTCTCCCGACTTTGTCGCGCTCAAACCTCCCCAGCTTTGGCCGCGCTAAAGCGACTGTCTTCCGCGGTTCCGCGAAGGTCAAACCGCTCTTTTCGGGGTAACGCTTATCAAAAAGAGCAATCAAGCGTACCCCAGGGATACTGCCTTACTTCGAATATTGTAATTTATTTCTATGCGGAGCCAGAAATGTGAAGTCTTTCTACGTCCAATAGCTGGATCTGAAAGTATGGAGGCCGCGAGCTTGCCAGCATATTCTGACTACAGTTTCAGTTGGCAAAAGCGTAGGTCATGAGAAATTCACCGGCAGACAGAAACCAACCTTCGGTCCGTGATGTAAAGAGTTCCCTGAAGTGGACGAATGTCCTTGGTGTTCGAGTTTCCGCGGTCAATCTCAAGAGCGCGACCGGACTTATCCAAAAGGCAATTGAAGACGGCAGGAAGGAATATGTATGCGTTCGCGACGCACACGGTGTCGTGCGTTGTCAAAAGGATCCCGAGCTTCGGTCCATTCATAACCGGGCATTCCTCGTAACCCCTGACGGCATGCCGTTGGTATGGGCACTGAAACATGCTGGTCATGTTGAAAGTGACAGGGTCTACGGACCGGATCTCATGCTGTCCGTTTTCGATGCCGGCAGCTCCAAAGGTTTGCGCCACTTCCTTTACGGTGCAACAGCCGAAACGCTTGAGCAGCTGCAGGCGCGACTTCTCGCAAAATTTCCGCAAGCACGGATCGTTGGCTCCTACGCACCGCCTTTCCGCCAGCTGTCGATGCAAGAGGAGGCGGATATTGCCGACCGGCTCAATCGATCGGACGCCGATATCATCTGGGTCGGGCTGAGCAGTCCCAAGCAGGAGCTCTGGATGGCCCGCATGCGCGACCGTCTGGAGGCGCCGATGCTGATCGGTGTCGGCGCTGCCTTCGATTTCCACGCCGGCCTCAAGCGGCAGGCTCCAAGAGTCATTCAAAGAAGCGGCTTCGAATGGGCGTTTCGCCTCCTATGCGAGCCGCGACGGCTGTGGCGGCGCTACGCGCTCGTCGTGCCGACCTTCATCTCACTGACTGCCTTCCAGAGACTGGGCCTTCGGAAGTTCCCGATCGAAGACGCGGTTTCTGGATCGGGTGCGTCGGGACAAAGGCCGTAGAGGAGTAAAACATCATGTCCTCATTTGCGCCGTCAGCGATGACATCGGGTCCATCGAAGGCATCCGCCACAAATGACATGGCGTCGCGGGCAATTCCGACGGGTTCCGTGCCGCCGGTAGCAGCCAGGACCGCCGATCCTTCGGGACAGTCATGGCTGAATTCGCCCATTGCACGCCGGCTTCCTCGGCTTGCAACCTTGTCATTCCTCGTTGCGGGCGACATTGCAAGCTATCTGGTCGCTTACCTGGCTCTCCTGTCCTTTCTTCCTGGTGGCTCGGCGGGCACGGTGATGGAGCGTGCCTTCTGCCTCGCAGCGCTGGCGTCGATCGTTCTCTATGCGTCGGCCGGCCTCTATCCCGGATATCGGCTGCACGACCACGAACATCTGCGGCGGCGCACGATAGCGGCCCTCAAGGTGGCTGCCCTGACGGCATTCGGCGCAATCATCCTGCCTGAAGGGGACGGGATGCTGTTGGCCATCATTGGCTTTCTCGCCCTTGCACTGATTGTTCAGCCATTCGTGCATTGGTTCGCACGAAGCCTGTGCTGGAGACTCGGAATTTGGGGGGAGCGCGCGGTGATCATAGGGGGGCGCAACCTCATCCCCGCGCTCATGGCGCATTTCCAGGACCATTGGCAGTATGGCATCAAGCCGGAGTACCTGTCCTCCGAGGCGTCGGAAACATCGCCTGATGGGGGTCCGTCCATTGCGCTGATTGCAGGGGACACTGGCTCGCTTGCGCTCGATCTGACCGCCTTGCGCCGGAAGTTCGCCGAAGTCATCCTCCTGTCTGATACGCCGAGCCTCAAGGTTAGCGGTTTGCGACCTGCGGATGTCGGCGGAGAGATCGGCATTCGCCTCACGGCAGCTGGGAGTTCGGTCAACTCGGACCTGGTTCGGCGGATACTCGATCTCGCCATCGCCATCCCGGCAACGATCGTGGTTTCGCCTTTCATCGCAATTGCGGCAGCCGCAATCTACGCCATCGATCCCGGGCCGGTCTTCTTCCGGCATACCAGGGAAGGGCTGTCCGGCAAGCCTGTGCACGTTCTGAAACTGAGGACGATGTATCAGGATGCGGAGCAGCGTCTCGAAGCATTGTTCCGCGAGAACCCTGCTATGCGGGCCGAGTGGTTGAGCCATTTCAAGCTCAAGGATGATCCACGCGTCCTGCCGGTTGTCGGACATCTCCTGCGCTCTTCGAGCTTCGACGAACTCCCGCAGTTGGCGAACATCATTGCAGGTGAGATGGCCATCGTCGGACCGCGTCCTTTCCCGGAATATCATCTCCTGGCCATGGACGGTGAATTTAGAGACAAGCGCCGTTCCGTAACGCCGGGGCTCACGGGCCTCTGGCAGATATCCGAACGAAGCAATGCGGATATCGAGCTGCAGCAGCAACTCGACGAGTTCTACATCGACAACCGGTCCCTGTGGTTCGATTGCCAAATTCTTCTCAGCACAATTCCTGCGGTCTTCAAGCGCAGGGGAGCCTACTGACGATCCTCGCTTCTGCGGGGCAACCATCAACAACGGAGCACACCAATGCACGGACAAAAGCGAATTATGGTAACCGGCGGCACCGGCTTTCTGGGATCATTCCTGTGCGAAAGACTGTTGCGGGAGGGCAATGATGTTCTCGCCGTGGACAACTACTACACCGGATCGCGCGATAACGTGCTGCACCTTCTCGACGACCCGCGGTTCGAGATCCTTCGCCACGATATTACCTTCCCGCTGTATGTAGAGGTCGACGAGATCTACAACCTCGCTTGTCCGGCATCTCCGGTCCACTATCAGGTCGATCCCGTTCAGACGGTCAAAACCAATGTGCACGGGGCCATCAATATGCTCGGCCTCGCCAAACGCACCAAGGCGAAGATCTTCCAGGCTTCCACAAGCGAAGTCTACGGCGATCCGGCAGTTCACCCTCAGCCCGAGGAGTATCGAGGCAGCGTCAATCCCATAGGGCCGCGGGCATGCTATGACGAGGGCAAGCGGTGTGCCGAAACATTGTTCTTCGACTACCATCGTCAATACGGCGTGGAAATCCGGGTGGCGCGAATCTTCAATACCTACGGGCCGCGCATGCAGACCAATGACGGCCGCGTCGTCTCCAACTTTATCGTTCAGGCGCTTCAAAACGAGCCGATCACCATCTTTGGCAACGGCACGCAAACGCGCTCATTCTGCTACGTGGACGATCTGATTGAAGGCTTCATCCGTCTGATGGGCGCTCCGAATGGCGTTACCGGACCTATCAACCTCGGCAATCCCGGGGAATTCACGGTGCGGGAACTGGCGGAAATGGTGATCGAGATGACGGGTTCGAAATCAAGCATCGTTTACAAGCCGCTGCCAGTCGACGATCCGACGCAACGCAAGCCGGACATCAGTCGTGCAAAGCAGGACCTGGGCTGGCAGCCCACGGTGAACCTGCATGAAGGTCTTGAGAAGACGATCGCCTATTTCGAGTGGAAGCTCTCTGGCGGAACCAGGAGCATGCCTGGCGTCCGGTCACCGCAACCGGCTTACACCCATCTGCCCACCCCGGCCGTCGGCATTCCCGTTCAGGAAGCCGCATCGATCGGGACGTGAACAGCAACGTCGATCATAAGGCGAAGCGCGTTTTTCGATGGGATGGTGCCGGAAACATGAATGTGCATAGCATACCAACAGGAGCCCCTGTGGGCGCAATACAGCGGTTAGGGCCAATCGTCTTTGCAGTCGACGCAGCCTATGCCGTTCCCTTGGCGACCGCTCTCAGATCGGTCGCCGAGAATAACAGAAGCGCATGGCCCCTGGATATCCATGTCATTCATGAGGGAATAGGCGAAGAAACCAAGCGGAGGATACTCGATTCTCTGCCGGCAAATTCGACAGTCATCCAGTGGCATCCCATCGGCACCCTGTCTTTCGCAAGCGGATTTTCGACGCGACCGGGCGTCTCGAAGATGACCTTTGCGAGGATCCTTCTGCCGCAGTTCCTTCCCGAGACCTGCAATCGGGCTTTGTATCTGGATGGCGACATCCTTGTGCTGGATGCGCTCGAACAGCTCTGGAATATCGATCTGGGTGAGGCCGTGATTGGCGCCGTGCCGGATTATTGGCTGGATAATGTGGTGAGCATCGGATCGGGTGGCACAGGCGGGCCTCGGGTCGAACGCTATTTCAACGCCGGCATCCTCCTTATCGACCTCGCAAAATGGCGGGCGGAGGGAATATCGGAGCGATCACTGGATTATCTCGATCGTTTTCCGACCACGGAATATTCGGATCAGGACGCCCTCAACGTCGCCTGTGCGGGAAAGTGGAAAGTCCTGGATCGCGCCTGGAATTTTCAGTTCGAGCCCACCCAGGTCATCGCCCGTATCGCGCTCGAACAGAAACTCGCGATCGTTCATTTCGTGACCAACGTGAAGCCCTGGAAATCAGGAAGCCTAAGTCCGAACGTTGCATTTTACGATACGTTTCGATCCCGGACCCGTTTCGCGCTCACGCATCGGGAACGCGTTCAGAGCAGCTTGAAGCGTGCAGGCTCCCGGCTGCTTGCCCGATCCGCCTTGTTGAGAGCTGTGTGGGCCTACACGAAATCGGCGATACTAGCTCGCAGCTCTACCCTGGCGCGAGTCAATCGAGGAGCGAAGCATACGTAAGAGTGAGACGACGCCGAATTCGGGTTCCATGAAATGCCCCGAACGAAACAATTGCCTGCGGAGGAACAAGTTTGCAACGTGTTGATGTCGTAATTCCCTGCTACAACTATGCTCATTTCCTGCAGGAATGTGTTGAAAGCGTTCTTTCACAGGCTGGCGTCGATGTGCGCGTGCTCATCCTCGACGATTGCTCGCCAGACAATACTCCGGAAGTCGGAATGGCCCTGGCATCCCGGGACAAACGGGTGACCTATCGGCGGCATGCAGTAAACAAACGCCACATCGCAACCTATAACGAAGGCATCGACTGGGCGGGCGGCGACTTGTTCCTGCTTCTCTCGGCAGATGATTATCTCTTGCCAGGGCGCTCTGGCACGCGCGTCGGAGCTTATGAGCAATCAGCCTCATGTAGGATTCACGTTCGGGAACGCGCTGATAGCCGAGCCAGATGGCATCATAACCAAGCGCGTCGATCCTCTCGGCGGCAACAATATGCCCACCGTGCAGGTCATGTCCGGTCCGCAATTCATGCGGTTGAGTGGAGCAAACAACCTGGTTCCAACGCCGACGGCCGTCGTGAGAACGGCGTTGCAAAAGCAGGTTGGCGGTTATCATAAGGAACTGCCGCATACTGGCGATATGGAGATGTGGCTGCGGCTCGCATCACATGCCGAGGTCGGTTATATTAACGATGATCAAGCAGTATATCGCAGACATGCTTCGAATATGTCGCTGCAATACTATGGGCAAAGTATTCTTCCCGACCTCCGCCAAAGAAAACAGGCCTTCGATATTCTGTTCCGCCAAGGCGCGGACAGTCTCAGGAAAGATGAGAAACTAAGGCGCTTTCTCGCCAGAGATCTCGGAAAAGAGGCGCTTCGACTGGCCGGCATGGCATTCAATAATTTCGATGTCGCCACAGCCGTGGCCATTCAGCGCTTTGCTTTGGAGGTTTCTCCCGAAGTGCGAAATTCATTGCCCTGGATCAAGCTGGTCTGCAAACAGACCATCGGGCCTAAATGCTGGTATGCATTGAATTCCCTCGGGCGACGCGTCGCAGGATAACGGGGCAGATCTGACCGGTTCAGAGCCAGTCCACCTCTGCACGATAGATGACGGCAGCCACTGGCTGATCACCTCATTGCTGATATGCCATGGCGCGCAGGAATGTGCTTCAGTTCGCCGACATTTGACAACTGCGAACGCACTACGATGGCTCCAGGTATTCGGGGGAGCGCCGTAGTTCCGAGGTGCTACAGCATCAAACAATTTCCCCGGAGGCGCATTTGGTCACGCCTCCGGGGACAATTTTGAACGACAATGTGCCGTCACATGTCAAAGCTTTAGCAGATCACAGCGTCAGCAGAGCGTCTTGTTCGCACTCGCGCCGGAAATACCATTCTGAAACAGGTCGTTGAGCTTGAACACAACTTCCGTTCTGTTCGTTGCTTTGACCTTTTTCATGATATTGCGAACATGGACTTTCACGGTGCTTTCTCGAAGATTGAGCTCGTAGGCGATGATTTTGTTCGCCTTTCCGCGCCGGAGCGCCTCCACAACTTCGGCCTGACGATCCGTGAAAATACCGGCCAACGGACGAGCTGTAGCGTTTCCGGATTCCAGCAAGTGACGCATGGCGAACAGTGTGCTGGCAGGAACAAAGACGCCACCCGCTACAGACAGCGCGATCAGTTCCATGCAGACGCTGATGCTGACCGAGGCGGGTATGTAACCCTTGGCCCCGTATTCGATCGCCCTTACGATTTGGCCGAAATCGTCGCTATCAGCCAGTATGATCACTGGTATCGCTCCGAACTCCGAAGCAAGGCTCCTGATTTGGCCCGAAACGGCGGGATCATCGATCTTCTTGCCGCCAATGTTCAGGAGAATTGCCGAAAGCGGCGGATATTCGTCGCATTTCTGCTTCCACTCCTCAACACTTCCGAAAGCCAGGATAAGCAGGTCCGTCTTGTAGGCAGCCATGCATTGCGCGAGGCACTGCCGATCAAGTTCGCGGTTGTCGAGGATCACCAAAGAATGCTTTGGTCTCGACTGTAAGCTCATTCCGGTTGAATTATTCTCTATCTTAAGTGGAAGAGCTACGTTTTCCTGCCTAAGGTCTAAATTTGGCACAAGCGCTGAATTCACTTCTTCATCCTCCCCAGCCGAGTTTCCCTACGCCCCAACAAAACCGAACACTCAAGCCCTTCAGATGTAAGGGTTTGGCAGCACTAAAGTAGGAACTAAATACCACAGTTTCTGTTATCTTAAACTAGCTAATATAGGCTAATGGAGCAGATTAGTTCCATCGTAAGGTGTAAAGAAGACGTAATTCTTGGTATAAACTTATACGATACTCCGCGGTTCGCGGATTGGTTGATTGCGTTGCTCCCTGGTTACGAACCGAACCGCTAAACGTATGAAAATAATGCCCGCCTCCGGCGTATGACGGAAGCGCCTCCAGGCTTGCTCCATCACCAATGTTGATCGTTGACTATGAACTTGGGCGTACATCGTCCTAGGTAGATACGTCTTTAGGTGAATAAGCTTAGACGTTTTGTTTCTTTACTCCGATGATGAAAACAATTCTCTTTGAATAGAAGGAAATATTTGCTTCTTCGAAATGAAACCTTGGGCGCAATCACCTGATTGACGGTTTCATCTAGAAATCAGGGTTTGTGTGAAGAGTAAGGGGTGCATGCGTATGATTGCATCAGACGTAAGGCTGGATGATAGCAGTATCATCCATCATCGAGATCTCGTGAATCTCTATGGCTGCACGATCGGCGCGAGAACGCGCATCGGCACGTTCGTCGAAATCCAAAAAAACGTCNTTGTCGGAAAAGACTGCAAGATCTCCAGCCATTCCTTCATCTGCGAAGGCGTGACGCTGGAAGACGGTGTTTTCATCGGCCATGGGGTCATGTTCACCAATGACACGTACCCGCGCGCCGTTAATGCGGATGGCAGTCTGCAGACCGATACGGACTGGGTCGTCATCCCCACACTGGTCAAGCGTCATGCGTCGATCGGCAGCAATGCCACCATCCTGCCTGGCGTAACCATCGGAGAGGCNGCGCAGGTCGGTGCCGGGGCGGTTGTAACGAAGGATGTGCCTGACGGCGCCATTGTCGCGGGCGTTCCGGCCAGGATCACCGGTCACGTTCATGACCGGTCAGTTAACATGCAAGCGTTGGGAGGAATGCGATGATCGGCATTGCTGTTGTTGGATATGGGTATTGGGGCCCGAACCTGGTTCGTAACATCTCAGAAGCGGCAGGCGCCCAGCTTATTTCAGTCTGTGATCTCAATGTCGAACGGTTGGCGGCAGTTAAAAGCCGGTACCCGGCAGTGACGATCACTGACAATTTCGAAGAAGTCCTGCGCGACCCAAGAGTGGACGCAATCGCGATTGCGACGCCGGTCTTCACCCATTTCAAGCTCGCAATGCAGGCTATGATGGCCGGAAAGCATGTCTTCGTCGAGAAGCCGATGGCATCGACGGCGGAGGAAGCCTCCCGGATGGTCGAGGAAGCCGCGCGCCGGCGGCTGGTGCTGGCCGTGGATCACACCTTCGTTCACACTGGCGCCGTCCGCAAGATGCGCGAGCTGGTCGAGAACGGTCTGGGCGACATGTATTATTATGACTCCGTCCGGGTCAACCTGGGGCTCTTCCAGCACGATGTGAGCGTCATCTGGGATCTTGCGGTGCACGATCTCTCCATCCTGGACCATGTGGTGCAGGAAAGGCCGGTGGCCGTTTCTGCGACCGGCATGAGCCATGTGCTCGGAGAGCCGGAGAACATTGCGTACCTGACGCTGTTCTTCGAGAGCAAGCTCATCGCCCATATCCACGTCAACTGGCTGGCGCCCGTCAAGGTACGGCGCACGCTGATCGGTGGCAGCAATCAGATGGTCGTCTACGACGATCTGGAGCCCAGTGAAAAGATCAAGGTTTACGACAAGGGCATCACGCTGAATCCCAATTCTCAGGCCTATGGCGAGAAGGTGCATCAGATGATGGTCGGCTACCGCAGCGGCGACATGTGGGCACCGAAGCTCGATATGACCGAAGCATTGAAGCGCGAACTGGATCAGTTCGTCGAGTGCATCGAGCAAAACTCGCGACCGATCACGGACGGCCAGGCCGGGCTGCGTGTGGTTCGCATCCTTGAAGCCGCAAGCCGGTCGCTCGCCCAGCGCGGTCGTATCATAGAGCTCGAAGAGGCGAGGCGAATTGCATGATCCCCTTTCTGGACCTCAAAGCGCAATACCAGTCGATCAAAAGCGAAATCGACGCTGCCGTGCTCGGTGTACTGGCGTCAGGGCAATACATACTGGGAGAGGAAGTCGTCCGTCTCGAGCAGGAGTTCGCCGATTTTTGCAACGTCAAGCATGCGATCGCTGTCAATACCGGGACGAGTGCGCTGCATCTGTCCCTCCTTGCGGCGGGCGTCGGACCGGGTGATGAAGTCATTACCGTGCCATTCACCTTCGTCGCGACGGTATCGGCGATCTGCTATGCAGGTGCGCGTCCAGTCTTCGTCGATGTGGAGCCTACGACGCTCACGATGGATGCGGCCCAGCTCGAGGCAAAGATTACGTCCCGGACCAAGGCCATTATTCCCGTCCACCTTTACGGCCAGATGGCCGATATGGACGCGATCAAGGCGATAGCCGACCACTACCGGATACCGATCATCGAAGACGCCTGCCAGGCGCATGGTGCTCGCTACAAGGGCGCGCGAGCCGGCAGCATCGGCACATCCGGCTGCTTCAGCTTCTATCCGGGCAAGAACCTCGGTGCTTGCGGCGAGGGAGGTATCGTCGTCACGAACAGCGACGATCAGGCCAAGACGATGCGCATGCTGCGCGACTGGGGTCAGGAGCAGCGCTATCATCATCTGCTGAAGGGTTTCAACTACCGCATGGACGCCATCCAGGGCGCCATCCTGCGAATCAAACTGCGGCATCTCGAAACCTGGACCGAAGCACGCCGCACACATGGTCGCCGCTACTCCTCGCTGCTTGCGCGAGCCAAACATTTGAATACGCCGATCGAGGCAGCGGAGCGGCGCCACGTCTACCATGTCTATGCCATCCGAAGCAGCGATCGCGATGTGCTTCAGCGCACGCTCACTGCGGAAGGCATTCAGTCCGGGCTGCATTATCCGATCCCTGTTCATCTGCAAAAGGCCCACGCCGATCTCGGCCACCAGGCCGGCGATTTCCCGGTCTCGGAGGCCGCGGCACGGGAGGTCCTCTCGCTGCCGATCTATCCCGAGATGCCCGCTTGGCATGTCGACCAGGTGGCCGCCGCGCTGGAGTATGCTTATGTCAGCTAGTCGTGCGGGCGAGGCCAGGGTCGTGCAGGCGGTCCATGGCCGGCATGAAAGGCCGGCGGATCCTGCCCATCACGCCGGGTTGGCCGAAGAGCTCAGGCAATCATACGGGCGCGCCGGTCTGATCGAGCTCTATGGTCGCTTCGCGAGCGGCGACGGTGTCGTCGATACCCTGATGCGGAAAGCCATCTGGCAAGCCATCGCGCGCAGCTGCGGCACAGGGTTGCAGGTCGCGGGCGGGGCCGGTTTCAAACATCCGGAAACGTTCGAAATCGGCAATGGCGTCTTCATCGGCGCCCAGGCCTATATCCAGGGGCGCTTCGACGGCACGTGCGTGATCGGCGACAATGTGTGGATCGGCCCGATGGCCTATTTCGACGCGCGCGACCTGGTGATCGAAGATTGTGTCGGCTGGGGTCCGGGTGCCAAGGTGCTTGGCTCGGCGCACACGGCACTCCCGGTTGATGTGCCGATCATCCGTACGGATCTCGAAATCAAACCGGTCCGCATCGGCGCATGGGCCGATATCGGAACGAACGCGACCATTCTTCCCGGCGTGACCATCGGGAAGGGGGCGATCGTCGGAGCAGGTGCAGTCGTCGTCTCCGATGTCGAGCCATTCTCAGTCGTCGCCGGGGTGCCGGCGAAGTTCATACGCTGGCGCACGGAAGCCGATCCTGTGCTGGATATATCGCGTGGAGGAAAATCGTGAGAAATCAACGGGTGCTCATTACCGGTGGAGCGGGCCTGATCGGGTCGCATATTGCCGATCTCGTCGCATTGGAAAAACCGCGTGAGATCATCATTCTCGACAACTTCGTGCGCGGACGTCGGGACAATCTCAGCACGGCGATAGCCGGCGGGGCCATTAACATCATCGAGGGAGATATCCGCGACAGAGCGCTGCTCGCAAAAACCTTCGAGGGCGTCGACATCGTTTTTCATCAGGCGGCCATCCGCATCACGCAATGCGCGGAAGATCCCCGGCTCGCCTTCGATGTTCTGGCGGAGGGCACGTTCAATGTCCTAGAGGCCGCCGTCAAGGCAGGCGTGTCGAAGGTCGTCGCTGCCTCCTCGGCCTCGGTGCTTGGTTTGGCCGAGACCTTTCCGACCACTGAAGCGCACCATCCCTATAACAACCGGACGATCTACGGTGCGGCCAAGACGTTCAACGAGGGGCTGCTTCGCAGCTTCGCGGAGATGTATGGCCTGCGCTACGTGGCGCTGCGTTATTTTAACGTCTACGGGCCGCGAATGGACGTTTACGGTGCCTATACAGAGGTGCTGATCCGCTGGATGGAGCGCCTGGCGGCCGGAATGCCGCCTCTCGTCTATGGAGACGGTAGCCAGACTATGGACTTCGTCGATGCACGCGACATCGCCCGGGCAAACCTGCTGGCTGCGAAGAGCGACGTTACGGATGAAGTATTCAATGTCGCTAGCGGCCGGGAAATAAGCCTTCTGGAACTCGCGCAGATGCTGAGCAGCATCATGGGAGTTTCGCTCGAACCGCAGCATAAAGAGGCACGTGCGGTCAACGGTGTAACCCGCCGTCTTGCTGACATCAGCAAGGCCGAGAAGCTTCTGGGCTTCAAAGCTGAAATATCAATGGAGCAAGGGCTTCGCGACCTTGTCGCCTGGTGGCAGCTGAAGACTGCTGGAGCAGGAGGTCAAGCTGCATGAGCCCGTCGCCATCTACAATTCCGGTCGCCAAGCCCGTTCTTGGGGAGGAGGAGGCCGAGGCTGCGCGCCGCGTCATACTGTCAGGATGGGTGACGCAGGGGCCGGAAGTCGCGGCTTTCGAGAGTGAATTTGCCGCCTTTGTCGGCGCCGCGCATGCCTGCGCTGTTTCCAACTGCACGACTGCGCTGCATCTCGCCTTGAAGGCGGTGGGGGTCAATGCCGGCGATGAAGTCATCACGGTCAGCCATTCGTTCATCGCCACCGCGAATGCCGTTCGATACTGTGATGGAGTGCCTGTTTTCGTCGACATCGAAGCGGATGGCTACAATATCGATGCCAGCCTGATCGAAGGGGCAATCACACCCCGCACCAAAGCAATTCTCTGCGTGCATCAGCTCGGCATGCCTTGCGATCTGCGCTCGATCGTGGAGATCGGCAAGCGTCATCAGATACCGGTTATCGAGGATGCGGCTTGCGCGACAGGAAGCGAGATCCTCTGGGACGGGCGATGGGAAAAGATCGGCAAAGCGCATGGCGACATTGCCTGCTTTTCCTTCCATCCCCGGAAGGTCGTCACGACGGGTGATGGCGGCATGTTGACGACAGCCAATCCCGAATATGACCGAAAATTCCGGCTATGGCGTCAGCACGGCATGAGTGTCACTGATGCCGTTCGTCACGGCTCGAAACAGGTCATCTTCGAAGACTATGACGAAATGGGCTACAACTACCGTATGACCGACCTTCAGGCTGCGTCGGGCGCGAGCAGTTGCGGCGGCTGCCGGGCCTGATTGCGCAGCGGAGGCTGCTTGCGGAGCAATATCGTGAGCGCCTGTCCGCTATTCCCGGATTGTCGCCGGTCGAGCCGCGTTGGGCCCGCAGCAACTGGCAGAGCTTCTGTGTGAGATTGCCTGAAACGGTGGATCAACGGGCGGTTATGCAAGCCCTCCTCGATCAGGGGATTTCGACGCGGCGCGGCGTCATGAACATCCATCTGGAGGGTGCCTATTCCGATCGGAGCTCGCATCGTGCCGCCACAAGTCTTATGCGAAGCGCATCAGCGCAGCAGCAAACAATCATCCTGCCGCTTTATGCTCAGATGACGGAACTCGACATCGCACGTGTTGTCGAGGCACTTCGCGGAGCACTTGCTGAAGCTGTGACCGCCGAGGTGCATGTACAACGCGATTTGGACGTCGCTCTAGCCTGACAGGCTATTGCTGTCTGCATAAAGAACAATGCGCGCATCGCCTGATGCGCGCATTGTTCTTTATGCAGACTTCGCGATCCATCCCCGAATGATTGCTGGCACGGATTCTGGCGGAAGCAGCTCGACCAGCATGCGCAGAGAATAGAGCCCGGTGAGAGCCACAGCGACGGAGCCCATCACGGTCGCCGGCCAAAGCGGCAGGACAGAGAATGCCAGGAAAACCAGCCCCGAGACAGGCAGGAAAAGCAAAGCGTGCCTGCGATTGGCGGGAGACCAGCGGAAGCCGGTAAGCTGCCGCACGATCACGTAGATCAGGATGCTGTGCCACACATAGAGCCCGAAAAAGGCCATGCCGGCTCCGGGGGTGCCGAGCAGTGATACGAAGAGCCAGGCGAGCCCTACATGCACGACTGCGGCCGCTACCTCAGTCCAGAAGAAAATCGCCTGGGTACGCTTCGCGACGACAATGAAACCCATTGGCCACGAGATGATCCGCAGCATCATGCCGAGGCAGATCCAGCGCAAGAGATCCACGGCCCCGTGAAATTCCGCGGAATAGAACAAGCTCATCATGAGCGGCGCCAGGGTCAGTGTGGCGAGCAGACCGGGACCGGCCAGCAGCATGCTGATTTCCGCCTGCTCGTTGACCAGGCGATTGCATTCGGCATTGTTGTCCGCCGCCGCTGTCAGGCGCGGATAGAAGTCCGTTCCCATCGCCTGCAGGATGAAGCCGGCGTAAAGACCACCAAGGCCCCAGGCCGCCTGATACAATCCCGCCGCCATGACGCCGCCTTCCTTCAGCACGATGAGGCGGATGGCATAGGCTGCGCCAAAGGTCAGAAGCCCGCTTGCCATGAAGACGAAGCCGAGCCTGAGCAGCGCCGACACTTCGCCGCCGAACTGGCGTACAGGCATGGGCGTGGGGTGTGAATAAATCCGCCGGCTGTACCACCAGGTCGGCAGGATTGAGGCGGCCGCGATTACCACAAGAGACGGTGCGATCGCCTGTAAGCCGAACAGATAGATCAGCGGAATGCTGATCGCCGTGCCTAGAAGCCCGGCATACACGTTGATGCGTGCTAGATCGGCAATGCCTCGTAGGCCTTGGATCAAGGCAGTCTGCCCTGCGGAGACCAGTCGAAAGAAGATTGCCAGAGACAGCAACGCAATGCCGCCTGCATGCTGGTAGTCGCCGAAGGTGAAATTCGAGACCGGGAATGCCAGCGCGGCGAGAAGGAGCGCGCCAAGCAATCCGAGCACAAGCGATATGCGTCTAAGTACTGTCGCGGATCGTGCGATCCTTTCAGCGTCATCAGTGCCCGCAGCTTCGGCAATCTGGCGCACGCCGCTGCTGCCGACGCCGAGCCCGGCGACCGCCTGCGCGATATCGAGGATCGACCCGTAAAGGCCCATGAGCCCCACGCCTTCCGGGCCGAGAAGAACAGCCATGGCTTTGTTTCTGATAATGCTCAGGGCGACGTTGACGAGCGAGGAACCGCCCATCAGCATGGTCGACTTCAGAATCTGGGTGTAGGTTTGGCTGCTGCTCGGGGTCATGCGCAAAGTCATCGGACGCCCCTGGTCTGTATCTCGTGATGGCGCTCAACCTTCCGCAGAAGACAGCTTGGCTGCGGCACATGCTTCTCGCGCATCACCGGCTTACCTGGCTGATATGCGCCTCTGTCTGGACAGGCAGCCCAGCGGCGTCTTCGGATGCCGCTTCTGCCATACGTGCCTGGGTTACCTTGACCACGTCACCCGGTGCCAGTTCGGTCGTTTCGGATGCCTGGAATTCTTCGACCTGTCCGTTGTCGCGACGGCTCACGGTGAAGGTCAGCGGAAGTTCTTCGCCGCGCTCATTCATGTTGCCGCTGCTGGCGAGTTCTTCGAGGAGCAGTTGCTGCGTCGTGTCGCGCTTCAGTTTCAGCTGATCGAGATTGGCCTTCTCCAACTGTACTTCGGAAGCGACTTCACTCCGGCGCGTGTCGGAAAGACCCTCGAGATTGCGCGTCGTCTCGTTGATCGCCTGACGCCCCCGCATGATCGCTGTGACAAGATCCAGCTTGTCTGACCGGTAGGTGGTGAGCAACCGTTCCAGGTCCATCTGGCGGGCGGTGATCGTGAGGCCTTTCTCGACCAGCGTCTTGACGCTGGTCAGCTGTTCCTCGACTGACTGGATATTGTCATCCGAACCCTTCAGCTTTTCCTCCAGCGTATCGATTTCCGCCTTCAGGAGATCGCGCAATTCGACGAGTGCCGTCGACTGCCTTTCCAGTGCACTTGCGCGAGCCTGAAATATGACCCGCTCTTCGTCATGGATACTGGCGGCATATTGCTGGTCGGTGACGGGCGGCTGATCGAAGGTTATCTCCTTTGCTCCAGCCATCTCCGCTTGCAGCCGCGCGAGCTTGCGGAGCTGCGCAGCAGTGAATGATCGATTTCCCGCAGGTCGCCGGCAAGCGTGATCGTCTGCGATCTTTGCCGTGCCGCCGGCCGCAGCGGGCCGCCGCTCATGGCCAGGGATTGCAGGACGCTGAGACCAGACCGGAACTTGTATTCCCCCGGGGTCGTTACGTCTCCCACGACGTAAACGGACGGATAGTCGAGAACGTCGATCGTGACTGCAGGTGTCTGGGCCAAACCCATTTTATCCTGCAGGCGCTTGGCGATTTCCCTTGTCAGTCCGGCGTTGTCGAGATTTCCGACGGACAGCGAACCCAGAAAAGGCAAGGAGACTGCGCCCTCATTCGAAATTGTATATTCGCCGCCGATCGCATCCCATCGCTCAAACGCGCCTTTGGATGGCATCCATTGGACGACCGTCAGGCGGATTTTTGTTTGCGGAGCAAAGGGCGCGCTGTCGGCGAGAGCGGGCGACGCCACGCCGGTGAGGAGGACGAGTGCGCTAACGGCAAACGTCGCACGAAAGAACATGCGAGGAACGCGGTACGAGAGCTTCATATACATGTCCAGCCTGCAAAGCATCCTTAAGCGGATACAGGTTCAATGCCTTAGACGCTGCGCGCACGCCGGACGCCGGGTCCGAGGCCGCAGCACCAGTTTGCAGCCTGGGGAAGGCTTGAGGAAGATGAAGGCCGGATGTTTAGCTTCATCACTATTGATGAGATAGGGTAGGTTGCTTCAACCCAAATCGAGCCGGGACATAAGTTGCCGGCTCGCGAACTTGGTTGGAGGCGTGACTTCCTCGCGGGTGTCCTGAACGAATTGCAATCAGGTCGCGTCGCGCTCGGTACGCAGGTTGGCGACGACGCGCCGGTTCTGCACCTTGCAGGAACGTTCCGTGCAGTCGCGGACCTCGCGATCTGCGCCGTAACCCTTGGCCCACATGCGTCCGGCGTCGACGCCCTTGGAAACGAGATAGGTCATGACGGCATCGGCGCGCTGCTGCGACAAGGTCTTCATTTTCGCCTCCGAACCGGAATCGTCGGCAAATCCCTGCAGCTTGATCTGCCAGCTGGGATTCCGGCTCAGCCAGGCAGCCTGGTTGTCGAGCGTGGTCATGGCGACGGTATCGAGCTTGGCGGAATCTTGGGTGAAGTAGACCCGCCGCCCGACATTGAGGATGAAATCCTCTTCGCTGCCGGCCTTGACGTTCTCAAAACCGGGCGCAGGATCGTTAGTCTGACCGGTCAACGGCGCCGCCGGAGGTTCTTCCACGGAGGCGATATCTGTGGTGCTGCAGGCTGCGAGTGCCAAAAGCAAGGCCGCGGCGGCGAGACGCTTCGTATATCCAGACATCAAGGTAATTTCCTCATTCGGCCGGAGTTGCCTGGCTGACTTCGGCGGGTGGCGCCTGGTCGGCAATATGCGGCAGGACCTGCACGGCGGTGCCGATCGGACAACGCTGGTAAAGATCAATGGCGTCTTCGTTGAACATGCGAATGCAGCCGCTGGAGGCATCCTTGCCGATGCTCCAGGGCTCAAGCGTGCCGTGGAAGCGATAGCCGGTATCGACACCGTCACGATGCAGGTACATGGCCCGGGGGCCGAGCGGGTTCTTTGGTGAGCCCCCGGCCACGAATTCGGGCAATTCAGGATGGCGCTTGCGCATCTCCGGTGGCGGTGTCCAGCGTGGCCAGAGCGATTTGCTGTCGATAGTAGCGCGGCCAAACCATTTGAAGCCCTCGCGGCCGACGCCGACGCCATAGCGGATGGCTGTCTTGTTCTCCATGATCAAGTAGAGAAAATGGTGGCGCGTATCGACAACGACCGTGCCGATCGGCTCGCTACTGAAATATCTGACAACCTGGCGATGCCATTGCTTGTCGATCTTGGCGAAGTTGGTCGCTCGGAACGTCACGCCATTATCGACTGCAGTTCCAGCAAAATAGGAAGCCGCCTGGGCAAAGGCCGGCTTCTGTACGGCGGCGGTGCCAAGTAATGTCAATCCGCCAAGCAAGATATCCCTGCGTGTCCACACCATCGGCCGTATCCCCCTCAAAGCCAAGAAGCGCGGTGCCAGTAAAACAGATTTTTCATTTGCGACAACACAAAACTCTTCTCATCCCCTGTTGCTTGAGGCTGAGTTGCTTGTGTTCAGGCTATAAATCGTTCCAATCGTTACTCGATGGAGGTGTCCCTATAGCCATCTGCATAACAGGACCAGGGCGGGTAACGGTCGGAAAGACACGGATCGATTCCGCACATACAGCGTGCAGAACATCGACATCTCGGTGGTCGACGCCCAAAGGCTGATCGACGCCTGAATTTAGCGGAAGTCCGGTTGTCGATATTTACCAGGCCGTCCGGGCGGTACTGAGTGCGAATGTGTGGGAGGAGGTAACCAGGGCGACATGAGCCTTGACCGAAACGGCACAATTTCCCGGATAGGAGAGGTTGTGCTGGATCAGGTGTTTGAGCAACTCATCGGCGTTGCGCTTTTCAGTCAGCGGAAA
>Ga0055528_1001016_pt1 | contig 18624 bp, 16 predicted proteins | sample AraplaCol_mMS_r2_2_FD_55006 | JGI IMG/M metagenome (GOLD analysis project Ga0055528, IMG submission 55006) | Arabidopsis root microbial communities from North Carolina, USA - plate scrape MF_Col_mMS_r2 | ecosystem: Host-associated > Plants > Roots > Endosphere | place: USA: North Carolina...
GGCGACATCATCGACGGCTGGCAGCTCAAGCGCCACTGGTACTGGCCGCAGGCGCACAACGACGTGATCCAGAAGCTGCTGCGCAAGGCGCGCAAGGGCACGCGTGTGATCTTCATTCCCGGCAACCACGACGAGTTCGCGCGCAAGTACCTGCATCACAACTTCGGCGGCATCGACGTGGCCGAGGAATGGATCCACGAGACGGCCGACGGCCGCAAGCTGTGGATCATTCACGGCGACCTGTTCGACGGCGTGATCCAGTGCGCCAAGTGGCTGGCGCACGTGGGCGATTCGCTTTACGAGTTCACGCTCAAGCTCAACCGCCATCTCAACTCGCTGCGCGCGCGCATGGGCCTGCCGTACTGGTCGCTCTCCAAGTACCTGAAGGGCAAGGTCAAGCGCGCCGTGAGCTACGTGGGCGACTTTGAAAACGCCGTCGCGCGCGAGGCCCGCAAGCGCGGCGTACAGGGCGTGGTCTGCGGGCACATCCACCATGCCGAGATGCGCGACATCGACGGCATCCTCTATTGCAACGACGGCGACTGGGTCGAAAGCCTCACTGCGCTGGCCGAGCATGCCGACGGCACGCTGGAGATCATCGACTGGGCGCAGCACATGCCGGTGCCTGTGAAGGCCGGCGCGCCGCGCGAGCCCGTCGCGGTTTGAGCCGGCGCAGGTTCAGCCGCGCCCGGGTGGCGGGCCGAGGGTCTGTTCCCGCCAGGCGTCGTAATGCCGCAGCATGCTCTTGCCCATTTCATCCATCCACAGCCACCAGGCGAGTGCAAGGTTCTCTGCGGCCGTGGGGTCGGGAAACTGGGGAGCGGCGGGAGTGGCATGCGCCGGCGGGTCCGGCAATTCGTAGTCGCACAGGCGTTCGACGCTGGCGTGCGAGAAATTCGTGTTGGCAAGGCTCAAGGTTGCTCTCCTGCGAGGGGTGCATTCTTCGGCGCCCAGGAACAACTCCCGTGCGAATTGGAGCAGGAACCGCACCAAAGCCGCATCGGACTATCCCGCATGAAAAAGCATCGCGGGGCTCGTGAATCCCGGCTAGGAAAGACGCCGGATTTCAGACCTTGCGATTTCCCGGTGGTGGTACGTCGGCGAAACGCCGATGAAGCGCGTGTACCGCTCGACGGCGGCAGCGACGTCGCCCGTGCCTTCCAGTTCGAGCGCTTCGTGCATGAACTGCGAGAAAAGCTGGTTGGCATCGGCTTCGCGGGAAGAGGCCGCGAGCGACCTTGGCTCGAGTTCGGGCTGCAGCGCGAAGATCCTGCGCTGCACCTCGATCACCTCGAACAGCGCACGGCCGATTCTCTGGATGTTCTCGGCGGCCGGCTCCGGCCCGCTTTCGCGCACCTGCGTTGCCGCCTGGTCCAGCAGGTGCGAGGCAACCCGCAGCAACTGGTGAACGAGCTTGAGAGATGGCCCGGCTTTGGGGGCACCCGCGGTGGGGATGGTTCTGGGCATTCTCGACAGGCTGGTTCTGACCAGCATTGCTCTTGCGTGGGCTTCCCGCTGGGGGTCTCTGTTCGACCTGGATGCTAGGGACTGCACGGCGCTTGCGGTATCACCGGAATCCGTAGTCGTGAGGGGGCGGCGCGGCCGGCGCTCAGCGCCGCATGGTTTCGAGCAGCGTCACGGGCGGACTGTCGTTGCCCCACGAGCCCCGAACGTAGGTGAGCACTGCGGCCACGTCGGCCGCATCGAGCACCTGGCCGAACGGCGGCATGCCATAGGGCCGCGGGTTGCCCGCGGTGGAGGGCAGGTAGCCGCCGTGCGCAATCACCTGCACGAGGTTCGCGGTCTGCGCCATGTTCACGGCGCGGTTGCCCGCCAGGGGCGGGAACGCGCCCGCAACGCCCTCGCCCCGGTCGCCGTGGCAGTAAGCGCAGCGCTGGTCGTAGATCTTCTGGCCGCGCGCCATGGTGCCGGCATCCCGGCGCGTCACCGTAGCGGCGGTGCGCATCACCGGTTGCGCGGGCACGCCGGGCAGGTCCTTCAGGTAGCTTGCCATCGCGGCGAGGTCGGCGTCGCTCAGGTACTGCGTGCTGCGAAACACGACCTCGGCCATCGGACCCATGACCGAGCCGCGCGGCGCAATGCCGCTTTTGAGCAGCGCAACCACATCGCCTGTCGGCCAGTCGGCCACGCCGGCCTCATGCGGGTCGGCCAGCGACGGCGCGTACCAGTTCTCCACGGCGATCAGCCCGCCCGAGAGGCCCAGGTTCGCCTGCGTTGCCCCGAGCGAATCGCGGCTGCCGTGGCAGGCGATGCAGTGGCCCAGCCCTCCGACCAGGTACGCGCCACGGTTCCATTCGGCCGGCTTGCCCGCGTTGGCCACAAAGGGCTCGGGCTTGAAGGAAAGCGCCCGCCACACCGCAAGGGCGGCCTGCGTGTCATAGGGAAAGCGCAGCCGGTGGGCGAGGTTGGGCGCCGCCGCGGCGGGCACGCTGCGCAGGTAGGCGTAGATGGCATCGGAGTCTTCGCGCGTGACCTGCGTGAAGTTCGGATACGGAAACGCCGGGTAGAGCAGCCGGCCGTCCTTGCTGCGGCCGTTGTGCATTGCGCGCCAGAAATGCGCGCTGCTCCAGCTGCCGATGCCGGCCTTGGCGTCTGGCGTCAGGTTGCTCGAATAGACCGTGCCGAATGGCGTCTCGATCGGCAGGCCGCCGGCATAGGCTTGTCCACCGCGCGTGGTGTGGCAGCTGGCGCAGTTGCCTGCCAGCGCAAGGTAGCGTCCGCGTTCGACCAGCTGTGGCGTGGCATTGAAGGCTTCCGCCTGCTCCGGCAGCGGGTCTTCGCCGCGCAGGTTGAGCGCGACGATGCCCGCCGCGGCGGCGCCCAGCAAAAGGACCAGCGCAAGCAGCATCCAGCCTAAGTAGCGCATCTTTCTCATGGGCGCCTCACTTCGGCATGCCGCCGCAGGCGATGGGCAGCGGGGCCGGCAGGGACGCCGCTGGCTTGGCGTCGGCGGGCATGGGCTGCACCGCAAGCCAGCTGGCCACGGCGTTGATGTCGGGCGTGGTCATGCGGCGGCCGATGTCGGCCATGCAGTCCGGTGCGAGCGCATGCCGCTCGCTGGTGAGCCAGGCGCCGAGCTGCGAGGAGACGTAGAGCCGGGGCAGGCCCAGGAGGCCCGGGATCGACGGCTGCACGCCCGTGAGTGCGGCGCCGTGGCATTGCACGCAGGCGGGAATGCCGCGGGCGGCATCGCCTTCGAGCGCCAGTTGCCGGCCGCGCGCCAGCTGCGCGGGCGGCGCATCGCTTGCGGGCGAAACCGGCGGGTAGGGCAGGTCCAGGCGCGCGAAGTAGTCGGCCATTTCCATCAGGTAGGCGTCGGAGAGGTGCTGGACCATGTAGGTCATGTCGGCATTGAAGCGCCGGCCGTCGCGAAAGCTCCGCAGCTGGTTGAACAGGTAGCCCGCGGGCTTGCCCGACAGCCGCGGAAAGTAGCCCGCGTTGGTGGTGGCGCCTTCGCGCCCGTGGCAGGCGATGCACGCCGCCACGCGCCGCTCGATGTCGCTGCCGGCGGACGCGTCGGGTGCCGTGCCGGTCGCCGCGGCGGCGCCCTGGCCGAGCAGCGCAAGCAGCGCGATGCCCGCGATCCGCTGGAGGGCCTTTTTCATGTGCCGGCCGCAAAATGCGCGAGTGCCAGCAGCCCTGCGATGAGCAGCAGCACCACGGCCAGCGCGACGCCGATCAGCGGCAGCACGCCGACCTGTTCGGTGCGCCGGTCGGCATCCGCGCGGCGGCCGCCAAGCCCGATAAAACTCCAGAGAACGGCGCGTAGCGCGCGCATGAAATTGGACATGCACCGACTGTGCCGCAACCCGCCGCAAAAAAACAGATGCAGATCCCGCCGAGATCACCGGTGCAGATAAAGTCTCCCCGAAGGAGGTACGTCCTGGAATGAAGCGCTACGAAGCCTTGGCCGCCGATATGGAGGCGTCGATCCGCAGCGGCACGCTGAAGCCCGGCGACCGCCTGCCTTCGGTGCGGCACACCGGCCAGAGCCGGGGCGTGAGCGCATCCACGGTGTTCCAGGCCTACTACCTGCTGGAAGCCCGCGGGCTGGTGCGCGCCCGGGACCGTTCGGGCTACTACGTCACGGGCGGTGCGCTGCGCGATGCGCCGCCCGAGGCCAATTTCACCTCGCGCCCGGCGGAGGGCCCCAGGTCGCTCGACGTGAGCGACCACGTGTTCGGCATCCTCGAAGCCAGCATGTCGCGCCAGGTGGTTCCGTTCGGCTCCGCCTTTCCGAGCCCGCTGCTGTTTCCGCTCGCACGGCTGGGCCAGTTCATGGCCACGAGTGCCAAGTCGCTCGACCCATGGAGCACCGTGGACGACCTCACGCCGGGCAGCGCGGCATTGCGCCGGCAGATCGCACTGCGCTACCTGGCCGACGGCATGCAGGTGCCCGTCGATGAAATCGTCGTTGCCAACGGTGCGATGGAGGCGCTCAACCTGTGCCTCGCTGCGGTGACGCGCCCGGGCGATTCGGTGATCGTCGAGTCGCCCACTTTCTATGCAGCCCTGCAGGCGCTGGAGCGCATGGGCCTGCGCGCGATCGAGGTGCCCACGCACCCGGGCGAGGGCATCGACCTGGGGGCGCTGGAGCTCGCCATCGCGGCCCACCGGCCCACGGCCTGCTGGTTGATGACCACTTTCCAGAATCCGCTCGGCAGCCTCATGCCCGATGCAAAGAAAAAGGCGCTGGTGGAACTGCTGGCGCGGCATGCGCTGCCGCTGATCGAGGACGATGTGTACGCCGAGCTCTACTTCGGCGAGCGGCGCCCGCCGCCTGCCAAGGCCTTCGACACGCAGGGGCTCGTGCTGCACTGCTCGTCGTTTTCCAAAAGCCTGGCACCCGGCTACCGCATCGGATGGGCATCGGCCGGGCGCTTCACGCGCGCCGTCGCGCGGCTGAAGCTGACGACCTCGCTCAGCACGTCGGTGCCCGCGCAACTCGCGCTGGCGGGCTACCTCGAAAAGGGCGGGCTCGACAAGCACCTGCGCAAGCTGCGGCAGGCACTGGCGGTGCAGCAGGCGATCTTCGCGCAGGCCGTGGGCCACTACTTTCCGGCAGGCACGCGCGCCACGCGGCCGCTGGGCGGCTATTTTCTCTGGGTCGAACTGCCGGGGCGGGTGAACGCGCTCGAGATCCACGCCCAGGCGCTGGAGCTCGGCATCAGCGTGGCCCCGGGGCCGATCTTTTCCGCGACGCGCGGCTTTGCCCATTGCCTGCGGCTGAACTACGGGCACCCTTGGGATGCGCAGAGCGAAGCGGCAATGCAGACGCTCGGGCGCCTGGTAAGCGAGGCAGCCGGCGCGGCGGCGGAAGCACCGCCGCGCGGGAAAATCGCACCGTGACGCCCGATCTGTTTTCCGACGCCGCCGATGCGGAGCCGCCGCGCGGCAAGGAAGCCATCGGCCCGGCTTCATTCGTCCTGCGCGGATTCGCGTTGCCTTTCGCCGGCGAACTGCTGCTTGCCCTGGGCGAGGTCGAGCGGCGCGCCGCCTTCCGGCATCTGGTGACCCCCGGCGGCTTCACGATGTCCGTGGCCATGACCAATTGCGGGCGGCTCGGCTGGATCTCGGACCGGCGCGGCTATCGCTATGGCGAGAACGACCCCGAAACGGGCGAGCCGTGGCCCTCCATGCCCGCTGTGTTCGAGCGCCTGGCGCAAGCGGCGGCCGCCGAAGCGGGATTCGAAGGCTTCCGTCCCGACGCCTGCCTTGTCAACCGCTACGAGCCCGGCACGCGGCTGTCGCTGCACCAGGACAAGGACGAGCGCGACTATGGCGCGCCCATCGTCTCGGTGTCCCTTGGCATGCCTGCCACCTTTCTGTTCGGCGGGCTGGCGCGCAGCGGCAAGGCGGCGCGCATTCCGCTGGTGCATGGCGACGTGGTGGTATGGGGCGGCCCGGACAGGCTGCGCTACCACGGCGTGCTGCCGCTCGAAGACCGGCCGCATCCCTTGCTGGGCAGCCGGCGAATCAATCTCACGTTTCGCAAGGCGGGCTGAGGCCAGGCGCCTTGTGTCCCGCGGCCAACCCCTGGCCGGCAAACAAGTCAAACTGATGACTTGTCCCGCTTTTCTGTGCACAACTCTGTGGGTTGTCTGAGGACCCGGGTCGGCAAAGCCAGCAACGGCGCGGGTTCGCACCACATTGCCTGCTGAACGGGCAGCGGCCTTCTAGGCGGGAAAAAACGGGTAGCCCGGGCCTGAAAATCACCCGCCGCACAAACAAAAAAGCCTTGCAAGTCATTGACCTGCAAGGCTTTTTGATGATGTTGGTGGCTCTTCACTAGATCGAAGGATCCTTGGCAGAGCGCATGAATGCTGTATCTTTGTTCGCGTGCGGTTTCGGGTTACTGCCCGAGTTACTGCACCCAGAAGGATCAACATGCCTCGCAACCTCATCGGCTCCGACACAGCTTTGCGTTCCATCAAGCCGGGCGACCCTCGCCGGCGTCTCACGGACGGAGATGGCCTGTACCTGCTGCTCTTCGTGAAGGGCGGAGCCCACGGCTGGCGCTTCGACTACAGCATCAGCGGCAGGCGTAAGACGCTTTCGCTCGGCACCTATCCGACGGTCGGCCTCGGCATGGCGCGGGACAAGGCTGAGGAGGCCCGCAAACTCGTTGCACAGGGGGTTGACCCCAGTGCGGTCCGAAAGGCTGCCAGGGCGGCCAACGTTGATGCGCACGAGGCCAGCAAGCGGGCGGCCGCTGGCTTGCCGGCCTTGGAGAGCTTCGAGCACGTCGCGCGCGAGTGGTACGAGGTCCGCCGCGGCGACTGGGCCGTCAGCTACGGCGTCAAGATCATCGCGCGCTTGGAGGCTGATGTGTTCCCCTACATCGGAGCGCGCCAGGTCGCGCAGATTGACCCGCCCGAACTGTTGAAGGTGCTGCGCCGCATCGAGGCGCGCGGTGTGGTCGAAACGGCGCATCGCGCGCTCGAGAACTGTGGCCAGGTCTTTCGCTATGCCGTGGCCACGGGGCGCGCCACCAGCAACCCGGCGCGAGATCTGAAGGACGCGCTACGCAAGCCCGTCGTTCAGCATTTCCCCGCAATCACCGATCCGGTACGGTTGGGCGAATTGCTGCGCGCATGCGACGGCTACAGGGGAACGCACGTCGTGCGCACTGCGCTCAAGCTGGCGCCGATGGTGTTTCTCCGTCCTGGCGAGTTGCGCCATGCGCAGTGGCGCGAGATCAATCTCGATGAGGCGCTATGGACCGTGCCCGCCGCTCGCATGAAGCGGCGCAAGGCCGGCAAGCTGACCGGCGAACCTCACCTGGTCGCGCTGTCGACGCAGGCCGTCGAAGCGCTGCGCGAGTTGCATCCGCTCACCGGCCGGGCCCTCTACGTCTTCCCTGGTGAGCGACACCACGATCGGCCCATGAGCGATGCCGCGGTCAATGCCGCCCTGCGCGCAATGGGCTTCGGGAAAGACGAGGTCACGGGGCACGGTTTCCGCGCGACGGCGCGCACCATCCTTGCAGAGCACCTGGGGATTGATGAATCAGTGATCGAGGCGCAGCTCGCCCATGCTGTGAAAGACAGCCTCGGCCGTGCCTACAACCGGACTGAGTTTCGCGTGAAACGTGCTGCGATGATGCAGGCATGGGCCGACTACCTCGACCACCTGCGGCGCGGCGCTGACGTAATAGCACTTCGCGAGCGGGCAGCGTAAGCGGCGGCGGCTCACCTGGGCGCAACACCCGTCGATGCACTTGGGGTTAGGCGCGCGGCGGCTCGTCGCCGCCTTCGAGCTTCGTTGAGCTGCTCTTTAGCTCGTTCGCGATAGATCTTGCTGGTGGCCTTGTGTCGCTCCGAATTCTTCTCGCGCCAAACCCTTCCTTGCGCGACTTGCTTTTCAAGCCACTCGGGCGGCCGTGACGCGCGCCACTGCCGCCACCATTCGCGATCCTTCGTTATCTCCTCCTGCGTACGCGCGACGCGGGCTGCGCGCCGGCGCTCTCGGAACTCGGCCACCTGCTCGGCGGAGCGCTTCAGCTTCCGCTGCTGCCAGCGTTCGCGATCTCGCTCTATTTCGTCCTGCGTGCGCGCAGCTCGTTTCGCACGCTCGCTCGCCCGGCGTGCAGCAATCTGCTCAGGGGAGCGGTTCAGGTATCTCTGCCTTGCTCGTTCGCGATCTTTCTCGATCTGCTCCGACGTGCGGTCTGCATATCGCAGTCGCGCTCGGAGGCGCTTCAGCTCATGCATTTCCTCGGATGCCGCGGAGCGTTCTTTCCCAAAAACGCGTCGGAACCATCCCTGATGACCGAGCAGATCCCTGGAGTCGGGCGCAGTTGCGGCTGACCGGTAGACAGTGGTCGCCGGCGCTTGCGAAACGAGCGCACGCACCTTCTCGGCGTCGTCGTCGATCCGTCCGCGCCAACCTCTGATGACCTGGCTTTCGGGGCGCAATTTCACGCGAATCCCTTTCAGCAATTCAAAGCCGAACCATGCTTATTCCGGTTCGGCCTCGTTGACGATTCGCGCGGAGGCTGCTACATTGCCGTTGCCTCGTGACAAGCGAGGCCGGGTTTAGCAGCTCGATGAACCGCGGCACAGAGCCGCACACCGCACATGGTCTGCGGCTTTTTCTATTCCGGCTCCAGTTTTGGTGGCTCGGATGGGAGGGCGCAAGCCCTGCCGGTTCGCTCACGCGGTTCCCGGTCTGCTAACCCGTCCGAGTCGCCGCCCATCTTTAGCAGGATGGACGGCGGTTGCAGCAAACCGAACCGCTGGAGTAAACACCATGGCAACAAGGTCGACGACCCGAGTATCCAAGTCGAAGCGCTTTGCGTCGGCAAAACCAGCGCGGCCCCGCGTAATATTTGAGGTCGGTGAACGCTGCCGGGTTGGGAGGGATTTTAGGCCGGCCATCATCGTCGGAGGCTACAGCGCTCATGTTGTCCGCTGCGAGCGCCCTGAAGACGCCGTTATTGATTGCGAGGGGGCTGAGCCTCGTGCTATTCGATGGGGCTATGTAGTTCTGGAAGATGGTGCAAACAATAGAGTTTTCTTCCCGGCTGGCTCGATCGTTGATGCGGAGTGTGAGATCCGGCATCTCGCTCGCGTGCGCTGAGATTCGGCGCGGATGCAGCGATTGAAGAGTCTTTGAGGTTAAGGCGAGAATGGTAATCGCAACGTCATGAAGATGTCCTCGAACAAGGTCGGCCGCCCTCGAATGTTGGCGCGCGATGCCGCTGTCTACATGGCGCGCTGGTGGCGCACAGAGTGCATGGGCGATGCGATCGCGACTGCAGATCAATGGATCGTCGAGCATTGGGATGAATGCTCACCGCGCTCGAAGCCTCGAGGCATCACCGATGTGGCGCACGTCCGGGCCGCCGTTAGGCGGGCGAAGCAGACCTGGCTGAATGATGCGGAATTCATTCTCAGCGATGGCTGGCGTATGACGCAAGAATCCTTTGGCGTGATCGACTTGACTCGAGTTCAGTTCTTCCGCCGAGATGGGTTGGATGTTGATTTCGCCAAAGACGCGTGCGTAATTGTGGCGGTGGAACGCACGCTGCATCAAAGATCAAAATGTTTGTTTTGGACGCGTGGGATGCTGGAGGTCCGACATGGAAAGTTGGTGCCGGTTGAAGCGCCAGCCGCCGTCGGCGAGGGGCCATCGCACGCAGATCGTCAAGGGTTTGCGCCAGTAGCAGCAGCGATCGCGACGTTTGTCGGCCTTTCGCGCTCCAGGGAGATTGTCCGTTTGCGTGCGCCTGCATCATCGATGCTGAAGCAATAAGTTAGTGATTGCACCGGCAAGAAATTGATTTCTTGCCTCCTTTCCCCGTCTCGCTTTCTGCATCCTAGGCCCTCTATACAAAAGCGGGCGAACAAGGATGCAAATGACTACAAGTGGAATTGAGAAGCAGGAGCGGCTGCTTCGTTTGCGAGAGGTTGAGGCGCAAATCGGACTCCGAAAGTCGTTCATTTACGCTGCCATGGCGCGGGGCGAATTCCCGGCAGCTGTGCGCTTTTCGCGAAGAGCTGTCCTTTGGCCGTCCTCGGCGATTGATTCATGGATTGCCGAGCAGATCGCAAAGGCCTCAGGGAAGGTCTAGGCGATGGCCGGTGGTATGGATTGGTTTCGCTGGCACCACGGCTCGGTGACGGACCCCAAATTTCAATTGGTCGCTCGGAAGGCGGACGCATCGCTGCCCGATGTGTTAGCGGTCTGGGTCTATGTGCTTGAGGCGGCCAGTCAATCCAATGACCGCGGTGCGTTCGGCGCACTGGACTGCGAGGCGCTGGATCTGCTCTTTGGCTTTCCCGATGACAGAACATCCAAGATCCTCGATGCAATGGCCGTGCGTGGCTTGCTCGACGATGGGAGGGTGGTCGCTTGGGCAAAGCGTCAGCCGAAGCGCGAGCGTGAGGGCGACTTGAGCACTGAGCGTGTTAAGGCGTTCCGCCATAAGAAACGGCAGGAAACGTCAGGAAACGCCACGCCGGACCAGGAAACGCCCAGAGGAGAAGAGAGGAGAAGAGATACAGAAATTCCCCCCTACCCCCCGCACTCGGGGGGTGTGGTGGGTGAATCGGCAAAGCCAACGAAAGCGGGGAGCGTCTGCAAAGCGATTCGCGCCAAGGGCGTCAGCGGTGTGAACCCGTCAAATCCAGAACTGCAAGCGCTGATTGACAAGGGTGTGCCCATCGAAGCCTTCGAAGCGGCGGCGCAAATCTGCGTTGATGCCAGGCCGCCTAAGGGCATGGCGTACCTACTTGGCATCGTGAAGCGCCAGCTTGGGGAGGCGGCCGCAATCGCCTCCGGCGTCGGCATGCAGGAAAGACCTTGGGACGAGAGTCGTTCGACCATCGAGGCCAAGGGCGTCGCGTTGGGATTGGGTATGTGGGATGCCAACGACCTTAGCGTAGATCGTGAGACCTTTGCGGCCTACACCGAGCGCGTGCGCAGGGCCGTGGGATGCCCTGGAGCGACTGCATGAGCAGTCAATGCGGCCGACTGATGCCAAGGCTGCGCCAAGCTATTGAAGCGACCTGCGCGTTGCGTGGTGATGGCTCGCGCAACCGCGATGCCCTTCTTGCTGAGGCTGCTTCATTGCCATCCTCTCTGCATGCCGAGCTGACGGAGTACTTCGAGGCGATCGCAGGGGAGTTGGGTGCTTCTTCTCTTGAATCGAACGGGGGAAGGGGCGGTTCGAAAGTCGAAGCGCGCACGCTGGAAACCGGGCGTCTAGCCGGGAATTTATGGAATACGAAAACTACCCCCCGGGGGTTAGAGGATGGTCAATGAACCCGTTCACATTTCTCCATGCTTGGCTCGCGCATCCGTTGCGCCGGGCTCGCCGGCGCCGAGCACTCGAGCGCTTGCTAAAGCGCTTTGGCTACAGCAGATCCCGGGCATACGGCATCGCACGCCGGCTGCCCTGACAGATCATCTTGGAAGAAAAGAAATCATGGCTACCGAAGAAGAAATTGCACGCAGAACCAATGCGCTGATCGCCAAGCTCACCCTACATTTCGGCCGCAAGGCTGAAATGCTCGAAGCCGCCAACGCCCGCATGGCGGATTGTGTTCAGAAACTCGAAGTGATGCATGCAACGCAACTTGCCATGCGCGCGACGTTTGACAGGCTTGAAAAAAAATGTTAGCCTCGCGTCATTCTGCGCGATGTTGCACAGAAGCGCGATTCAAGCTCAAAACTGAGACCTGCGGGATGCAGGATCAAAGCGAGGCGACTGCGGGATGCAGTTTGTGGCCGTAGAGAAAGAGACGCGTAGCCGAGATGGTTGAAGCGGAACGACGCTGGGATGGCTGCGTTGCGTGAAGACCGGGGACGGTTGCACTCAACTTTTCTTTTTTAAGGCCACCACCATGCGTATCGTTTCGTTCAAGTCCAAGAATTTCTTCTTGGCAGTTTTCGCAGTCGCCATTGCCGCTATCTCCATCTCCGCTCAAGCCTTCGGTGTTGACGTGCATGCGCTCGTTGCGCAGCATGCGGAAACTCTCACCAGTATGTCGATGCTTGCGGTCGGGTCCGTCGACCTGTTGAACAAGTCGCTCGACAAGATCGAGCAGGGCCAGACGGAGATCATGGTCACTCAGAGGGAGCTGGCGGATCGGGTCCAGCAGCTGGAACAAAAATCCTCTGTGTTTCCTCCCGACCTGGGCGACGCCAAACCGGGCGCGGACATTGGTGCCATGGTCGTGAAGGCTGGCAATCTCGATGGTCTTCGCAATGGCTCGGTGAAAAGCGTGCGCGTTGCGCTCAAGTCGTTGAGCATGAAAGCGGCGCTCACCAACGCGACGGTCCCCGGCGTTGCCGATCGCGAGGGCGAAATTTTCACAGCGCTGCCCCGCCCAATCTCGGTGCGAGATCTCCTCATGTCGCGCCCGACTTCAGCCGCGAGCATTGAGTATCTGGGTTCGACGCGCGGCGGTGCCGCTGCAATTCAGGTTGCCGAAGGTGATCAGAAGGCCGAACTCGAATTGACGCTGGACCTGCAGACTGCGCCCGTTCGCACCATCGCCGTGTGGGTCCCTGCATCGCGCCAGGTGCTCGATGACAATCGGGATCTCGCCGATTTCATCAACCTCGAGCTGCGGGATGCGTTGCGCCTCGAAGAAGACGCGCAGCTTCTGAAGGGTCCTGGGACTGGCTCGACGATCAGCGGCCTCTGGACAAACGCCGTGGCCTACAGCCGGGCGCAGGTCGGTGATACGCCGGGCGACACGCTCCGTCGTGCCATCACGCAGGTGCAGCTTGCCCGTGGTGTGCCCAGCGGCATCGTGCTGAACCCGGTTGGGCTGGAAGACCTGGAGTTGGAGAAGGACACGGAAGGGCGCTACCTCGTGAGCCTTACCGTCACCGATGGCAACTCGCGCGCTATCACCTGGCGCGTACCTGTCGTCGTCACCGACGCGATTTCCGCGGACGAGTTCCTCGTTGGTGACTTTTCTCGCGCTGCGCGCCTCTATGACCGCCAGGAGGCCGTTGTCGAGATCAGCAAAGAACACGCCGATTTCTTCACCCGCAATCTTGTCGCGATCTTGGCGGAGGAGCGCCTGGCGTTGGCCGTGATGCGTCCGAACATGCTGGTCAAAGGCACTTTCGCCGCCTAGTTCCCCGAGATCCTCGCTGCGCCTGGCGGGCGTGGCGTCGGGATCGCAGGCGAGTGCATTCCAAAAACGAGCCGGCCGCAATTCTTTCGAATGCGTGACCGGCTTTCTCCTAAAGGATAGATGATGACCATCGGCTCCATCACTGTTGACCTGCTGGCACGCACCGGTTCGTTCGAAACGGACTTGGGCCGAGCCGCCAAGACGGCAGAGAAGCGCGCGAAAGAGATCGACGCGGCCGTGACCAAAGCCGGCGCCGCCGTTGGCGCTGCGTTGGGCGCTGCAGGCATTGCTGTGGCCTACATGGCAAAGGAGGTGATCGACGGCCTCGATGCGCTGAACGATGTGAAGGATGCGACTGGCGCCAGCATCGAGAACATCAGCGCACTGGAGGATGTGGCGCTTCGCACCGGGACCACCATGGAGAACGTCTCGGGGATCCTCGTGAAGTTCAACAGTGCATTGAAGGAGGCCGACGGGAAGAACACTGTTTCGCAGGCGCTGAGGGCCATTGGCCTTGATGCGGCCGAGCTGCGCAAAGAAGACCCTGCAGAGGCGCTACGCAAGACTGCGGTAGCGCTTTCAGGGTTCGCCGATGACGGCAACAAAGCGCGGCTCGTCCAAGAGCTTTTCGGGAAATCGATCAAGGAGGCTGCCCCCTTCTTGGTCGACCTGGCCGAGAAGACCTCGCTGGTCGGAAAGGTGAGTGCCGAATCGGCTGCAAACGCCGAGACATTCAACAAGCAAATTGCGGAGCTTTCAAAGAACGCCTTGGACGCAAAACGCCGACTCTTGGGCGACATGCTGCCAGCGATCAACGCGGTTCTCAAGGCGATGGCGAGCGGTGGGGTGATGGGGGCGCTCGACGAGTTCGGCGAACGGGCTTTGGGATGGACATCGAACGCCAAGGCGAAGGAAATCTCGAACCTCAAATCTGAGATCGATTCGCTAGCTCGCTCCGTCGAGCGTGTGGGCATGACGCCCGGCGAGATCGTGATGACTCGACCGGAAGATGTTGCGGATCTCGCTCGCAAGCGTGCCGAGTTGGCGAACAAGACGAAGGCTTTTCTCAGCTTCACCGACAAGAAGTACGACCAGCAAGGTGGCGTCGACCTGCCGAAGCCAGAAGAGCGACCGACGGCGGCCGATGTGGCAACGATGAAGACTGGCGCCGGCAAGAAGGACAACAGCGCCGCGCAGGAAGCGAAGGCGCAGCTGGCGCAGGACCTCGAAGACATGAAGAAGAACACGGCCGCGCTGGCCGGAGCCTTCGACAACGACGAGAAGATCCTTTCGGCCAAGAGAGCAGCCAGTTTGATCAGCGATGCCGACTACTACCAGAAGAAGCGCGAAATCATCATGGCGACCGCCGAGGTGGAAGACGCCGGCCTGAAGGCGACGATCAACCGCCTCAAGGAAGAGCAGGCGACCCTCTCTGGGAAGGACGCGATCGACAACCAGCGCAAGTTGAACGACGCCGAGGCCGATCTGCGCAAGAGCCGCGCAGACACCTCGACCCAGCTCAAGGTGCTGAACATCGAGGCGGCCGATTCCGCAGCCAAACTGACGAACGCCATGATCGACGCGCGCGAAGCTGCGCAGTCGTTTCTCGACACCACAAACCGCGCACGCGCGCTCGAGGTGGCTGGCCTGGGGCAGGGAGCCAAGACCCGCGACCTGAACGGTGCAATCAGTCAGATTGAACAGACCTACGAGCAGAAGCGCCAGGACCTCGAGCGCGACAATCGGAACGGCAAGTTCGCAGGCCGGCAGGCGGACTATCAGCGTGAGCTTGCGCTGATCCAGGAGTTCCAGAAGAAGTCCGTCGACAGCTACAAGGATTACTACGCGCAGATTGAGCTGCGGCAGAGGTCATTCACGCTCGGCGCTTCAGAAGCGGCGCGCAACTACTTCGACGAGTCGCGGAACGTCTTCAAGCAGACCGAGCAGGCTGTGACCAGCGCCTTCAAGGGGATGGAAGACGCCCTCGTCAACTTCGTGAAGACGGGGAAGCTGGACTTCAAGAGCCTGGTCGATTCGATCATCAGCGACATCGCGCGCATCATCATCAGGCAGCAGATCACGGGGCCGCTCGCCGGCCTTCTGAGCAGTGCGCTTGGGGGGGGCGGTGGTGGGTTTGGGACTGGAGCCGCATTCGGCAATCAAGATTTTGGCGGCTTCTTCGCCGCTGGCGGATCGCCGCCCATGGGCAAGGTGTCGATCGTCGGCGAGCGCGGCCCGGAGCTCTTCGTGCCGAACACTGCCGGCAGGATTATCCCGAACCACGAGTTGGATGGTGGCGGAGCATCGGTGACCGTGGTAAACAACTGGAGCGTTGGCGACATCCCCACTGTCAGTATGCTCAAAGAGGCCGTCGCAGGCTCAGAGCGCCGCATCGCTGCCGCCGTAGGGCGTAGCCAGCGCTATGGGGGGACACTTGCCTAATTTAGGCATATCTCAGTAAGGGATCGCAATTGGACTTCAAGGCCTCGACAAGAATATCGTTCACACCTGAGGCCAAAGCGGTCCTCGGTGATTATTTCACTCAGGACAATCTGCCGCGGCGCATCGGGACGCTGTCCGCGGTCGGGGATCTGGTTCGCTTTCCTGAATGTGCTGCGACGTTTGTTGTCTCTCAGAGAGTTTGGACCTATGGCCAGGATTTTGAAGAGCTTCAGCTTATTCTCGAGGTGAATAACACCCCTGGTCTGCGTTCCGTCGGGGTTCCGGAGCATCGCTGACCTATCGAGCGGGTGTCGCTTTCCAGAAGGGCGCAGTAACTTTCTCGCTGTAGCGGCCGGTCGGATTCGGTTACCGCTGAAGTTACTGCACAATTCGCTGGATGCACACGAACCAGTGCGCACTGTAGCGGACGAAAAAAATCCCCAAGTGCTTGATTCACTTGGGGATTTTGAACTCCAGCGCACTAACGCGGAAGCAGTGTTGGTGGCTCTTCACGGACTCGAACCGCGGACCTGTGGATTATGATTCCATCGCTCTAACCGACTGAGCTAAAGAGCCGTTCGGGCAGTGTTGCACCGAGCCCAAGATTATAGCCCAGGCTGCGGCGCCCGGATCAAGCCCGGCGTGCCGGATGCGGTGTCTTTTTTGCGACGTCCAACCCCGAAGCGCTCCGCCGTCCGTAAAACCCCGGGTGACAATCCGCCGATGTCCGCGCTGCCCCGCGCCCCTTCCGCCAAAGCCGCCTCCGGGCGCGATGCCATGCCCGACGACCAGTTGATGCTGGCCTATGCGCAGGGCGACGGCGCGGCGTTCGATGTTCTTTACGCGCGCCACGAGGGCGGCCTGTTCCGCTTCGTCAAGCGGCTGCTCGGCGCCAGGCTGGCCGCGCAGGCCGACGAGGTTTTCCAGGACACCTGGGTTCGCATCATCTCCGCACGCGACAGTTTCTCGCCGCAGGGCGCCGCCTGGCGTACCTGGGCCTTCACCATCGCCCATAACCTGGCCATGGACCGGCTGCGCGTGAGCGGGCGCGAAGTGGCGCTGGACGCCCATCCCGACGACGGCGACGATGCGGTGCCCATGCTCGACAGTGGCGTGCGCGGCGCGGCCCTCGATGCTTCCGCGCACCCGTCGGCCGAAGAGCTCGCGTTCTGGCGCGCCGCCGGCCGGCGCCTGCTCGCCTGCCTCGACGAATTGCCGGCCGAGCAGCGCGCCGCCTTCCTGCTGCACCATGAGGACGGCCTGACCGTCGAAGCGCTTGCCGCCAGCCTGGGCATCGGCTTCGAGACCGTGCGCAGCCGCTTGCGCTACGGGCTGCAAAAGCTGCGCGGCTGCATGGAACGCTACCTGTCGGTGCTGGAGCAGCGCGCATGAGCAGCAAAGGCGGCAACGCTCCCTTCGACGATGGCGACGACGCCGCGCTGCGCGACCCTGTGCTGCGCCGCGCGCTGGACCATGCACCGGACCGCGACGCGCTGCCCGATCCGCGCACCCGCGACGCGATCCGCAAGATCGCGCACAACCTGGCACCCGCTCCGGCGACGGCGCCTGCGACGATTCCGTGGTGGCGAAGGCTCTGGGGCGCCGGGGAGGCGCGGTCCCGCATGCCGTGGAACGCAGCCTTCGCCACGGTGCTCGTGGCTACCTTCGTCACCGTGCTCTGGCACCGAGAACCTGTGCCAGACGCGCGGCTCGATGGAGAGGCCGCGGTGGCTACGGCGCCCCAGGCTGCACCGGCGCCAGCCCCCGTCCCCCCGCCCGCCCCGGCACCTGCGGCGGTGCCCGCGCAGCCGTCGGCCGAACCGTCACAGGACGCGGTGAGTGGCGCTGCGCCTCCAAAGAGGGGAGACACGGCGCGCCGAACGGCACCTGCACCGCTGCCCTCCGACAAGCCGGCTGCGCCTGCGCCGGTCATTGCGCCCGAGCATCCGTCCGCGTCGGCTTCGGAGACAGCGCCCCCGCCGCCGGCAACGATGGCGGCCGAGCAAGCCGCACCCGTGCCGCGAGCCTTCCCGCGCACCGAGGAGCGGCGCGATCGGGAAACCGAAAAGCTCCAGCGAAGCCGCGATGCCGGAGGTGCGCCCCCGGCGGCCGCCATGGCGCCAGCCGCCCCGCCCGCGCCGCGCGAGCCGGCCGACAGCGGCGCTGCGCCGGCGTTGTCAGCCGCTCAACGCAGCCCCGGCCCCGGCACCAGCGCCGAGGCTTCCGGTGGCTTGCGCCAGGCTCCCGCTGCTCGCGCACCCGCACCCGCGGCGGCGAAGGCGAGCCCGGAAGACGCATCGGCTTTTTCCGCGTTGGACCGGTGGACGTCGTTGAACCTGGTGCGCGCCGGGCAGAGCGTGCGCCAGGCGCGGGGGGATACCGAAGGGCTGGCCGCGCTCGTGAACGCCGTCGCGCGTTCGGCCACGGTGCCGGGCGCCGAACTGGCCGCGCCGGTCGAGGCGCGGCTGGAGCTGTACCGCGGCGGCGCCCAGCTCGCTGTGCTAGAGATTGCCGGCAACCAGGTGCGCTGGAGCCCGCAGGCGGGTGGGGGTGGCGCCGCATCGATCGGCACGCCGCCGGCATCGGCGCTTGCCGCATTGCGCGCGCTGCTCGCGCGGCAGTAGCCTGCAGGCGGCAGCGCTACGCCGCCTTCACACGAAGCGATCAGGCGTTCTTGAAGTCCGGCGCGCGCTTGGCCAGGAAGGCATCCATGCCTTCCTTCTGATCGGCCGTGGCAAACAGCGCATGGAACAGCCGGCGCTCGAACATCACGCCGTCGGAGAGGCCGCTTTCGAAGGCGCGGTTGACCGACTCCTTGGCCGCCATCACCGCGATCTGCGAGTAGCCCGCAATGACCAGCGCCGCGCCGAGCGCCTCGTCGGCCAGCTTTTCAAAGGGCACCACGCGGCTCACGAGGCCCGCTCGCTCGGCCTCGGCCGCGTCCATCATGCGGGCGGTGAGCGCCATGTCCATGGCCTTGCTCTTGCCCACCGCGCGCGGCAGGCGCTGCGTGCCGCCGGCGCCGGGGATCACGCCGATCTTGATCTCGGGCTGGCCGAACTTG
>Ga0055528_1001029_pt1 | contig 18432 bp, 19 predicted proteins | sample AraplaCol_mMS_r2_2_FD_55006 | JGI IMG/M metagenome (GOLD analysis project Ga0055528, IMG submission 55006) | Arabidopsis root microbial communities from North Carolina, USA - plate scrape MF_Col_mMS_r2 | ecosystem: Host-associated > Plants > Roots > Endosphere | place: USA: North Carolina...
GCTGACGTAGAGGTCGCCATATTGTGTGCAGCTTGATTATCAGTCACAACTAGGCACAAAGATACTAGTAAGCTGAAATGGAGGGGTTTTGTGGTTTTCTCCCAAGGTGGTGCAGAAAGGAAATTTCTCGGATGTTGGCCTGTGCACACTCTATCTTATCGCGTGCCCCGCCATTGGGCAGACCATACAATACAAAACTTTACTTCAAGTTAACCACCAGGAAGGTTAAAGTTGATATGTTAATTCAGTGATGCAGATGAACTATTGATAGTGAGACAGCTACTTGGTTACATTAAAAATTATACTATGATTAATTTCACTGGCTTCAGTGCAATACAGGTAAGCAGCAACCTCCTACTATAGCCCCGCTGTTGTCTGATGAAACAGTCATAAAAGTACATTCGATTCTTGTAAATCGCATATCGTGGCAATTTATCTCTCTTAATCGATGCTTAAAGCTTCCCTGAGTCCACATCTCTCCCGTAGATGTACCGTCTTTTCTTGCCAGTGAAAGGGTTATGGAACTCTTCATAGACCTCGTCATCTTTGTCCATGGAGAGCAACTTGATATCTTCGCGGACTTGGAACTCTGCCATCTTCAATGCGGTCTCCAAGAATTGTGCTTCGAGAAGCTGGTCTTGTCCTGCGAGTTTGGGCTCGGAGTTGGCACATCTCTTCAGTCGCTTGTTGGGTGACTCGTCGGCCATTTCCTTCGATTTCTGAACAACGTCGTCCGGATCCAACATCATCAATCGTTGATCCCGGAATTCAGTAAACTGGCTTCCCTTAATTACCTTTTTCTCACAAGGAGACGTACGGCTCAGCGTGAGCGATAGATCGGGTGACTGATTCTCAGCATACGTCATGCCATATGAAGACTCGGAAATGTGGTCAACTTGAGAAAGGAAGCGGGCATGTGTGGGCTCGATTTCCATAGCGATGTCTTCGTTTGATCGTCTTAAAGCTGACGGACTCTTGATGTCTTTCAAGTCCACAATTATGGACTCACCCTTTGAAGATTCTTTCCAATCTCGGATAGCGTGTTGGTACATTTTGTCAAGTTTCAGCTTGTGCTCTGGGCCTGTAAGCCATGTATGGTGCAGTGCCTGTTTAACGTTCATGCGTTTAGTCTCGTCTAGCACGAGCAAGCGGTAGATAAAATCTATGGCTGCCTCATTTGTTCCCGTTGACATCAGCTCATCTTCCAGCATATCGAGATCGTATTGGTGAAATTGCCTTCCTTCATCAAAGGGGCTGTATCCAGCTATGAGGACCGTGGTCACGCAACCCAGTGACCAGAGATCTGCCGCTTTGGTGTATCCGCGAGTATTTGATTTGCAAACCTCTCTAAGGAAGTTTGTTAATAGAGTCATCTGCAAAAAACATGGTTCGGTCCCTTACGGAGCGCAATACTCAGCTGTACCCACGAGGGTTAAAGTCCGCTGCGCCTGCGGATCAACAACCTTTGCACATCCAAAGTCTGTCAGGACAACTCTGCATCCATCTTCCCGAGAAGCCATCAGAATATTATCAGGCTTTATATCTCTGTGTACAATGTTGAGCTTGTGTAAATATTGCACTGCCAGTAGGATCTGCAGAGTGATTGCAGCTGCGGTAAGTTCTTCAAGTCGCCCTCCCTTGTATTTGATAAAAGAGAAAAGGTCACCCCCAGTAAGAAGCTCGGACATAATATAGCTAAAGGTGTTAGGGTATGGTAGCTTTCTTGCGGTTATCAGAAGGACTCACATCGTATTCTCTGACTGAAAGACCTTCTGAATATTGATGATATTTGGCTATATCTCTGGTCAGCATCTCGCAGATGGTAATGGTAAGAGGTGTCTATTCTTACATGAGATAGCTTAGCCAGGATTTTTGCCTCACTTTGATTACGTTCCAGTCTAGCTTTTGCCTTTTCTTCCTCCACGTCAATCTTTCGAAATGCCACGAGCTTCGCGGGCTGGAGAGCTCTGAAGAACTTAGAGCTCGCTGTGTCGTCGTCATCAGCCTTGCGAGACATTGCTTTCAGGTTGGTAATTTTGCAAGCAAGTTGCTTTCCAGTGGTCTCCTGAACTGCCATGTGGACCTTTCCATAGGCACCGAAGCCGAGGACTCGATGAGTGATAAGATACTGGTCTCGGAACAGCTGTTGCAATTGTCACGATCCAATACTAGCAAGTGAGAATATTCGGCTGAGGGTCAATATACCTCAATTTCCTGGATCTGAATATCACTGAAACAATCATCTCTAACATAGGTAGCTGAGTTGAATCGAATTGATATCGCAGGGGAGACATGTAGTAGGTCACCATGCGTGAGAAGGAAACTCCCATTACCCCGGCCCATGGGATATCTGTTCAACAAGGTTCCATTGCGAGACAGATCTTCAGCATAAACCATCGGTGCGACCTCGCTAGCTGGATCTTCTTCGAATAAGATGGTATATATCCGAAGATGGCAATTCGACACAAAGGGGTCAGAAACCTCGTACTGGCTGAACGGTCGAACAAACGTGTCAGTCGTGTAAAGGAATTGAGATCACCTGTACTTACCAATATCGCTTATATCTTCCGATGAAAATCTCCTCGTTGCTGTGAATATCCAAGGGATCACTGCCCTGTCTAGTTACAGGGTCCCATCTGACTAGAGTGCCCACTCGAGATCCTCGGTCCATCGAGTAGCTGAATGATGGCTTGGAGAAAGAATTGTGGTCCATGGTGGTATTTCAATAGCAATTGAAAAGCTTCCAGTTAAGATTTACAAAAGAATGGCGGGATTGGTGGGAGGGTGGGAGGTTTGGGAGATGAGGTGGGAAAAAAGAAGGTGACTTCTTAGTTCAGCTTGAACTCGCGGCCGACGGTGAATATCAGAAATTGAACTCTGACAGTTTAGGCATACACATTCTCCAGATAAAAGATGGACATCTGAATGTCCGGGTATGACTACTCACAAAAGTGAAACTATTAGAATAGGTACAACATTTCATTCATCGTCACTGCTGTACAGTTCTATATTCATTTTTATACAGCAAAAGCCGGAACGAGAAGTTCAGCTGGACATGTAAAGCTACCTCATTGGCCTTGCATCCTTCGGAAGCGCTCTTCAGCTGCTCTGGCTCGTCGCTCTCGCTCCAATCGCATCCTCATCTCTGGAGTCATTCCTCGAGTCTCCTCGTCTCGCTTCTCTGCTGCTGTCTTTTCAACCGCCCCCAGTGCTCGACCACCTTTGCTTCTCCTTTGGTGTGCTTCCCTTTCAGCGTCATCTTTCTTCAATCGTTCCAGATCTGCTTTTCGACGATTGGTCTCCTCTTCTTCAGCAGCCCTTCGTTCTCGATCCGCTCGACTATCTGCGTCTGTTTTGGATACTGCTGATGGTACTTTGGCAACGGTCCAGTCCCATCTCGATTCCCCGATCTCGTGACGAGAAATGCGGAATGCATCACGGGTTGGGCGGTCTCCGGCCAGCTCAAATGGCGTACGACCTTCATTATTGGTTGAGGTTGGATCAGCGTCAGCCCTCGTCAAGAGTGCCGTTACAACCGCCGGGGCATTTAAATTGGCAGCAAAATGAAGAGGGGTCGGGCAACGGAAGTTCTGCGGTGAATCGGCTGGTGTGAATGTGAACGAAGGAGTTATAGAGTTGTTCGAAATGTAAGACATTAGAGCAGGGACTTTGGAGCGCTTAATCAAGGCTTGAATTTGCGATGAATGCAATAGACCCTCCTCTTCCTCCTTGGATAGCTTGGGTTTTTGTGGTTGCGGGCGTGGCGTGGAGGGCTTCGATACTTCTTTCTTCTTTGCCTCCGCGGCGGCAGCGGCAGCCAGTGCGGCCTCATCAATTTCACTGACCTTTACGCGAGTCAGCTCCTTGAAGCACCTCATCAGCTCTCCTTGTGTAGCCCGACGGGTGTTGAATGGAAACCCTCGTAGTCGAGGATCATTCTGTTTGAGAACGTGATTGTCGTACTTCTCGAAGAGAATCCTTTTATTTGTCTTCCCTGTGGCACGGACGAAGAGCAGTTCGGCGCTGTCAATCATTTCTTTCCAATCCGCAAGTAAGTCTCGGATATCTTTCTCGAGGGCTGCTTCATTGTATCGACGTAGGCTAGAGCCAGCTGAGTGAGCGGCTCCTCGTGAAGCATCACTGGCAGATTGAGAGCCACCTTGTTTGCGTCGAGTAGTATATCGGTGGAAAGTCTTATGGGCAATGACTTTGGCCTGTCTATCTTCCACTCCACCTTGCTTGCGGTGGATCTCCGGTGCAAGAGAGACCAGCATTGCCGCAAAATGCCCACCACCAATCATACACATGAATATGTGTGGACTTGATTCGGATGGGTTTTGCTGAGCCTGTGCGTTGTTCGTGCGCGCCTTGATAGGGGCTAGTTGCTTTTTTCGAAGAGTGTCCACCAGATGGCCAGGCTCGTCTTGTTCGATATTGGAGAATATTGCGCGGTATATACCCAATGAGGTATTCGATGGGAGAGCAGTGCTGGAGAGCCAGAATATCGGCTGCTTCGCATTTCCTCCCTGAACAGTCGTTGGTTCCTCCCCATTTGGCTGAGCGAGCTTAGCCTGTCGTTTCAACAAGGACGTAAGGGTCGTGTCCGTGCCGCCCTCCGCCTCGTCATCATCCGACTCTGAAGACTCTGACCCAGAGATGGACTCATCCAATTCCCCCACGGCTTTCACGAATTGAGCTTCATCGAGAGGTGCGTTGCCCCGCAGTTGGGCCTTGACATTGTACCGGTGGTGATCAGATCTGACGTGACTTCGTTGTTCCTCTACGTTGCGATACGAAACATTACACAGGGAACATAAGGTCGTAGATGCGATCTCTGACTCTTGCGCTGCAAGTTCAGGGTCCTTTGAGGCAGGTTCGGAGGTCTGTTCGGTGATCTCTTGGTTTCCGGTTTTCGCGGTTAAAGTCGAAAGAAGCTCCTGTGGAAGATCATATACTGCGCGGATTAGCACGAAAGTACGAAAGTAAATTGATAAGAGTGCGCACCATAAAGAGGTCTCTTGAGGAGCTCTTCGATTCGAGAGTCCGCCATACTTTAGTGATGTGTTGAGAATGAAGCCCCTCCGATGACGATGTTTCTTTTTACTGCCGGGCGGCCGCTTCTTTTCATGCGCCAGTGGTGCACCGCCTCAGCGCGGCGAGGCTCAGCCTTTTCCATTTGACTCATAGTGTGTCAGCTCGTTTATTCTGCATTGGTCTCGGGAAATGAGTCGATCTGATGATTCATAGTGGGGTTTAAATTTCGAGAGAATCAGGCTTGGTAAGCTCTGTGGAGATGTATCTCCTACTGTGGATTAACTAGTCTCTCAGTCACTTTAAGCTGTCCTACGGTATACATAATATTAGAAGAAGGAAGACGCTGGTAAAAATAAAGACACAAATCTTCTTTTTAGGTAAGGATCAAACTACACTAAGAGATATTGAATCGTTGCTTAAGTAGGTTTTAAATCGACAACAGGAAATATCCGTCGATCACACCGATACTATGTGATAGTAAAGCTAATTTTTATAGCTTTACTGTTCTGAGGGTCACTAGTAGTAACCCTAAAAAAACAGATTTAAAGACTATGAAACTATTATTCCACCTGGACTCGTCTTGGTGAAGGATTCCATGTGGTTTCATCACGAGATTCTCGGGACCTAAACTTTTGGTTCAGAAGCTTTGCGCAAGCTGAGCCTGGTGACGATATCAGCGGCAAGAGGACTTGAAATTTGAGCACACCAGTCAAACATATATCGCACATCTATTGAGTAAACTGTAGCAGGTATTGAAAAGCACTTGATTAATTACGAGACTGTCTATAGAGATGAAACTATTTATCACATATCTATGGTCGAGGCTTCAAGCTTGTTCCCGAAGCCATCGAATCCCACCCCAATTAGATACCTTTTCATAGACATAAACCATGAGGCTTAAATGAAAATATCTCCAAATTCGTTTTTGAACATGTTGGATAAATCGAAAACAAAGGATGATGTTCTACGGTGGATCAAGTACGACTCGTAAGAACACTTCGGAGATGTTGGGGCTATATTTGGGGCATGTCCAACTATCAACTATTTTTATACCAGCCGACCTGAATTCCAGTTTCCGCGCGACTTTGGCTTTTTGATCTTCAAATCAGGCCTACGTCTTCATGCAGCCCAGAATGCGAAATTTGAGATTGAGATATGCCCGAAGCTTGTTTCTTAATCGGATTACAAATGAGAAATAAATTATCAACATCTTTGACAGTGGATTTGCGATATTGAGAACGAAGGCTTCGAGAGGGTTTGATATTTGGTAGTACCAGTGATGTTCTTGCCAGGGCTGTATGGTGGACCGTGCTTCGCCAATTACAAGTTTCACTAAGAACCGTGTCCGTGTGTGGAGAAAATCATACCGAGATTTGACGCTTGCTCAGCATATCTTTATGAACTTTGATATAATATTTACAAAATACGAAACGCCAGCTTTTGTGACTGTCCTATTTTCTACAAAAACGTGGACGATGTGAATCACGTTTTTCCTATATTCACGGTCATTACGCAGTCTTGGGGAATATAAGTGAAAGATTATATGGAAAGGTATCGTGTTGAGATTTTATTCATGGTAGAAAAGGGACTTGTTAAACGCGGGCATTATGACATAAGCTTCATTATAGTGAGAGGAATACCACACTCACTCCCTATGACTCGGAACTTGCATGAAGGCATTGATTACTGGCCAGAATCGATCACAGTATCTCTATATCTCCAAAGCTATTTTGTCAAAATGTCCATCATTCCATCTCTAGCAGTGGGAGCCTGGAAGTCCAGCCACAGAGTTGGTCACATACGCCCAAGGGGGGTTGCAGTCGCCGGTATCCTGGTTGAAGAGATAGAAGTTACCTGTATCACTCGTAAGTATAATCAAATAGAGTCAGGGAATAACAACGTGGAAGCCTTACCGTTGGCACATTGGCAGAAAGTGCCGTCGATGCCACAGTCTGGGTTCGCGCTGTGGGCAGGTCAGTGAAAGCTTGCTACTACGAAGAAAATATTACTCACTAGGCATAGCAGCCACTGTCACCACGAGCAACATTATTGTTGGAATCCGACGCCGGTGCTGCCATGACCATTGCTACTTGGGCGAGAGAGATGAAGAAAGTGATAGCCAGCATTTTGCAAACTTGCTCGTAGCTTTGGAACAGGAGGGAAGTGAAGGGTGTTTGAAGTGAATATGGAATAATTTGTCAAACTTAAACGTGCTAACCTGTACTACTTATAGATTTCCAAACGGTGCCATTTGGGGTTAAGATGAGACCCGCTAACAAGATATCTCAACTACACTTTCCCCTTGTATTAACTGAGTGGACTCATATTGCTCGGGCTTTCATCCTGTGACTAAATGAACAAGTAACAAAAGAACAATACTAACAATACTCAGATCCGAGCACCGAATGTAACGTAAATTTGCTTAGTTTGATAGTTTCAGCCACAGATGAATACTTCATGAGCACTAAAGTTAGCTAGTGCTGTAAGAAGACCCTCGATAGAGTCTCGCCGAGTGTCAATTCTCTAGAACCGAAGGCCTTTTGGATAAGCGAGGATACTGCATACAGGAAGAGCTATCCAGACAATAAAATCAGATTCTGAAATGAATGCGGGCTATGTGGCTAAATTTGATTCGAATTTTACTAGTAACTAAAACTATTGTAATTATGATGGATAATTCAAAATAGGAAAGAGTTGACATAGTCCCATATTTGATCCATAATGCCATTCTGTAGAGCAATATTGCTTCGCCCTTATTGTCTCCAGGCCTGTCCTTCGTGCTGTATTTGTTGCGCTGCAAAGCAAGTTCTTTCATTTTCGTAGTCCGTGGCTCTTACATCGATTGATACATGTTCGGGGCAATTTCCGTTGCATTGGGATTTTACAAGTCAAATTTCTGAAATATCGATCTTGTTGCTAGCCTACGCTCTAAAGATGCAGACTTCGCGTAGGACCTTTGCACCCCGTAAAACGGTATGACGCTCTGGAGTACAAGAATTTCGCACTAATTCCAGGGACGCTACGGCGCTCCATCGAGTCGGATATGATTAGTTGATCTCATTACACTAGTATGTGTACAATAGCAATGTCCCAAATGATTTACGATTTCAGTATTCGATTACATAGTAAGTCGAGTGGTATCCAATGCTCTGTTAGAAAATGTTCAAATCGGTATAGATTTTCCTATTGATCCGCGGGATCAGCACAGGAGCCGCAACTTAATCTTGGTAGACTGTGCCGAAGAAGGCAGGGATGTGTGCTCTTTCAATCGAGTCGTATACTATGAATATCGATCAACATACTGGGCCATAACATATCAGAACTAGTAAATTCTATCCTCCGATATCGTTTTTTTTCCGGGGCCTCTCTATGCTACCTTGTTATCTGGCTCAAACTGTACATTCTTAGCTTGATGAATTGGGGGCCAATTCATCAAGCTAAGAATGTCCAACCGATCCACAGTAATATCGCATGTTACGCTCTGCATAGTTCGGCGCTGACTAGAAAAACAGTCTAACCCAGTCAAGAAGGAGAACGGACTCTGGGCATTTGCCGTTGACTGACAATCACAAGTTATACCATTACTGTGATTGGAGTAAGGCTCAATGAATCTGTTATGCGTCGCAATTGATTTCCCATTCACTGGATTTCTTTCAAGTACTTACAGTCCACTGTGCTTTCGGGGCTTATCATTCAGAAGACATCCGCCATTAGATGCTCGTTCAGTCTGACCCTGAGTGATCAAGGTAGGCAATTTGGGCCTACATGATTAGTACCGCATAGACTTATGCATGAAGAGGCACAGGGATCACAACGGAAAACGTTTCTCTCCGACAAGTGGACCTTCGGAGATTCGTCTATCAAACTGCGGGGCTGCTAGTATCTCCACGAAATTTCGAAATCGAATCGTTGACGAACTAGTGTTGGGGGCCATTATTGAAGAAGAGAATCCCAAGTCTCCACTCGAATTTTGCATACCCATTCGATTTCATATCGGCTTTTAGTCTGACTTTGCCCTACCGAGTCATTCTGCCTGCATCAGTGATTCATAGTAGTGACTCACTCAGATGCACATTGGTCCCGTACGACAGTCAGACCTCACATAATTCGCGAACGTCAGATTAGCAGCGCTCGAATACTGACGCCCCTTTGTAATTTCGTTCCACAACGTATACACAAGCTTTGCCAACACGGAAGGCGCTTTGTGTTGAAGCTTGGCATTCCAATCCTCCACATCTGCAAGTTACTTCCAAGCCTTGCCAAGATTAACATCATGCCAGAGATGGCTGTCCATCACCGCCTCTTAAGTCTTCCTAATGAACTGCTCGTTCGGATATTCCAGCACTCTTCTGACTCCAGCTCGCTTTGGAGCCTCATCAACACCTCCTCTCAACTATCGTCAGTTTTCGATAGCAACGCCTCTGCTATCTGCAATGCGATCTTAAACACCAAAGTCCCGTCCCCTACCCGGGCTCTTCTACAAGGAACATTGTCTTTCCACAAAAATACGTTCCTATGCCGTACGCCAGAAGATGATCTCTCTGAGTTCGATTTGTCTGAAGTGCCGCTACTGCCGAGTGTATCCGGGACAGCATCAGAAATGAGATGGCTGATAAGATTAGCCCATCATGTCCATATTCACGCTCATCTCCTGATCGAGGCCTGTATGCAAAGGTGTTTGAAAAGCAGTCTCGGAGATAGGGGGTACGATGATGGATTCAAAAATCCCACCTGGTCTGAAGAGCAGCGAGCCCTCCTAGGATTTTGGCAACTCATATTTGTGAATAAACTCCGTGGGAAATTACACGATGGGTCTCTCAAGTGGTCAGCCAGTCTAAAAGCCTCTCTCGAGGGAGGAAGTCAGTTCTATGGCAGTCAATCATATGGACTGTCCACTATCTGCCGGGCGATGCAAATGACAATGGCACTCGATTACCTGACGAATATTTACTCGGTCTCGAAATCAGAACGGGCTTTGTTAGACTCCAAGACGTTCAAATTACCTTCTTTGCCCAGAGAGAAAAGGTCCGGCTGGAATTGTCAGCATTCGCCATCCCCAGAGGCAATTTCCCAAGGGCAGGAGCCCGACAAAAACGTTCGTCAACTAGTTATCATCTCTGATACAGAGCTAAGCGCTGGAATCTGTAGCGAATCTGAGAATAACTCAAATGAAATGAACTCTCAAAACGTCGATTCTACGGAAGAATCTCGGAGACATACAGATGTGAGACCAGACGACGAGCTAGAAGCTGGTGAAGAAGGCGAACTATTGGCACGGCCTGTTCAAGAGCAAGGTCAAGAGGTTAGGGAAGTTACTAGTCGAGGATATGCCCAAGATATCGATCCGGGTCGAGAACAACAAGTCTCTGGGCATAATTCCGACACTCAATCTCCAATGCGACGGTGGTATGGGCCCCCCAGCTCGTCTAGCGAATCTGAAGAGGGAGCTCATGGATCCTCCAATGAGAATGAAGAGGACAATACTGATGAGGAAGATAGTGAGGAGGAAGATAGTGAGGAGGAAGATAGTGATGAAGATGAGGATAGTGATAGCGACGAGAGTACTGGCGTGGGCGCTGCCGATTGTATTCTCAGATCACCTTCGGAAACTGACAGCGAGGATTGCCAGTTTCCATGGAGACTCAGCATACGATATCAATCGGGTAATCCATATCGGCCACGTCCTGTCCAGGATTTTGGTCCAGGCTCAACAAGCAAAAATGAATGGCTAGACTTGCCGAGACCTCCACTTGGCTTGCAGTTCTGGAACAGTATGGCCTTGAACCCCGAAGGGGGTCCCGGCAAATACATGCAGTTCTCGGCTTATTCGAGATACGGGTTTCTATTATGGGACGAATGGCGGATGATAGAATTCGGGTTCTGGTCGAGGGAACCTATTGAGGACATGTCTGCGTATTATCAGAAATGGTTCCGATTCCTTTCTACGGACGACATGAGATTTCATCGCAACTTTCGCTATGCAGGGGATAAAGACTGGCTATAAGAATATAATTATGGCATGCTAGAAATAATACTAGTACGAGTTGTAGTCACACAACCGCAATCAAATTCTGTTGTCACATTCCCCTCTCCAACATCTCAATTCTTAACGATTGGCATCGCGTCTGAAAGATTTTTCACAATTGATGCATTTTCATGTTCATCGCTAGGCAAGTGAACGCAAAATCTTGGACGAAACCCTGATTTCACTCATTTTGTAAAAGTCGCATAACCAGTATAGAACTCCACTGGGAATTTCGAGTTTGGCCCGGCTGTAACAGAAAGTGTATAATCATAAGCAACCCTGTTGCAAACGTTAGCGATTGAAGCCATGTTAGAAAAAGTGATACGGACGCTTGTAGAGCATAGTTTTCGGGGTTTTTCATTGCCTGCGGTTTCTCAAATTTACCCCCATTTCTGCGTTCATCTTCCCCTGTCATCCGGCGAAATACGTACTCCTCATTCCCAGCTGGATCCATTTCGGGACCCCAATAAAGATGGAAAAGCTCGTGATAGAACGAACGTGCTTCCGGAACGACATCTTTGATATTGGTCTCATGTCCTGGCACTGGAACAGATTTATCATCATCCCAGTATTTGCTTTCGAATGCTTTCACTGGTTTATCGTGTAGCCTAATATCGGTAAAGGCCTTGTCGCATAGGACTATCGCACTCAATTCACCCTGGTTCACGGTGAAAGCAATAACATCTTGCTTTACACAAGCACCTTCTTCGACATTATCGGAATACTTTTTGTTGAAATAATAACCCTTAAAAGCTGGAACCCAATACTGCGTCAAAGACCACGGTTAGTAACGAAATTTAAGAATATGAAATTTCAGTAGCACAAACTATACCGGGTATATGCTCTTCTCGCTTTTGCCCAGTTCCTTGGCAACATCGATACGTGTTTGAACCATGCTGTCAATGTCCTTTATGCGGATGGGCTTGCCCGTTTTCTTTTTGACCAATTCAGTTCCATGTCCATCCCTCATCTGGCTTTTCATGTCCTGGCGAATGGCCCACGAGTCACCACAGAAAAGATAGGGCTTTTCTGGATTTTGACCGTTATTGACACTGCCTCCGTTCTCTAGCCAATTCTTCACGCCGTCAACTCGTGCTAGGACTTATTAGCTCTATGGAACACCGCAATACTAATTCCGAAATTCGATTTGACATACTCGTGACGATCTGGCGCTCATCTTCGGATGGTCTTTGGAACATCACATTTACCAATCGCTTTGCGGCATCCTGTTTATCCGCATCATCATCTCCGTAGTCGACCATGGCTTGAGAATTTTGTGTTGCCAACGTATAGACATCATCGAGAATCCTATTCAGTCTATCATCTCCATACTTTTTGCAGCTACCGGCATCATTTTCGGCGACAGAATACTGAAACAAAGTTCCGATTGGTTGTCTGGCAGCATCTGCGAGGCTCGAAAGGACGATGGACAGTAGTCCTGAAACCAGCATTAACCTCATTGACCACATAATTACAGCTGAAGGTTAATGTCTTGCCCTCACTCCAACTTGATCATGCAAAAATTGACTTTACTAGAGAGTTATATAAAGCCTTCTTTTCAATAATTTGTGTACGCAACATGCCGGCGTATTGAAAGACCCCCTTTATCTTTGATTCTTCCGAGATTACATGTCTAAATGCCTCAAGCCTCCCCATTCACCTGTCCTCGTCGCTTACAGTATTGATAGTTCCACATTGTCGGAGTAGTAAAGGTCTCCGAAAGAGCCCAATGACTACCGAGTCGCCATCCATTATGGATCGTGCCTGCATATAAGAACTAAACTAGGTCACGGAGCGGGCCCGGAAACAGAGGCTCAGATGTACCAGTTTCGGTAATTAAATGAAGTAGTCCAATCATCCAGTCTAATTTACAGTCTTATTTAGTGCTGTCTTATATTTCCGCGTGGAGCCGACACTGAGTGCGAGCTTCTCCGGTCTCGGGCCTCTGGCCCCAAAGTACTAGCCCCGTTAGCCTCGTTGAGGGGGACCAACCGTTCTAGGGCTAGGCCCACAATTACTAGCATTGCTATCTCCTGCCTTGCTCCCTTGCAATTATATGGATGGAAGTAAGTGTCAGTATTCACACTTCGGTTGGGACATTCATTAGCGGAGTAAGTTCTCATGGGGGCCAAATTAGATGCAACGTCGCAAGGTGACAATATCAGATGTCTTTTCTAAATTGTCTAAAATATCAGAAAAATTGAATTACAACAGCACTAGTAGGAGGGTCTACTTCTCGGGCCAAGCGTGAATGTACTAGGAGGCCATAGTACCAAACATCGTAGTGTTGAGATATACTAGACGGTGTGGACTGAGTCAATACTGTTAGTATTTGCAAGGTTCAAGTTCTTAACCGAGAGTATGAACTCGAACTACGGTATGTCGTATGATCTATAATTGCTATAGAGAAGAAATTGAAGATCAAACGTTGTTATACTAAAGCCATGGCAAGATACTAGTTTTGTTGAAAAGGACCTAGGTATTCGATAGTTGAGTACAATTTTTGAGAATTAAAAGGTTACCTATCTCTGTTTACATTTGTATAGTACTGTTGGTTCTTGGAATGCAGCATCAAACAAATGCTCGGGTATAAGAAAGGATCCTAATACTACATGCGACAATCGTCGTACAATGGATATCCTGTCTAGTAATTGGAATAGAAGTTCCGAATAGCCGGATGAAGCGGAACAAGCATTTTAATTTCCATGAGAACAGCTCGCTAGCAGGCTTGATTGCACATGTGGATCTTGCCCTTCCCATTTCTACCGATGGGGTCGTATTGTCCGGATGTTGGACTTACCCCCTGCATCCGAATCCACAAGCTAAGAAGGGTTTACCAACTCGCTAATAAAGATCCACTATATTGATTAGAACCATGATCCGTTGCAAATCTTACAGACTATCATATATGATACCCTAATCAACAAGGACGAGTGCTTCCGTTCTTCCTTCATTCTTTTGTTCCCATGCTCAACAGTCAGAGTAACTTGAAGTTCGAATAGCGGTTCGATAAGACGTTCACACCATTGAGGCGTACCGTTGTCACTGCGTCTTCTGAATCAGACTCCTCTCCAAAGGAGATAGGGAAGCAATGCTGATGCAAAATCTTGGGCTGTCAGGTCTTGTCTGGCTCTCTTTACAAGGAATACCCCATGTTGACGCCCGTCATCTACATGGACATGGACATGATCGCTTTCATTCCCATAGAGTTCGTGACAATTTGACTGGCGCTCAATCAGATGAGCGGATCAGCACCACCAACACGCTTGATATTCCAGTTTTGCGCGGTGAGAAGCCGGTGCTTCCATTGGGGTCTCCTCATGTAAGTTGATATTATTGTGCATATTCCAAGACTTCGAACATAATCTCACAAACTCTAGCCGGCCCCAGCATACATGAAAGATAATGTCAACAACTTTTTTGGCAGTGCACCTGATCATGGCTCAATGGTCGGTCCTATATTGGGCCCCTTGAATGCATCGACAATCTCTGATATGCATGGATCTCTTCACGCACGAGATTCTGATAGCGATGATTATTGGCTATCAAGCCTTGGTAGTAATGGCCAGGTAGGTGCTAATGACTCCTTGACTCGCTAAAGACCTGAATCTCTGACAATATTTCCCCAAGATGCCCCATGCCCCATCTGGGTATGAGTTCTTTCGAAATGTGAAGGATTTTGGTGCCGTCGGTGATGGAGAGACCGATGATACTGCAGCCATTAATCGCGCTGTATCTGCTCTTAGTTCATCTGATCATTCTACAGCCCGCTGCGGTAAGTCCTGCGGCTCAACTTCCACTCTTGGTGCGGTAGTATACTTCCCTGAGGGCACTTATCTCATCACTACCCCCATCGTCCAGTATTATTACACTCAGTTTGTCGGTAGCCCCTCTAATAGGCCTACTATTAAGGGTGCCAAGAACTTCACTGGCATTGCCTTGGTTGACTCTGACTTTTATATGCCCGATGAGGATGGAGCAGAGTGGTACATCAACCAAAGCAATTTCTATCGGCAGATTCGTAATTTTGTCTTTGATATGACCTCCATGAATTGGACCAACACTGATAATAATCAAACATATGTCCCTGCTGGTATTCACTGGCAAGTCGGACAGGCCACTTCTATTACAAATTGCGATTTCGAAATGTCGGTATCCACTGCCAGCCAGTCTGCAACAGCTGTGGGTATCTACATGGAGAACGGTAGTGGAGGAATGGTGTCCGACTTATCCTTCACTGGAGGGTAAGTGGAGATTGCATATACTTTTATTTCGGTCATTACTAACGAAGATCCAGAAACATTGGATTCCTAGCGGGAAGTCAGCAATTCACTGCCATCAATCTGAAGTTCACTTCATGTCTGACGGCCATCAAATCCATCTGGAACTGGGGATTCACTTGGAAAAATATCCATGTTTTATCATGCTACATTGCCATCGACGCCACTGAGTATTCTGGGGTTGGAAATCAAGGGACCGGCTCTATTGCAGTGGTGGACTCTCACTTTGACGGAGTTCCCTATGCTATTACCATTGCACGGGAAAAGGATCAGCAGCCGAGTGTTGTGCTTGACAATTTGTTGGTAGAAAACTCTGCATCTGTGGTTCTTATCTCTGGTGGAGATACTCTTTTAGATGGGAGTACTGATGCTCTATACTTTGACTCTTGGGTCAGTGGCTATCAATTTCTCCCCGATGGTTCAGGAGAAAAGAGAACTGGTTTCGTGAACCCATCTCCAAAAAAGCCTCAACAGCTGCTTGATAACTCGGGTGCCTATTACCGACGAGCAAAACCCCAATATGAGTCGGAAAGTCCAATTGTGGCGACAGATCATGGTATCTCAAATGATGGAACCGGTGACCAGGCCTCTGCGATTAATAGTCTCCTAGCTGGAAGTCTCGGGTCTGTGGTCTTCTTTCCCGCCGGTATCTACCAAGTGAAAAGCACAATCAAGGTTCCGTCTGGATCGAAGATCGTAGGCTCCGCATGGAGTCAGATCATAGGTACTGGTTCGGAATTTGAGGACGGAAGCAATCCCACAGTGGTAGTGCAAGTTGGCGAAAAAGGCGAGCAAGGTGTCGTGGAAATCTCAGATATGCTTTTCACGGTCAAAGGCGCCACAGCAGGTGCAATCCTTATGGAATGGAATATACACGAAAGCGAACAGGGAAGTGGTAAGTTGCAAATCCCCTATTGGTCTCTCGTGGCTTCCAATGGTTATTCCCTTCTTCACGTGCAGAAGAGAAATATCTAATGTTATAAACAGCGGCCATGTGGGACAGTCACTTCCGTGTTGGGGGTACCACTGGCTCCGATCTTGGTTTATCAGAATGCCCAGCCAAAGGAGGTGGAGACGAAAAGGATTGCATGGCGGCTTTTCTATTATTTCATGTCACCGATGAAGCATCCGGATATTTTGAGAATGTTTGGGCTTGGGTGGCTGATCACGATATTGACAGTCCTCTCAATGCCGGTGCAACAGAGGGCACTTCAGGAATTCCTGAAAATGTTCAGACTGATATTTCCGTCTACTGCGGTCGTGGTATTCTTATTGAATCTCAAGGACCTACGTGGTTGTACGGCACAGCAAGCGAACATGCACAAATGTATCAGTATCAACTGCAGAACGCGGCAAACGTTTATATGGGTCATATGCAGACGGAGACGCCTTACTATCAGCCCAAGCCCAATGCTTTGAGCCCTTACAAACCGGGCGATCTGTCATCGGATCCAACCTTCAGTGATTGCTCAGATGATCTGTGCAAGGGCGCGTGGGCGCTTCGTGTGCTGAATTCCACCGATGTGTTTATCTACTCTGCTGGATTCTATTCATTTTTCCAGAACTATGACGAGGGATGCATTGACGATGAGGACTGCCAACAGTCCTTGATTCAAACAAACTTTGCAAACAACTTATGGATGTACAATATCTTTACAAAAGGCAACGTGGAGATAGTGTCCCCTCAAGGAAATCTTCCCGCATTGCGATTCAATTCGACAACAAGGAATGGATTTACTAGTGAGATCGCTGCTTGGCTCGCACTTTCAACCGGCGGTGATACAATTGGGTCAAATGACGATGATTCAGGAATCGTTTATATTGATCCGCTGCTGTGGGGTGAACCGGACGATGATAGACACGTCTCTTGCAACGAGCCCTGCACTTATGTCCTACCTCCAATGACCCTCCCAACCCCAGGAACTTGGCATTACCCTTCTCTCGTCACAGGAATCGGAGTTGGCATTGACATTCCAACGAACATCGTTTACTTGGGTACTACTACAAATACTACAACTCACATCACAACCACGACTACCACGACCATCTCCATCCCTCCTTACCACGGAAGTGTAGTGCCGTTTTGGAACGTGGTGATTCCATCTGGTGTGAACTCGTCGGTATTCACGCCCACCCCCAGTATCATTCACCCTGCGTTCAACATAACCTGGCCGCCGTTCGAACACGGTGGGACTTCTTACCCTGGAACGATCGTTCCATTTTATCCACCCCCTTGGACGCCGGCTAGTACCACTCCGACTCCCTCCCCGGGACAGCCAACCGCTTCGACGAGCTCCTCTCCGGAAGAAACAGGTACCTCCAAATCGAGTAAATCATCAGGTGGGGCTGAGACAGGCTCCGGAGGAACAAAGACGACGTCAGAAGGTGGTGGAGATGATGATAATCATGGTGGACATCATCCAGTAACGCATCACTCTGGGCCACCAAAACCCACGTGTACAAATCGCAAGCTTTGTGGCACATCTTGTAAGGAGGGGCTCACTGGACTCTTGAACGGCGTTTTTCATGTTTGCCATCCATGCTTTACAAACTGCGGTGGGGTTGATTGTCAGTATTTCCTTTCATGAAATACCTCTATTCCTTGTTAACATTTCTCCGCAGCACCAAACCGCGACCCTACCAATCCGAATAACCCCGAACCTGAGGGGGATCCTGACAATGATCCATCTTCGACCTCCAAAGAGTGTTCAACGAGCACGTATAGCTCATGCAGCACTGCATGCGTGACAGCAAGCTCCACCAGTTCATGCTCATCTACTTGCAGAGGTGAGATTATCCAAGAGCAGCCATCAAACCCGTCATTTAGTCTAACGCATCCTCTCTAGATATTGTGGGCTGCGATACGACAGGTACTTCCGTGGTCGATGGCTACACACTAGGCCCTATAATCACGGGTACGGTGGAGGTTTGGTCCGGCGTTGCAGACGACCAACCGTCAGATACTACAGCAAACTGGTCTGCTGGCAAGGCAATCTACGACGCCGAGACTCCCACAGCTAGTACCACAGTCAGCACCATAACGAAAGTCATTCTGGACACCGCAACCGCCACCGCGACGGTGACCGGTACTGT
>Ga0055528_1001046_pt1 | contig 18239 bp, 17 predicted proteins | sample AraplaCol_mMS_r2_2_FD_55006 | JGI IMG/M metagenome (GOLD analysis project Ga0055528, IMG submission 55006) | Arabidopsis root microbial communities from North Carolina, USA - plate scrape MF_Col_mMS_r2 | ecosystem: Host-associated > Plants > Roots > Endosphere | place: USA: North Carolina...
CCANCGACGCTATCGAGTTCACGGTAATCCGGCAGGCTGCGGTCGATCACCTTGCCGCGACGAAGCACGACGCGGTCAGACTGCGGACGGGAAAGGAATTCACTCCAACGCCGCGCGCTGAAGAGCACGAGATCGGCCGGATCGCCGGCGGCGATGCGGCCCTTGTCCGGCCGTCCGACGATGGCGGCGGGCGAGGTGGTGACGACACGCGCCGTGGTATCGAGCGGGTGGTCGAGATGCAGAATCCGCACGGCCTCGCGGAAGACCTCCACCGGATCGAGATCGCCATAGGCATAGAAGGGGTCGCGGGTATTGTCGGAGGCGACCGCGGTCGCGACACCGGCGGCGGCCAGCTCGTGGAACAGGGTGACGCCGCGCCAGCGCGGGGTGCGGCCGGCATAGCGGTCCTGCAGATACATGTTGCACATCGGCAGCGCGATGACCGCTATGCCTGCCTTGGCGACCAGCTCGACGGTGCGCGCTGCGGTGTCTTCTTCCTGGCGGGCGAGCGAGCAGCAATGGCCGGCGGTCACCTTGCCCTCGAACCCGTTGCGCAGCACGGCCTCGGCGATCGCCTTCAGCGTCTCGGCGCCGCGATCATCCGTCTCGTCGACATGCAGATCGACATCCAACCCATGCTCTGCGGCAGTCCTGAAGAGCGTGTCGAGCTGCCAGATGAGCTCCGGCCCCATGCGCGTGACGCCGCCAAGCAGGCCGCCTGTTTGCCGGACGACGGTGACGAGATCGGTAAAAAAGGAGCTGTCCGCCATGGCGTCCAGCGGGAAGAGGGCGACGGCCTGCAGCGCGATCCTCTCCTTCCAGGCATCGCGGATTTCGGCAAAGACCTCGAAGGAGATGCGGTGCTGGGGCGCCAGCGAATCCAGATGGGTGCGGATCAGGCTGGTGCCGTGGGCATAGGCGGAGCGCAGCGAGAATTCCATGCGCCGTTTCACGTCCGCGGCCGACCAGTTGGCTTCCCGGTCGGCCCTGACGGCATCGAGCGCGCCCATGAAACTGCCGTCGGGATTAGCCTGACGCGGCCAGATATGGCCCTTGTCGAGATGGGTGTGGATATCGGCAAAACAGGGCCAGACCATGCCGTCCTTGAGATCGATCCTGGCATAATCGGCGGGTGCGGCGCCAGCCGGCCGGATGGCGGCAATCGTACCGTCGCTGATGACGATATCGACCGTGGCGAGTCCTTCCGTAACCGGCACGTCGACAGGCTCGACGGTGACGGCGGGCACCGTCGCATTGCTCAGCACGAAGCGGGCCGCATTTGGCGGGGATATGAAGGAATAGGTCATCAGTTTTCCCGTTTGATGCTGCTTTCATGCCAGCGGTGGAGGCTCAGCCAGGCGATGAGGGTGGTGAGGCCGAAAATGGCGACCCCAAGCATGGAGAGCATCAAGAGCGCCGCGAAGAGCCGCGGTATGTTCATCCGGTACTGCGCTTCCAGCAGGCGGAAAGCGAGGCCGGAGCCGGCGCCGGCGGAGCCCGCGGCAAATTCGGCGACGACGGCGGCGATCAGCGCAAGGCCGCCGCCGATGCGAAGACCGGTCATGAAATAGGGCTGGGCGGCTGGGATCTTCAGATGGATCAGCGTCTGCCAGCGCGAGGCGCCGTAGAGTTCGAAGAGGTTGATGAGGTTATGGTCGACGCTCTTCAGGCCCTGCACCATGTTTGACAGGATGGGGAAGAATGCGACGAGGAAGGCGCAGATGAGCAGCGCCACCTGCGTGGAGGGCGCGTAGATCAGGATCAGTGGCGAGATCGCCACGATCGGCGTCACCTGCAGGATCACGGCGAGCGGATAGAAGGCGATCTCGATCCAGCGTGATTGCACGAGAAAGATCGCAAACCCCACGCCGCCGATCAGCGCCAGTATCAGCGAGATGAAGGTGATCTGGGTCGTGACCCAGAGGGCAGGCGCAAGCGTACCCCAATCATTGACGAAGGCTGCCGCCACGGCGCCGGGTCCGGGCAGGATGTAAGGCGGTACGCCCGAGAGCACCACGTAAAGCTCCCAGATGATGATGAGCACGGTGATGACCAGGAAAGGCACGGCGATGCGCAGTGCCAGGTCGCGCCGCCCGACGTTCGCCGGTTTGGCGACGGACAGGGATGCGACTTCGGCAGTTTCGATGCTTTCGACGCTCATAAGTGCTCCTCCGATCCGCCGATCGCCTCGATCAACGAACGCGATGCCGTCTCGCAGGCCTGCCGATATTGTTCCGAGGTTCGATAATGCGAATCCCGCTCGAGGCTGGTCATCAGCGGAAAATCGGCATGCACGCGGCCGGGTCTCGCCTTCATCACCACGATCCGGTTGGAGAGGTAAGCGGATTCGAAGACCGAATGCGTCACGAAGATCACAGTGATACCCGTCGTCTGCCACAGCCGCAGCACGTCGTCGTTGAGCTTCTGGCGGGTGATTTCGTCGAGCGCCGCAAAAGGCTCGTCCATCAGCAGCAGCTTCGGCTTCGTCACCAGCGCACGGGCGATCGATACGCGCATCTTCATGCCGCCGGAAAGTTCTCGTGGATAGGCATCGGCAAAATCTTGAAGACCGACGGTCGCCAGCGCTTCCACAATCCGGTCACGGGCTTCCGCCTTTGAAATCCCCCGCAGTTTCAGCGGCAGGTAGACGTTGCCGAAGACGGTCTTCCACGGCATTAGCGTCGGCTCCTGGAAGACGAAGCCGATATCGCCCTCGGGCAGGCCTTTCGAATTGATGCGTGAACTCGGCCAGTCGATCTTGCCCGCGGTGATGTCTCCAAGGCCGGCGATGATGCGCAACGCCGTGGACTTGCCGCAACCGGAAGGGCCGAGCAGGCTGACGAACTCGCCGCTTTCGACCGTCAGCGACATGCCTGAAAGTGCTGTCGTGCCGCTGGAAAAGACCTTCGACACCGATTGCATGACAACCAGCGGCCGCTTTTTCGTTTCCTTCGAAGGCACCGCCTTGATTTCGGCTAGGGACATATTCTCGCTCGTTTGTCGAAGGGATGCGGTCCGCCGCCAGCAGGCGGCGGACCTGGCCTGGGAGGCTTATTTCTTCAGCGCCATTCCGGTGCCCTTGCACACGAACTTCGTCGTAAAGGCCTTGGTATAGTCGGTATCGGTCTTGAACACCTTGATGGCGGTCATCTCGTTGAAGAACTTCTTGTAATGGGCGTCGGTGATGCAGCCGATGCCCTTGTCGAGGCTGTCGCCGGATTCGATGATGCCGTATTCCTTCATCTTGGCGATCGAATAGGCGATCTGGCCGTCCGTTATTTCAGGATTGTCCTTCTTGATCAGTTCGTTCGCCTTGGTGTTGTCGCCGTAGAGGTAGTTGTACCAGCCTTCGATCGAGGCATCGACGAATCGCTGCACCACATCGGGCTTGCCGTCGATCATCGCCTGCGTCGTCGTGATCATCGTCGAATAGGGCGAGTAGCCGTTGTCGGCGAGCAGGAAGACCTTCGGCTCGAAGCCTGCCTGTTTCTGGATCTCGTAGGGTTCCGATGTCAGGTAGCCCTGCTGGGCGGAGTCCTTGTCTGCGAGGAAGGGGGCGGGGCTGAAGTTATAGGGTTTGTACTGCTCGTCCTTGAAGCCTTTGAAGTTGGCCTTCATCCATTCGAAATAGGTGAGGTAGCCGTCCTTGCTGAGGAACAGCGTCTTCAGCTTGGCGAGGTCCTCGAACTTGTCGACGCCGTTATCCGGATGGGCGATCAGCACCTGCGGATCCTTTTGGAAGATCGCGGCGACATCGACCAGCGGAATGCCCTGCTCCACGGCGGAAATTTCTCCCTGCGGACCGCCCATGTAGAAATCGAGCTTGCCGGAGATCAGGAGCGCGCTGTTTGCCGCATTCGGGCCGCCCTGGACGATGGTGACGTCGAGGCCGTATTTCGCATAGGTGCCGTCGGCGACGGCCTGGTAGAAGCCGCCATGTTCAGCTTGGGCAAGCCAGTTCGTCCCGTAGCTCACCTTGTCGAGGGCAAGCGCCGGCGAGGCGGCTGCAAGCATCGCGGCAAGGCCGAGGCAGCTCAGGAATTGCGTCTTCGTCAGTGCTTTCAACATGGTCGGCAGTTCCCCTTTTTAACCGAAGGAAGCCTTGGTCGGCTCCCTTTTAAGGGAATTTGAGCCATTGCGTTGCGCTTTGAAAAGCATCAAAATTCGTGCGCATTGATGCCTTTTCGGCATCTGTCGGAAAGCTGAAGATAATTTGTGCGCCCTGCGTAAAATTTATGCACCGGAGAGATCATGCTGCACTCCAGACGCCTTCTTTACATCAACGAGATCGCCCGTTCCGGTTCGATCCGCAAGGCAGCCGCGCGCCTCAATGTTGCGTCATCGGCGGTCAACAGGCAGATTCTGGCGCTGGAGGAAGAGATCGGGGCGCCGCTTTTCGAGCGGCTGCCGCGCGGTTTGCGGCTGACGGCTGCCGGTGAACTCTGCATCGAACATATCCGGGACGTGCTGAAGAATTACGAGCGCCTGGAGGGGCGCATCCGCAGCCTCAAGATGCAGCAGGCTGGGAAGGTGCGCATGGTGACGACCGTCGGCCTTGCCGCCGGGCCGCTGCCCGAAATCATCGCGCGCTTTCTTTCAGAGCATCCACGCGTCTTCGTCCAGCTGCGCAACGATACCGGCGGCACGACGGCCAGCCCCGTTGTATCAGGCGAGGTGGATATCGGTCTCGGCTTCAATATCCCGGCCATGCCGGGGATCCGCACGCTCGGAAATTTCGATATCCCGATCGGTGTCGTGCTGCCGCCGGGCCATCACCTGATCGGTCCCGGGCCGATCAATCTTGCCGATGTCACGCAGGAAAAACTGGTTCTGGCGCAACCGGGCACCAGCCTGCGCGAGGTGATCAACCTTGCCTTTGCGCGCCTGCCCATCCCTGTCGAGCCGGTGCTGGAAACCAATGCATCGGAGATGCTGAAGCAACTCGTCAAATGCGGCACCGGGCTGACGCTACTCAATCCGCTCGACGTCATCACCGAATGCCGGCGCGGCGAACTCGTCTTCCGTCCGATCGCCGAGCCGCATGCGCGTTACCAGCAGATGAAGCTGTTTGCGCGCGCCAGGGCGCCGCTCGACGCGGCCACCAGCCTTTTCGTCGAATATCTGCTCGCCGAACTGCTCGGCCTGGTGCAGGAATTGCAGGCCAAGGGCCATATCCCACCTGATACGAGATCCGCGGCCGAGCCTATTTCACATAGAGATTCGAAAGTGGATAGACCTTGAGGTCTTCAAGCAATTCAACAAACCCCGTGACCTGATGGCGGCAGATCGCTTCGCCCTTTTCGGCGGTGGCGACCGAGGCATCGCCGACCACGCCGAGGGGGTTGAGGTCATGCGCGATCCAGGCCAGCGAATGCGGCGGCAGGGGCTGAAGATATTTGGATTGCTGCCGCATCCGTTCGGCCTTCGAGGCGAAATTCTCTGCCTTGTCCATACGCACCAAGTCGGGGCGGAAGTGCAGCATCAACGATGTCTCGACATCGCCGCCGTGAATGCCGTATCTGCTCTCGTGATCGCTGACCATGCCTTCCGGGTGGCCGAACCGGCCCCATTGCGTGGAGACCACCGCCATTTGATGGCGCACGCGCAGTTCACGCGCGACGATGCTCATGATGTCGACATTGCCGCCGTGGGAATTGACGATCACCATCTTCCGCAGCCCGGCTTCTGCAACCTTTGCGCCAATCGCCGTCCAGACGGGGATGAGCAGTTCGGCGCTGAGCGACAACGTGCCGGGGCCGTAAATATGTTCGTTGGCCTTGCCGATCTCCTGTGTCGGAAGGACCAGGATGTCCAGATTCTCCGGCCGCTGCCTCTTCAGCTCCGCCAGCATGCCGGTCGCGATGGCGACATCGGTTGCAATCGGCAGATGCGGGCCGTGTTGTTCCGTCGAAGCGATGGGCAGAACGGCAATCGTGGTCTCGGGGGAAAGGCCGGCAAAATCATATGTGTTGAGCTCGTTCCAGTAAAACGGCGTCGCCATGCGGTCGTCCCCTTTTCGTCACCTGTCTTGACAGGAAGTAGGGAATAACGATGAGCGCGAAAAGCATCATTTTGTGTGCATGGCGCTGCCTTTTCGAGTGCGCCAATATTCCAACTGCAGTTGTCTCCGGTGTGATGCTACCGGGATCTGAACCGGAAGGCCTCGACGAAGGCGCTGAAGGCCGGCGAGGAATGGCGGCGGCTGGGATAGTAGAGATGATAGCCTTGGAAGGTCGGGCACCAATCGACAAGGACCTCCCGGAGCAAACCGGTTTCAACGTATCGTCGGATGAGGTCCTTCGGCAAATAGGCGAGGCCGACGCCGTCGAGGGCGGCATCGATCGCCGATCCGATATGGCTTAGGATCAGCTGGCCGTCGACGCGGACGCTGAACTCGCGTGCGTCCTTCTTGAATTCCCAGGCATAGAGCGCGCCGGAGGTTGGCAGCCGCAGGTTGACGCAATTGTGGAGGGTCAGGTCTTGCGGGCTTGCCGGCACGGAACGGCGGGCGAAATAATCGGGTGATCCGACCACGGCATAGGAGACATCGGAGCCGATGCGAACGGCCACCATGTCGCGTGCAACCGCCTCGCCCAGCCGAACGCCGGCGTCGAACTGACGCTCGACGATGTTCGTGAATCCGTTGTCGATAATGAGTTCCACGATGATATCAGGATAATCTCGCAAGAAGGCTGACAGTCTTGGACGAAAAACCAACGCGATGGCGTCGTCGGGACATACGATGCGGACATGGCCCGAGGGCTTGTCGCGCAGGGCGCTGATTGCGCTGATCTCGGCGGCAATGCTTTCGAAATGGGGTTCGATGCTCTCCACCAGGCGCTCCCCGGCCGCCGTCGGCGCGACATCCCGTGTCGTACGGGAGAGGAGGCGGACGCCGAGCCGTTCTTCCAGTGCCCGGATCGTATGGCTGAGGGCCGAGCGGGTGACACCCAGCTTGGCGGCCGCGCGCGTGAAGCTCCGCTCTCTGGCCACTTCGAGAAACGCCCGCATCTCGGTGAATTCGTCGCGCCGCATTGGTGAATCTCCCTCATCACAACATGCAGATTATAGCCGCTAGTCTGTCAAAACCAATCTGGCTATCTCTTTCCGCAATGGACAGGAGAACGCGGAATGACCATCGAACTGACATTGGACGAGACTGTTCCGGTCGACAGCACCGTTACTCCATGGGCTGCGGTCACCTGCCTCTCGCTTCTGACCTTTCTCCTGGTGGCGCTGGAGTTCATGCCGGTGAGCCTTCTGACGCCGATCGCCCAGGATCTGGCCATCTCCGAAGGTCAGGCCGGACAAGCGATCGCCGTCTCTGGCCTTTTTGCGGTGATCACCAGTCTTTTCGGCAACGCGTTTTTGGCAAGGCTCGACCGGAAAACGGTCGTCCTGCTTTATACGGCGGTGCTGGTCGCTTCCAGTCTGGCCGTGGCTCTTGCTCCGAACTTCCTCGTCTTTCTGGTCGGGCGGGCGCTGGTCGGCATTTCGATCGGCGGCTTCTGGTCGCTGTCGACAGCCATCCTGGCACGCCTGGCTTCTGGAGCCGACCTGCCCAAGGCTATCGCCTTGCTCCAGGGCGGCACCGCATTTGCGGTCGTCATCGCTGCGCCCCTCGGTAGTTTCCTCGGCGGGCTGATCGGATGGCGTGGCACCTTCTTCATCACGGTTCCGATAGGTCTGGCTGCGCTCGTATGGCAATTGGCCGTCCTGCCGAAGATGCCGGCAACGGCAGCGGTCTCGGTTGCCAGAATCTTCGGACTGCTGCGCAATCGCAGATTCGCGATCGGAATGGCGGCGACCAGCCTCGCTTTCATCGGCCAGAACGCACTGTCGATCTATCTGCGCCCATTCCTCGAAAGCGTCACGGGCGTTGAATTGAACGGACTGTCGATGATGCTTCTCGGGCTCGGCATTGGCGGCCTGGCGGGAACATCCATTGTCGGCTTCGTCCTCCGGCGGCATCTTGCCGCCCTGCTGATCGGATTGCCGAGCGGGCTCGCGATGCTTGCCCTTCTGCTGATTGCCCTCGGTCCCTTCACGGCCGTCACAGCAGCCCTGCTGGTGCTGTGGGGGGTCTTCACCACCCCTATTCCGGTGGCCTGGAATACCTGGATGACACGCATCATTCCCGGCGAACTTGAAGCCGGCGGTGGGCTGCAGGTGGCATTGATCCAATTCGCCATCGCCGGTGGTGCCTTTGCGGGCGGGGTGCTGTTCGACACTGCCGGCTGGTGGAGCGCCTTCCTGCTCGCCGCCGTCCTGCTCGCGGGATCAGCCCTGCTCGCCGCTCTGGCGAGCCCTCGCACTTAACCTTCCGAATTCGACAAAGGAGATCGGCATGTCGCAGGGCATTGAAAACAAAGTCGTCGTCATCACAGGCGCAAGCAGCGGGCTTGGCGAGGCCACGGCACGCCATCTGGCCGAGCGCGGCGCTCTCGTCGTCCTCGGCGCGCGCCGAAGCGGGCGCATCGATGCGCTGGCGAGCGAGTTGACCGCTAGAGGCTATAAGGCCAAGGCCGTTTCCACCGACGTCACCGACCGGAACCAGGTCAAGAAACTGGTGGACACTGCGGTGGAGGAGTTCGGCCGCATCGACGTGATGCTGAACAATGCCGGTCTGATGCCGCTTGCACCACTCGAACGGCTCAAGATCGATGAGTGGGACCGTATGATCGACGTCAACATCAAGGGTGTACTTTATGGCATCGCCGCAGCGCTTCCGCACATGAAGGCCCGGAAATCCGGGCACATCATCAATGTCTCGTCCGTCTACGGTCATGTGGTCGACCCCGGTGCCACCGTCTATTGCGCCACCAAATTCGCCGTGCGCGCCCTGTCCGAAGGCCTGCGGAAGGAAGTAAAGCCCTACAATATCCGCACGACGATCATTTCTCCCGGCGCAGTCAGTACCGAACTGCTCGAGCATATCAGCGAGAAGGATATCCAGGCCGGCACGAGGGAATTCGTCAGCAAGATCGCGGTCGGTGCAGATACCTTCGCCCGCACCGTCGCGTTCGCGGTGAACGAACCCGACGACGTCGATATCAATGAGATCCTGTTTCGGCCGACTGCTCAGCCGGTCTGACGGAGTGCAGTCATGACGACATCCTCATATCTGACGCGCCGTGCACTCCTCGGCGCAACCTTCGCAACCGCAACCCTGCCGTATGCGGCCAAGGGACAGGAAGGCCGGGATCCAGCGAGCCAAGTACCGACCGATGTCAGAATCCGGATAATCTTCAACGGCATGACCATGACGGCGACGCTCTACGACAATCCGTCGGCGCTCGACCTCGCTTCGATGCTTCCCCTGGATCTCAAGATCGAAGACTACGGCAAAAACGAAAAGATCGTCTATCTCCCGCGCAAACTCACCGAGGAAGCTAGCGGTCCCTTCGATAACGAGCAGCCGGGTGATCTCTGCTACTTCAAGCCATGGGGCAACCTTGCCCTGTTTTATGCCGATTACAGCTGGGACGGGTTGATCCGGCTCGGTCGATTTGATAACGGCTTCGACCCGCTGCTGGTACGCGGCGAATTCCCGGTCCGCATCGAACGGATATGACGAGGGGGTTCACGGCTGAGGACTTCGTTTCAGTTCCTTCCGCCGGCAGGCCACGTGTTCAGCCAGTTGCGCTTCTTCACAGCACCGGTCGCGGCACGCCCCAGTCGTGCTGACCCTGAACTGGTCCGACACTTGGATGCAGGGCACGCCCACAGATCCGTCGACACATTCAGGCGTGAGGTGTCGCGCGATGCCTGGCATCTATCCTGAAACGCTTCTTGATCCTGTCGACGGGCGTCCCGTCTTGAAGCGGAACCTGGACCAGCCGGTCATAGGTCTCGAAGCCCATCTTGGCATAATAGGCAAGACCGCTGACATTGTCGGCCCGAATGGTGGCATTGATGAAGTCGAGCCCGAGTTCCTCCGCTGCGGCCCGGGTTGCGGGAAAGAGCGCGCTGCCGACGCCTGGAGTCTTTGGGTTCATACGGGCGAAGGTCCCGATGTCGGCAAAGCCTTTCGGCGGATCGCCGTATAGGCTGAGCGACTGAAAGCCGACAAGCGACCGATCATGCTCCGCGACATGGCAGAGAAGAGGAAACTCGCCGTCGATGAACCAGTCCACGAACTCGGCAGCCGAAAGCGGTGTCTCGAGTGCTGTTGTTCCCCCAGCCCGGATGATCTCGTTGAGGAGCTCGCTCAGTTCCGCTGCGTCGGCAGAAACTGCCTTTCGAATATGCATGTTCTTGGCGACCTCCAGACTGACGGCGTATTGGCGAAGTTGGAGATTACAAATCGCCATTTCGTCCGCAAAGGCAATTGTGGTTCGACGGTTCCTCCGGCCTCTTATGTTCAGGCGTTCAAACGCTGTTGCGTCTGTCGGTCGAAGAAGTGAACCTTTGATGTTTCGAAGGAAAGCTTCACCTGCTGTTCGGGCGCCAGTTCGACACGTTCGCGAACGACCCATGTCAGCTCCCTGCCGTCGAGGTCCACGGCGACATGAGTTTCCGACCCGGTGGGTTCGACCACCTTGACCACCGCGTCCACGCCGTTCTCGCCACCGAAGCTGATATCTTCAGGACGAATACCCAGCGTCATCGGTCTGTTTGCCGAATTAACGGGAGCCCGCGAGAGCGGCACGCGGGAGCCGCCCGGCAGCGACAATGCCGGGTTGCCGGCATCTTCGATGGTCCCCTCGAGAAAATTCATCGCCGGGGAACCGAGGAAACCGGCGACGAAGATGTTGCGCGGTCTGTCGTAGAGTTCGAGCGGACTGCCGATCTGTTCGACGCGGCCACCGTGCAGCACGACGATCTTGTCGGCCATGGTCATGGCCTCGATCTGGTCGTGGGTGACGTAGACGATGGTGGTCTTCAGGCGCTGGTGCAGGGCCTTGATCTCCGCCCGCATCTTCACCCGCAGTTTTGCGTCCAGATTGGAGAGCGGCTCGTCGAAGAGAAAGACTTTCGGATCGCGGACGATGGCGCGACCCATGGCGACGCGCTGGCGCTGCCCGCCGGAAAGCTGGGCGGGCTTGCGGTCGAGAAGCGGCTGCAAGCCGAGAATGGCCGCAGCCTCGCCGACCTTCTTGTCGATCTCAGGCCGCTTGGCTCCGGCGAGCTCAAGGGCAAACCCCATGTTCTGGGAGACCGTCATCTGCGGGTACAATGCGTAGTTCTGGAAGACCATCGCGATATCGCGATCCTTCGGCTGCAGATTGTTCACCACCCGGCCGTCAATGCTGATCTGGCCGGCGGTGATGTCCTCGAGCCCGGCGATCATGCGCAGCAATGTCGACTTGCCGCAGCCGGAAGGGCCGACGAGAATGGTGAATTCGCCATCGGCGATCTCGACGTCGACGCCGTGAATGATATCGACCGTGCCGAAGGACTTCTTGACGTTTCTGATGCTTAAACCTGACATCCCGGACCCTCTCGATTAGCGCTTCCTGCGCACACGCAAAGCCTGGTACGGCTTGCGCGGGATTTTCACGCCGAAGGCCGCGTCCGGCTTGCCGCCGCGCACGACCGAGCCATGGCGCGTCGGATGCGGAACGGGAGCCTCGACTTTCTCGGCCGGCGTGATCGTCATCTCCCAGGTGTCGATGATATCGACATCGTAGTCGTCGCCATCAACCGGCAGGCCGGTGGACCAGATCACCGGCTGATGCTCGCCGAAATAGATCAGGCGGAAATCGCCGTCGCCGTCACGCGCGCCGGAGACGCGCGACCACGGCCATTCGCCGATGATGCCGAGCGGTTCGAGACCGTGCTTGACGTCGGCCTCCAGGAGGTCCCGGAGGAAGCCGATGCGCTTCCATGCTTCGCCGCGCAATTCGCCACCCTTGGCCCACCAGATCAGATCCTCGGGGTGAGAATAGGTTTCGCCGTGACCGGCATAGCCGCCGCGCGCCATGGTGATCCAGAAACGGTGCACCAGCTCCCTCGGATGGAGATTGCCCCATGACTGCAAGATGTCGCCCTCATACTCGGGCTCGTCGTTGACGACGGGCTTGCCATAGGCATCGCGCCATTCCTGCGTCCGCTTGACGTCGGGGTTCTGGATGCAGGTGTGTGTCACCCACGGTTTGCGGTGATCGAAATTGGCGGTCACGTCGCCATTATGGATGGACCGCAGATGCTGGTAGGGGTCGTTTTCCTCCAGAATGTGGAAGTAGCGGTCCCACTGCTCCATCGGTTTCGTGTCGATCAGGAAATCATATTCATTGGCGAGCGACCACCAGACGTTCCGGTAGGCGGCAAGACGGGCGGCCAGATATTCGACATAGCGGAAATCCTGCGCGGCCGACATGTCGGCATAACCCCAGCGGTCATAGGGGTGGAAGATGATGATATCGGCCTCGATGCCGAGGTCGCAGAGTGCGGCGACCTGCTTTTCGAAGTGCTGGAAGGCGGCGGGGTTGGGCCGGTCGAAGTCTTCCTTGCCGTCGGAGCCGCGTTCGAAGCAGGCATGCAACGGCTCGTTGACGTTATAGGGATAATCCTTCGGAAACACGCCCATGCGCATCTTGTTGAAGCGCGCCGTCTTCAGCGTCTCCAGCGTCTGCTTCTGCATGTCGAACGGTTGATGCGTCCAGGCGTAGCAGGTCGTTCCGAAGGAGAGGAACGGCGTGCCGTCGGCATAGGCGAAATGGAATTTGTTGCGCACGCGCACCGGGCCGTGATTGCCGGCCGAAGGTGCGGTCGCGGCCAAAACACCCGTCTTGCCGTCGAGGGCCGCGGTCTTGGAGCGCGTCTGGAACGACCACTCGCCTTCGCTATCGGGCATGAAGCGAATGCGGTAGGTGCCGTTACCATCATAGAAGCCCGGCACGCGGACTTCGCGGCTCTTCTGGGTGAAGACGGCATCGAATGCTACGTCGAGATAGGGATTGCCACCGGCAGGCCCTTCGAAGGAGGCCTCGAACACACCCCATTTTTCGACTGTTGCATCGGACATTCTGTCTCTCCTCGTAGAATGATTTTGTGATCAGCCTTTGACGGCGCCGGAGGTGAGGCCGGAGACGAAGTAGCGCTGGAACATGAGATAGACGATCGTCGCCGGCAGCACGGTCATGACGATCGCCGCGTTGAGCTGGCCGTAATTGCTGGAGAACTGCCCCTGAAACGACATCAGGCCGAGCGGCAGCGTCCACATGTGCTGGTCCTGAAGCAGCACCAGCGCCATGGCGAATTCGTTCCAGGTGGAAACGAAGTCGAGGATGAGCAGTGCGGCGAGGACGGGCAGGCATACCGGCAGAAAGATCCGCCGGAAGATGACGAAGTGGCTGGCGCCGTCGATCAGCGCTGCCTCCGATAGCTCCTTCGGAATGCCCTTGAAGAAGCCGTGCAGGATGAAAACCTGATAGGGAACGCCGAAGGCGATGTAGGGAAGGATGACGCCCGGATAGGTGTCGATGAGGCCGAAGGAATTGACCAGGGTGAAGAGCGGCGCAAGCATCACCTGGAAGGGGATCATCGTGCCGAACACGACGAGCAGCAGCAGCGCCTTGGTGATCTTCAACTTGATCTTGGCAAGGGCATAAGCGGCCATCGCCGACAGGAACAGGCCGAGCGGCACCTTGATGACGGTGATGATGACGCTGTTGAAGAAGGAGTTTGCGAAATTGCCGCGGCTCCATGCGGCGCCATAGTTTTCGAAGGCAAGCTCGGCCGGCGGCATGAAGGCGCCGGTGCTCGTCACCGCCGCCGGCGTCTTCAGCGAGGTGAAGACGATGAAGACGAATGGCGCGACCCAGACGAGCGCCACGATGACAAGCGTTATCCAGAGGCCGATCAGAACGGGATCGCGCTTCATCGACGATGGTTGGGCTTCGAGATGCACGGCGGCATGGTCGGTCGGCACTGCTGTCACGATTCGACCTCCTCGTGCTTCTGGGTCCATCTGAGATAGGGAATGACGACGGCCATGGTGATCAGCAGCAGCACGACGGATATTGCCGCACCTCGTCCGAAATCGAAGATCTGCATGGCCTGCGTGAACGCCCAGAGCGCCAGCATCTGGGTGGACTGCGCCGGACCGCCGCCCGTCAAACCGTAGACGATGTCGAAAGCCTTCAGCGACGAGATGACGGAGAGAACGAGGACGATGGTGATCGTCGGGCGCAACGCCGGCAATGTCACATGTTTGAACACCGCCCAGCGGCCGGCGCCATCGATGCGCGCCGCTTCGACGAGCGTCTGAGAGACGTTCTGCAGGCCGGCCAGGAATAGAACCATCGAGAAGCCGACCGTCTGCCAGAGATAGGCGACGAAGACGGAATAAAGCGCGATATCCTTATTGCCCAGCCAATCCTTGATCCAGATCTGCATGCCCCAGGAGGTCAGCAGTTGGGCGAACAGGCCGAAGAAGGGATCGTACATCCACTTCCACATGGTGGCGACGGCGATCGGCGCGATGATCACAGGCAGATAGAAGATGGCCCTGAGGCCATTGCGGCCGAATATTTTCTGGTTGAGGCTGAGCGCCAGCAGCAGTCCGACCAGCGGCGGAAAGATCAGGCTCATCACGGTCCAGATCACCGTGTTGCGGAACGCCACCCAGAAGACCGGATCTTTGGTGAAAATCGCCGAATAGTTCGCAAGGCCGACGAATTGCCGATTGGGATCGAGCCCGTTCCACTTCTGGAAGCTCAGGATCACGACGTTGAGCATCGGGTAGAGCGCGAAGACCGCATAGATCGCCAGCGCCGGCACGAGCAGGATGAGCGCTTGCATGCGCGGATGATGTGTCGATTGTCGAAGTGACATGCTTTCCTCCTGGCAGTGAAAAGCCGCTGCCAGCTGATGAAAGAATGTGCCAGCCGATCAACTCAGAGGTCGATCGACTGGCGCTTGGGAGGGATCAGCTTCTGCTGGCGATGAAGCTCTGCAACTGCTTGGCCGCCTCGGCCGGTTCGGTGCTGCCGGAAGCGACATCATTGATGACGCGGAAATATTCCGTCGTGACATCGAGCGGGAAGGCCTGGTCGCCGTTCATGTAGACCTTGCCGTATTTCTGGAAGATGCCCAGCCATTCGGCTTCGAGCGGCTTCTGATTGGCATACTGGACGTTCTTGTTGACGGAGGTCGAGCTCAACTGGCCGAGCAGATCCTGCTGCACCTTCGTCGACAGGAAATAGTCGAGGAATTTCGCCGCTATGTCGGGGTTCTTGCTCTTGGTGCTGATATAATTGTACTCGGCAAAGCCGTAGAGACGGTCGGTATTTGTGGAGAAGGGGAAGATGCCGTAATCGTCGAGATTGGCGCCGGAGCCGTTGAGTTGACTGACCAGCCAGTCGCCTTCGAGCATCATCGCCGCACGACCGGCGGTGAAGAGGCTGTAGGACTGTTTGTTATCGATGCCCATGAACGGCTGCAGCGTATAGTCCTTCGTCCACTTCGCAAACTCCGCGAAGGAATCCGTCGCGCAGGGTTCTTTGGTCCAGTCCANCGTCATCGCCTTCAGCGCGTCGTGCTTTTCGGCGCCGCACTTGGTTTCGAGGATAACGTCCATGAGGCGCATGACGTGCCAGTTGACCGTGCCGCCAAAGGTGAAGGCGGGGATGCCCGCGGCCTTCAGCTTATCGGCCGCGGCAANGAGTTCCTCGTAGGTCTTCGGCTCTTCCTTGATGCCGGCCTGTTCGAAAAGCTTCTTATTGTAGTAGACGGCTTCGCCCTTGAAGGTGAAGGGAACACCGTGCTTGCCGCCCGTATAGAGGTCGGCGAAAGCGGCAGCCGACGGCAGCAATTCGTNGTTCCACTTATACTCGGTGTAATACTTGTCGAGTGGCAGCGACAGGCCGGCCTTCACATACTCGCCGCCGAGGCCGAGACCCGCCCAGCTGAAATAAATGTCGGGTCCTTTGTCCGAGCCCGCGGCGACGCGGAGCGCGGTCTTGTGTTCATCGACGGCGCGCTGAACGATCTCGACATGCGTCCCGGGATTTGCAGCTTCGAAGTCCGTCGCCACCTTCTTNAGGGCCGTATTGGCAGCATTATTGTCGAAGTTGAGGGTCCAGAGCGTGATGTCTTCAGCAAGAACCGGTGTTGCCGAAAGTGACGCCATGGCGATAGCAACGATGCTCGCAGTCTTCAATTTCTCAGAAAGGGTCAGCATTACCGTCCTCCTCTTGTAAGCCGGGACCCTTTTTGCAGATAGTCATTGACATGTCAACTGGTATGATGAGCTAACCATCGTGCCGTCGAGCAAATTTGGCTATCGCGGCGATGATGATGACCGCCGATGCCGCACCGGGATCGATGTGCCCGATAGCCCGGTCTCCCAATCGCGAAGCCCGTCCTTTCGCTGCCGTCATGTCTTTGGTTGCGTCACAGCCGACGCGGGCTGCATGCACTGCCATGTCGAGGCATTCGGGAAGCGGCTTTCCTGTCCCCCACGCATCAAGTGCCGCGTCGGCCGCGGGCTTCCAGGCGTCGACCATCGTCTTTTCACAGGCTTCGGCCTTTCCGCGTTCCTGGATTCCCGTCGCCATGGCTGCGAAAACGCGGACGAAATCGTCATCGGTCAAGGTCTGCCTGTCCTTGGCTGCGGCCGCGGCGCGCATGAAGGCCGTGGCATATAAGGGGCCGGACGAAGCGCCGACCGCATTCAGGAATGCCTTTGCCGCAACGTTGAATAGCAGCGTCGGTGCTGTTTCCACATCGAGCGCGCCGACCGCCTTGGCGGCAGCCTGACAGCCTCCGTCCATGGCAAGGCCGTGATCGCCATCGCCGATGGCGCCGTCGAGCTCGCAAAGATGGTCGCGCTCTGCCGCGATATCCTCGGCAATCCCGGCAAACAGCTGTTGCAGGTCTTTTGTGGTAATCGTCATCGATCACCTCGCAAACATCGCGCAATCGCACGGGTGGTCGATCAACCGCTGAAGCTCGTCGTCGAGATGCATGACGGTGATCGAGGCGCCGGCCATTTCAAGCGAGGTGCAATAGTTGCCGACGAGCGACGTGTGGATGACGAGCCCGGCATCGTCGAGTCGGGACTTCACGCGCCGCATCATGATATAGAGTTCCATCAGCGGAGTCGAACCTAGCGAGTTGACGAGCACGGCGACACGATCGCCTGGGTCCGCCTTCATCTCCCGAAGCATGCTGTCCATCAGCTCGTCGGTCACGGCATCGGCCGACCTCAGCGGCTCGCGCGCCATGCCGGGCTCTCCATGGATTCCCATGCCGATCTCCATCTCGTCCTCGCCGATCAGGAAGTTCGGCCGGAGGGTCTGGGGCAGCGAACAGGGAGAGAGCGCCACACCCATCGTATAGGTTCGTGCATTGGCATGGCGGGCGGCGCGCTCGACATCGTCGAAAGAGTAGAGAAGATCGCANGCCGCNCCGGCNGCCTTGAAGATGAAGACGTTGCCCGCCACGCCNCGTCGCCTGTCCCTCTGATCGGCAGGAGCGGACGCCACGTCATCTGTGGTNAGGACGGTGCGGACCTCGATCTCGTCGAGCGCCAGCATCTCGGCGGCCATGTCGAAATTCATCACGTCGCCGGCATAATTGCCGTACATGAACAGGACGCCGGCGCCGCCGTCGACCGCCTTGGCGCAGGCGATGATCGGATCGGGCGGCGGCGAGGCGAAGACATTGCCGATCGCGGCGGCATCCGCCAGCCCCTTGCCGACAAACCCCAGAAAGGTCGGCTCATGCCCGGATCCGCCGCCGATGACCAGGCCGACCTTGCCTTTGCGCGGTCCGTTTCTGGCAATGATCGCGCGGGGCATGTCTTCGACTGCGTAAAGATGGCGTGGATGCGCCGCGAGGATCCCTTGCAGCATCTCATCGACGGCATCTGCGCCGGAATTGATAAGCTTCTTCGTCTTCACGCCGATCCTCCCCAGTGANCTCCGATTGCATAGATGCGGCNGATGCGCCGGAGGTCAATCCGCCAGCGGCAAGNCCNCGGTGGCGAAGGGTGCGAGCAGCAGATCCTTCCCCGATGCGNGGTAATCGACNCTTCGCTCTCCGCTCGTCAGATTGACGACGTGGAGCCTGTTTCCTGCGGCGTCCCGCGCAACGAAAGACAGCACTTCGGAGGGCGAGGACGAGATGCATTCCTGCCAGAATGCACCAGCCAAGGCGGACAAAGTCCGCACCGCATTGAACAGCGGNCGCCGCCCACCCTGCTCGATCGGCTCGGCCGGACCGGCAATCAGACCGAACGGACCGGTCAAGGCCGAGAGCGTCAGGCATTCGAGACCGGCATCCAGCAC
>Ga0055528_1001053_pt1 | contig 18226 bp, 17 predicted proteins | sample AraplaCol_mMS_r2_2_FD_55006 | JGI IMG/M metagenome (GOLD analysis project Ga0055528, IMG submission 55006) | Arabidopsis root microbial communities from North Carolina, USA - plate scrape MF_Col_mMS_r2 | ecosystem: Host-associated > Plants > Roots > Endosphere | place: USA: North Carolina...
ACCAGTTTGCGATCAATGGCGGCCGCCAGCAGCGGGACGAGTTTACCAGCATAGTCGTCGGGGCGAGGCAACAACGGATCAAAACTACGAATGCAGTTTCGACCACTTGCTTTGGCATTGTAGAGAGCGAGGTCGGCTTCACGTACTATTCGTTCAACCTTCTCTCCAACTTTCTCGCGGGTGAAGGCGACGCCGATGCTGACGGTTACGATCGACATATCATCTGGTCGCTCGTCGTGACCAACCGCAAGAGACTCGACTTCCAGTCTGATCTTCTCGGCAAGGTTCATCGCGACCTTGGGGAGGGCGGCCGGAATGACCACAATAAACTCCTCGCCACCATACCTGCCGATCATGCCATCGGACGACTCTACCACCGCCTTCAGCGCATTGGCGATGACGGTCAGACACCGGTCTCCTTCCTGATGTCCGTAGCGATCATTGAAGCGTTTGAAGAAGTCGACGTCGATGAGGAACACGGAGAAGTCGCGGCGTTCGTCTTTCCAAGCAGCCCAGCATTCGTCGAGTCGCCGATCCAGCGCGCGTCTGTTGCTTATGCCTGTCAGGTAGTCAGTATGTGAAAGCTCGAGCAGTGACCTTCCGCGCTCGGACGCTTCCCAGTGCTGGTGGCGAGCTTCCGCCGCGTTCAGCAACACGTTTCGACGCTCCACGTTCAATCGCCAATTGACGAAAGACGTGAAGACAAAGCACGAAATGTAGAACATCCCGAAGGCCAGCTTGTAGGTTTGGCTTGAAGGGAAAAAGTCCTCGATCGTAACGAAAAATGCGCATAGAACGAGGCTCGAGGTGATCACCGAAAGCCGAAACGGGAAACTGAAAAAGAGGTTGGCGCCCATCATGAAGATGGCGCCGAATATCATGTAGTACGACATGGCGATGACGTCGCGGGTGGCAATCGCCGGGTAAAGCCAGCCCATATAGCCCACCAGCAGTGCAGCGGCACATGTGATGTCAAGCCAGACGGTTTTCGCTTTTGCCAGCCGCAGGGTCTCGAATACCAGCAGAGCGATCGTTGCAACGGCGAATCGCGCGGCGATCGTCACAGGCGCAACATCGGGAATCAGCCAACGGTCGGGAAGTGCGAAGGCCACATAAACGGCAACTGCGATCCAAAGACCATGCCGCGAGCTCCGCCTTCGGACAGCATCATTTTCGATTTTCAGAGACTTTAGGGCCTCGGCGAATGAAAAGCTGGCGGTTGGTTCGTCGCGCTGGAAATTAGCGTAAGCCGCGATCATGCAACAACACCGGTCTGACAATGATCTAAAGTAAGCTGAAAAGTAAGCCATACTTCGGCGCCCTCCAAAATCACATTCGGCAACCTGCAACCGGTTTGTCTTATTGCTTAGCTTTGTTAGAGGGGTAGCATCAGACCCGCAAGAGTAGAAATACCCTTATCCCGTGTAGATTCTAGTCGCATCCTGTTTCGAGGTTGATTATGCTTAACGCTAGGTCAAGGGGTCTCGAAATGGCACAAAACCTGGTCTTGGACGGTGAAAGTCTTGTTGTGCCCGGCGAGATTCGTCGGGCGGCAAGGAGGGTTGCTGCTCCAGATCCCGGCCACCTTGTCGTTGCCAGAGCCGAGCTTGCCCTCAGCCTTGAGGTGTCGATCCGTCAGTTCAAGTCCGGCGTCGAGCCTAATGCGATAATCGAGCGTCTTACCGACGCCTTGCATCAGATGCGGCGGCGCTTTCATCCGGAGGTGTGGGACGCCATCGTTCCGATCGCGCAATCTCATCCAGTTGCCCACTATCTTCATCAAGATCCATTGACCCGCTGGTCGTTCGAAAAGCCGCGCGGCTATTCTGGCGACGCACGCCTTCTCGACTTCATCTACGGCAGACCGGAGATTGAGGACGCCGTCTTGTCAGCGAGCAACTTGGGACGCTCGATCTACGCCTACACTCAAAATGCTTCGTCATCCCTTGCGGTAAGGGAGCGTCGAGACATTCTGGCTCGCCGCGTTGACGAAATCGCTTCGGCCCGGCCTGGTTTCACCGAAGTCCTCGCCATCGCGGCCGGGCATCTTCGTGAGGGGCCTTTGTCGCGCGCTCTGAGCGCCGGCGCGATCAGACGCTGGGTAGCTTTGGATCAAGACCCGATGAGCGTTGGAACCGTCGCCCGCGATTTCGCCGGCACATCAGTCCAGGCGATGAGCGGTTCGGTCAAGTCTCTGATCGGTGGAAGACATGTGCTGGGAATGTTCGATTTCATCTATGCCGCGGGTCTCTATGACTATTTGCCGGACGCAGTAGCCGTAAAGTTGACCAAGAAGTGCGTCAGCATGCTTAAGCCTGGCGGCACATTCCTATTCGCCAATTTCTCTCCGGAGACGGATGTCGATGGCTATATGGAGACATTTATGAACTGGGCGCTGCTGTTGCGGTCAGAACGAGAGATGGGCTTGATCGCCAGTGAAAGCGCGACGGGGGTGGATTTGAAGGTGTCTGTTTGGTCCGGCTCAAACCGCAGCATTGTCTACTGTGAAATTCAAAGACCGCTGTAGGCGGCATGTTGGCTCGAAGGATTTATCGTCAGCGTCTACTCGGCCAAGGTCTCGCCGCGCCCAAGCACGACCCACGCGCCGCGCTCGGCAAGGTGGCGCGCAGCGGCTTCGCCAAGCCCGCTGCTCGCGCCGGTGATGACGACGATTTTGTTTTCGATTCCTTGAGACATGATGATGATCTCCTGTTTTGAGGGTTAGACACGGCGGCCGGCGACGGCGGCGAGGATAGCCGAGCCCGTGAGAAGACAGGCGGCCAAAAGGAAGGTGCTCCACCAACCCGCGATGTCGAACAAGAGGCCGCCGGCGAAGGCGCCGCCTGCAATGGCGAGCTGAATCAGTGCCACTTGCAGTCCGCCCGCAGCTTCCAGTTCGCCGGGGACGACGGCAGCCATCCAGGTATTCCAGGCGACGGGGATCGGGGTCGAGAAGAATCCCCACAGCACGAGTAGAGAGGCGGTCGCCGCCGCGAACGGTCCGAGTGCGATCAGCAGCAGGGCGAGGATTGCAAGAGCAGCCGGCAACCCGACGAGAACGAGGAGGAGGCGCCGCCGGGCGACGAAGCCGATGACGGAGGTTCCGGCCAGTCCGCCGACGCCAAGGCCGAGAAGCACCATGGACAGAACATTCAAGTCCAGGCCCGTCACGCCTTCGAGGAACGGGCGAAGGTAGATCGACAATGCGTTCTGGCCGATGAAGGCGAGACCGGTCGCCGCCATTCCGATCGCGAATGTGCGATTGCGCAGCAAACCGAATATTCTGGCTACCGAGACGGTTGATGTCGCGGGCATCTTCGGCAGAACGACCAGCTGCCAGACGAGCCCCGCAATTCCGATCGGCACCGTGATCAGGAAAGTGTCGCGCCATCCGATCGACCCGCCGAGAAAACTGCCGAGCGGCGCAGCCAGCACGAGCGCCAATGCGGTGCCGCCCTGAAGCAAGGCAATGGCCTTGGGCAAGTCACGGCTTGAAGCCAGGCGCGCCAGGATAGCGGTCGATAGCGACCAGAAGCCGCCGATCGAAATACCGACCAGGACCCGCCCAATGAGAAAGACAAGGAAGTTGGGCGCCAGCGCAACGGCGAGGCTCGAAGCAGCCAGAACCGCCGTATAGAGCAGAACGACCATCTTCCTGTCGATCTTCGTCAGGAGCGCATTGCCGAAAAGGCTGGTGATGACCGCGAAGACACCGGACACGGTGATCGCCAATCCGGCCTGCCCCTCCGACACCGACAGGTCGCTGGCAATCGGCGTCAGAAGGCTCACGGGGAGAAATTCCAAACCCACCAGAAGGAAAGTCAGAAGCGAGAGACAGGTCACCGCGCTCCACCGGGTCGCCTCGCCTTCCTCCAGCACGGTCTCATTCAATGTCAGCTCGATGCTCATGCAGGGTCTCCTGTCCGTTGCCTAAGAGATAGCCGGGCTGGTTTTGCGCGACTAGAAGCTATAATCTGAACGCCGTGATGAAGGAGATTCAACAATGCGGCGCGACGAATTCACCGAGATGCGTGCGTTTTTGGAGGTGGCTCGGGAGCGGAGTTTCACGCGGGCTGCATCGAAGCTGGGCGTCACGCGCTCGGCGCTCAGCCATACGATCAGCGCGCTCGAAGCACGGCTCGGCGTCCGCCTTCTTTCCCGCACGACGCGTGACGTGGCGCCTACGGCGGCCGGTGCGCGCCTGGTGGAAAGCATTCAGCCGCACTTCGAAGGCATCGCTGCGGAAGTCAGCGCCATCCGCGCACTGCGCGACAAACCCTCGGGTCACATCAGGGTCGTGTGTCCCGACGATGCCGTCGACCTCGTATTCCGTTCAAGGCTGCCGGCATTTCTGCGGGATTACCCCGATATCAGCGTTGAACTCATCGTCGACAACGGTTTCACGAATATCGTCGAGCGTCAGTTCGATGCCGGTGTGCGGCTCGGCGAAGCAATTGCGCGCGACATGGTGGCCGTGCGCATCGGTCCCGACGTCTCCTATGCTGTCGTGGGATCGCCGGGATATTTTGAGGGCCGCGCTGCACCTGCGACCCCGCACGATTTGACGGACCACAATTGCGTCAACCTGCGGCTTCCCAGCTCAGGCGCGCTCTACGCCTGGGAGTTCGAAAAGGACGGGCGCGAGTTCAGCGTTCGCGTAGAGGGCCAACTTGTGATGAGCAACATAGGGCCGGCGATCAACGCCGCTCTCGATGGCGCGGGCCTGTCCTATGTGCCGAGAGACCTCGTCCGGCACTATTACGAAAGCGGTCAGTTGAAGGAAGTGCTCGCGGACTGGGCGCCAACGTTTCAGGGCTATCATCTCTACTATCCGAGCCGGCGCCATCCATCCCCTGCCTTCTCCGCTTTCGTCGAAGCCTTCCGCCACCGGCAACGGTAAGCCGAAGGGGCGCGCGCCCCGCGCCCCTTGCTTGCTGGTGGTTATCGGGCGCTGTCGATGATTGCCCCGCCGTCGGGGGTGAGGCTGTAGCCCGTGATGAACTGCGAATCCTTGCTGGCAAGGAACAGGACCACCGGGGCAATGTCCTCTTCCGGCGAGCCGAAACGAGCGAGCGCACTCATCGGCGGAGGAACATCCTTTTCCGCAGCCCCCCAGGTGTCGGCGATCGGCAGGACGTTGTTTACGGTGATCTTGTCAGCACCCCATTCGCGGGCCGCCGTGCGGGTCAGCGCGCGCACCGCCTCCTTGGCCATGTTGTACGGGCCATAACCAGCCAGCCCGCTGGTGGCGGCCATCGAGCCGAAGTTGATGATCCGGCCTTCGCCGCTTTCCCTGAGATGAGGATAGCAGGCCTGCATGAAGCTGAGATAGGCGATCGGACCGGTATCGAAGTTCCGTTGCAATTGCTCGACCGAGAGGTCGATGACCGAAGACAAGACCGCGGAACCATCGAAAGCATTGTTCACGAGAATGTCGATACGACCGTACGCCGCGACAACCTTGTCCACTGCTGCCATGATCTGCTCGGCCTCACCGACGTCGCAGACGATGCCGACTGCCGTGCCGCCCGCTTCGACGATGTCAGCGGCGACACGTTCGACGCCTTCGGATGTGCGTGAGAGAATTGCGACCTTTGCGCCTTCGGCTGAAAAAACTTTGCGGTGGCGCGCGCCGGTGACGATGGCAACTTTTCCATTGAGTCGACCCATTTCTATCTCCTTGATCTGGGTTGGAGTTATCGGACGTCAGCGCACTGCGGCCTGGACATAGGGGGAAGGGACGCTGCGGACGTCGTTCTGCGTCATGAACGAGGTGACCAGCAGCGCCAGGCCGATCGCCGCGGGCAGGGCGCCGGCCGGTTTTCGAACGCCGGCATGCGCGAGGGCCGAGAGCAGCAGGTGAAAGAAGATGCCGGCATAGGCGAGATCGCTGAGGGTCACGCTGACGCGGGAAAGGATCGCGACCGGGCCGAGAACCTTGATGACGATCATGAACGGAATGAGATAGGAAGCCGTGTATCCGAGGTCGGCCAGAGCCTGGCGAACCCAGTCTCGCTTGATGACATAGATGGTGGCTGAGGCGAGGTAGAGCGCGGACAGAAGTGCCGTGCTGATCCAATACGCGTAATATTCAGGCATGAGTTCATCCCTGTCGCTGCCCACGCAGCAACATTCCTCTCGTCGAGTCTGTCGGTTTGTTTTGAGAGGCGCTTTTCTTGCGCTCCCTTGTGCATGCAGAGAAATGTCGTCTAAGATTTATATTTGCAAGTAGGATGAATTACTTGCCGTTAGTATGGAAAAGCAGACCATGGCCGAAGAAGATGTCAATATGCATGAGGAGATGCGGCGGGCGTTCGCGCTGCTTTCCGGCAAATGGAAGCTTGAGATCATGTGGTTGCTCAATCAGCGGGTCTACCGGTTCGGCGAATTGAGAAAGGCCATTCCCGGCATCACCCAACACATGCTGACGGCGCAACTTCGCGAACTCGAAGCGGACGGTTTGGTATCGCGCACCGTCTTTGCGGAGGTTCCTCCGCGCGTCGAATATGAGATCACGCAAAAAGCGCGGGGTCTCGGCCCCACGATGGAAGCTTTGACGGCGTGGTGGAACGAGTATGGCAAAAGCGTGCCGGTGAAGCCGAGCGCACGCGGCCGGAAAGCGAGAGTATGACGCTGAAAAGTGGGCGGGGTTTTCCGACGACTCCCTATTCTGGGAGATGGCTGAACTGCTTCAGGCCCATCGCCGGCAACAGGTTCAGGAAAGACTCGACCCGAACTTGTCCCAGCCTTCCTTGATCGTCTCCATTGCGACATTGGTCGAGGTGTTGGCCACGTGGGGCAGCGTCGAGATGCGCTCGCCGAGGACGCGGCGGTAGCGGCCGATATCGCGGGTGCGGATTTTAAGGAGGTAGTCGAACCTGCCGGCGATCATGTGGCACTCCTCGACTTCGCTGATTTTCTTGATGGCTTCGTTGAAGCTTTTCAGCGCATCTTCGCGGGTATCGGAGAGTTTCACTTCGACGAAAGCGATGTGGTCGAGCTGCATTTTCGACGGATTGAGGACGGCTCTGAAGCCTTCGATATAGCCTTCGCTGATCAGCCGCTTGAAGCGGAGCTGGCACGGCGTCTTCGAGAGGCCGACGCGCGCTGCAAGATCGGTGATCGACAGCCTTCCATCCTCCGCGAGGGCTGCGAGGATTTTTCTGTCGAACTGGTCCAATTCACTAAAGATGTCGGGTTCGCTAGCCATTTGAACTTTCAAGCGCCATTTAATAAGTTCATACAGGTTAAAAATGGCGAAAATCAAGTGAGATCGCGATCGGCGATCTGTGATACCTTATGCGTCGGCAATGAGATGGAAGGCGCAGGCGCTTGACGCATCGTCAGGATCGCATCGGCGCCGCACGCAAAATGGGGACATGCATGCCGAGGGAAGAACCGGATGACGATCAGAAGCCGGACCTGCTCGCTCACTACCGACCAGTGGCGATAAGAGCGGTAGCAGCCGCACTCACCCTCAAGCGCGATAAGCCGGATGCGCGCCCGCTCAGCGAGACGGAATATTCCGGCCCTGCTGTCACGGACGATGCGCTCTCAGACGACGAGCCCGGCGTTTCATTCATCCGTTAAACCAGTCTTCGATTGATAGGTATCTTCATGTTGAACGCAGCGATCGACAATACGCCATCCAATGATCCCGCGCCGTTCTCGGCGTTTGCGCCGCCGATCCGGCCGCAATCGGACCTTCGCCAGGCCATCACGGCTGCCTATCGCCGCCCGGAAACGGAATGCCTGCCGCCGCTCGTTGCTGCCGCGCGCGTCTCCGAGGCGAAGCGTTACGACATCCGCAGCACGGCCCGCACCCTGATCGAGGCCCTGCGCGCCAAGCATAAGGGCACCGGCGTCGAGGGGCTGGTGCAGGAATATTCGCTTTCCAGCCAGGAAGGCGTGGCGCTCATGTGTCTCGCCGAAGCGCTGCTTCGCATTCCCGATACGGAAACCCGCGATGCGCTGATCCGCGACAAGATCGCCGAGGGCAACTGGACCTCGCATATTGGCGGCGGCAAATCCATGTTCGTCAACGCCGCCACCTGGGGGCTTGTCGTCACCGGCAAGCTCACCTCGACGGTCAACGACCGCAGCCTGTCGGCGGCGCTGACGCGGCTGATCGCGCGCGCCGGCGAGCCGGTCATCCGCCGCGGCGTCGATATGGCGATGCGTATGATGGGCGAGCAGTTCGTCACCGGTGAAACGATCGAAGAGGCGCTGAAGCGCGCACGCCCGTTGGAAGCGCGCGGCTTCCGCTATTCCTATGACATGCTGGGCGAGGCCGCGACGACCGCCGCCGATGCCGAGCGCTATTTCAAGGACTACGAAAAGGCGATCCACGCCATCGGCAAGGCGTCGAACGGGCGCGGGATCTTTGACGGCCCCGGCATCTCGATCAAGCTTTCGGCCTTGCACCCCCGCTATGTCAGGGCGCAGGCCGGCCGGGTGATGGGAGAGCTGCTGCCGAAGGTCAAGGCGCTCGCCGTCCTCGCCAAGTCCTATGACATCGGCCTCAATATCGACGCCGAGGAAGCCGACCGGCTGGAGCTTTCGCTCGATCTTCTCGAAGAGCTCTGCTTTGCCCCGGAGCTGGCGGGATGGAACGGGCTCGGCTTCGTCGTGCAGGCCTATGGCAAACGTTGCCCCTTCGTCCTCGATTACATCATCGATCTCGCGCGCCGTTCCGGGCGCCGGATGATGGTCCGTCTCGTCAAGGGCGCCTATTGGGATGCGGAGATCAAGCGCGCGCAGCTGGACGGTCTCGACGACTATCCGGTCTATACCCGCAAGATCTACACCGACGTCGCCTATATCGCCTGCGCCCGCAAGCTGCTTGCCGCCGCCGATGCCGTTTTCCCGCAGTTCGCCACCCACAATGCGCAGACGCTCGCCACGATCTATCATCTGGCCGGTCCCGATTTCGCCGTCGGCAAATATGAATTCCAATGCCTGCACGGTATGGGCGAACCTCTCTATGACGAAGTGGTCGGCAAGGAAAAGCTCGACCGGCCCTGCCGCATCTATGCGCCCGTCGGAACGCATGAAACGCTGCTCGCCTATCTCGTGCGGCGCCTTCTCGAAAACGGCGCCAACTCCTCCTTCGTGCACCGCATCTCCGATCCGAACGTTTCGGTCGAGGCGCTGATCGCCGATCCGGCCGAGACCGTCTCGGCCATGCCCGTCGTCGGCGCGCCGCATGTACAGATCGCCGCGCCGAAGGCCCTTTACGGCAGTGCCCGCGCCAATTCGAGCGGCCTCGATCTCTCGAGCGAGGCGACGCTTGAAGATCTGGCGCAGACGCTCGCGTCCACGGCCACGGCCCCGTGGCATGCGCTCCCGATTCTCGCCGATGGTTCCGCCGATGGGGTGACGCGTGACGTCCTCAATCCTGCCGATCACGGCGACATCGTCGGCACGGTCACCGAACTGAAGGTCGAGGAGGCTGCTCGTGTCGTTGCGATGGCGGCCGAATATGCACCGCAATGGGCGGCCGTGCCGCCGGCCGAGCGCGCCGCCTGCCTCGATCGGGCGGCCGACATCATGCAGGCCCGCATCAAGGTGCTGATGGGCATCATCATGCGCGAAGCCGGCAAATCCGCGGCCAATGCGGTCGGCGAGGTGCGCGAGGCGGTGGATTTCCTGCGTTACTACGCCGATCAGGCTCGCAAGACGCTCGGCCCATCGCATCTGCCGCTCGGCCCGATCGTCTGCATCAGCCCGTGGAATTTCCCGCTGGCGATCTTCACCGGGCAGGTTGCCGCTGCACTGGTGGCCGGCAATCCGGTACTGGCGAAACCCGCCGGTGTCACGCCGATCATCGCTTCGGAAAGCGTCAAGATCCTCCATGAGGCCGGCGTGCCTGTCGGCGCCCTGCAGTTCGTGCCCGGCAGCGGCCGCCTCGGCGCCGGCATGGTCGGGGCTCAGGAAACGGCGGGTGTCATGTTCACCGGCTCGACCGAAGTTGCCCGCATGATCCAGGCGCAGCTTGCCGAACGGCTGTCGGCGACCGGCAAGCCGATCCCGCTGATTGCCGAAACCGGCGGTCAGAACGGGATGATCGTCGACTCCTCGGCCTTGGCCGAGCAGGTGGTGGCCGACGTCGTGACGTCTGCCTTCGACAGCGCCGGCCAGCGCTGCTCGGCGCTGCGTGTTCTCTGCCTGCAGGACGACGTGGCCGACAGGACGCTTGCCATGCTGAAGGGCGCCTTCCGTGAACTGACGATCGGCCGCACCGATCGGCTGAGCATCGATGTCGGGCCTGTCATCAACGACGGCGCGAAGGCGGAGATCGATCAGCATATCGAAACAATGCGCGGCGCCGGCCGCAAGGTGGATCAGCTGCCGCTGCCGGAAAGTGCGGCGGCCGGGACCTTCGTTCCGCCGACGATCATCGAGATCAAGTCGCTGTCGGACCTCACGAAGGAGGTCTTCGGACCCGTCCTGCATGTCGTCCGCTTCAAGAGAAACGGGCTCGACCGCCTGATCGACGATATCAACGCCTCGGGTTACGGCCTGACATTCGGGCTTCACACCCGCCTCGACGAAACGATCGCGCATGTGACGAGCCGCATCAAGGCCGGAAACCTCTACGTCAACCGCAACATCATCGGCGCGGTCGTCGGCGTCCAGCCCTTCGGCGGCCGCGGCCTGTCGGGAACCGGCCCGAAGGCCGGCGGTCCGCTCTATATCGGCCGGCTGGTGCAACGCGCCCCCGTGCCGCCGCAGCAGGATTCCGTTCATACGGATCTCGCCCTTCGCGACTACATCATCTGGCTCGACAAGAAGGGCTTGCCGGGCGAGGGCGAAGCGGCGCGCTTCTATGCGAGCCGCTCGGCGCTCGGGCTCGAACGCGAACTCACCGGCCCCGTCGGGGAGCGCAATCTCTACGCGCTCCATCCCCGCGGCCGCATTCTTCTCGTGCCGCAGACGGAAAGCGGGCTCTATCGCCAGATCGCCGCCGCCCTTTCCACGGGCAACCACGTGGTCGTCGACGCGGCTTCCATATCGACGTCGGTGCTGGCGAATCTTCCGGCGGCTGTCGCCGGCCGGATTTCCTGGACCTCGGACTGGGAAAAGGACGGGCCGTTCTCGGGCGCGCTCGTCGAAGGCGATCGCGACAGGGTTCTTGCCGTCAACCGGAGGATTGCTGCGCTGCCCGGCCCGCTTCTGCTGGTCCAGGCCGCAACCACCGAGGAACTGGCGAGCGATCCTGAGACCTATTGCCTCAACTGGCTGCTGGAGGAGGTGTCGACCTCGATCAACACCGCGGCTGCCGGCGGCAATGCGAGCCTCATGGCCATTGGCTGAGCACGCGCTGAAATGCGTGCTCCAGGCGGCTGACGAAACTGCCAACTCCTCTTTCGTTATGCTCGGGCTTGTGCCCCAAGCATCTGCGGCGGTCGATATGTGGTCGGTCCTCGGCACAGGGCCTGGGATGACGCCGGATGGGCCGTCGACCGCGCCTCCAATGACTCTCAGCAAACTCGACACCATTGACCATTTTTTAAGCAGTTGCGGCTATGGTCGCGCCATCAGGCGTGAGCATTCCTGGGGCGGGGCTATTTTATGGCATTCATTGATCGACTGTTGCAGCGCATGCGGATCGTGACGAAGGTTCTCTTCTTCGTGGTGCCGCTGATCGTCCTGATCGCCGGCATCGGTCTTTTCGGCTATTTCACCGCCGGTACGCTCAAAGGCCAGATGACGCTCACCCGCCAGACGATCGACACCCTTTCCAGTTTCCAGCAGCTCCGATCCTTGCTGACAGCCTTTACCGACCTTCCGACAGCGGCCACGCGCGATCGGCTGATCGCCGGCATCTCCGATCAGGAGAAGGGCGCTGCGACGCTCGATGCCATGCTCTCCGATCCCGCGCAGAAGCAGCAGATCTCCGCGGTGCGTGAGCTCGGCGGCAAGATGCAGGGCAGCGCCGACGCGCTATGGGCAGTGTCGCAGGAGCGCACGAATACCGAACACGAGATCGACGACGCCGTGGCGCAGCTTTTCAAGGAAAGCCAGACCGCGCGCAAGCAGCTCGACGTTCTCCAGGATCAGGCGAACGGAAAGGAAGCCTTCGTCCGGGCGCTTCTTCTCGACGCTTCCGCCTACAAGAATATCGCGCAGCGTATTGCGAAGTTGCGCAAGGGAACTACGCAGGCCACAGCGCCTGCGGATCTCGCAGAGGCTCTCGGCAGCCTCCTGCCGCCGCTCGTCAAGGAGGTCGGCGCTAGCGCCGCAGTCGCCTCCGACAAGGCCCAAAGCCAGATTGCCGCGCTGAAGCCGGTATTGGACAAGCTCGCGGCGATGGCCAAGGACAGCGCCAACCTGACGCTCGAGGGCTATGCTCCCGTCGACCAGGATCTGCAGGGCTTTGAAGAGAAGTTCGGAAAGCTCGCCTCCGGGAATGCGGATACTGCTATTGAGCGTTTTGTCGGCATGGATGCGAACATCGCCACGCTTCGCTCGATGGTGGCGATCGTCAATACCGCCTTCAAATCGATCGACGATCTGCGCCTGCATCTGAGTGAACTGAACAGGCGGGTCGATGCCGAAGCGCGGGATGCCGTTCTCGCCGATCTCAAGGCGCTGCGCGAAAGCGCCGCACAGCTCGTATCCTTGAGCGGGAAAAACGCCGCCTTGCAGGAACTTGCGAAGAAGATCGAGCCATCTCTTGCCTCGATCGAAAAGGACAGCTCGCTTCTGATCTCGATCGCGGACCGGTGGCAGAAAAACAGAGAGGCGGCAACCGAGCTTGTGGCGGCGGCAAGCCACACGTTGGAGCAATTTGTCAGCACGGCTCAGGAGAGCGGCAGGGAGATCAGCCAGCGCTCGGCGACGATGTCGCTCTCGGCGATGATTGCCGGCACCGTGCTGGCGATTATCGGCGGCCTGATGCTGATCGAAACGCTGCGCGGACCGCTGAAGCGGATCACCCAGACGATGATGCGGCTTGCGGACGGCGATCTCAACGTCGCGATCGGCGACGGCAAGCGCGGCGACGAGATCGGCGACATGATCCGCTCGGTGACCGTCTTCCGCGACCAGGCGCTGGAGAAGACCAGGCTGGAAGAGGTCGCCGAGGCAAACAGGACACGTGACGAACAGGAGCAGGCCCGCCGCGCGGCCGAGCAGGCGCGTATCGAGGCCGAACAGAGCGAGGCGCTGAGCGCCCTGTCAGATATGCTCGGCAAGCTTGCCAACGGCAATCTCGCCGCCGAGATGAGCGAGGATCTCGCCGCGGAGTATGTCGCGATGGCGCGGACCTATAATCACGCCATCGATGCGCTGCGCCTGACGCTCGCCGAGGTTCGCAACACCACCTACGAGATCGCCGAGGGCAGCACCAACCTTTCGGGTGCCGCCGACGATCTGGCCCGCCGCACCGAACAGCAGGCCGCAGCCCTGGAAGACAGCTCGCGCGTGCTCGGCGAACTCACGGTCAGCGTGCGGACGACGGCCGAAAACGCGAACCAGACGTCGCGCTCGGTCGCCGAGGCATACCGCCAGGCGGAGCATTCAGCGGCCGTCGTCGCCAAGGCCGTCGACGCCATGGGAGCGATCAACCGGTCGTCCGAGAAGGTCAGCAGCATCATCGGTGTGATCGACGAGATCGCCTTCCAGACCAATCTTCTCGCGCTCAATGCGGGTGTGGAAGCCGCCCGCGCGGGAGAGGCCGGCAGGGGTTTTGCCGTCGTCGCGCAAGAGGTTCGCGAGCTTGCGCAGCGTTGTGCCACCGCCGCCCGCGAGATCAAGGGGCTTATCTCCACCAGCGCATCGCAGGTCGGCGCGGGCGTCAAGCTCGTCGAGGAGACCGGCCAGGCGCTGTCGGCGATCATGGAGCACTTCACCTCGATCAACGGGCTGGTGCAGGTCATCACGTCCTCCACGACCACGCAATACAAGGGTATCGAGGAGGTCAACAACGCCGTTCGCGACGTCGAGCACATCACCCAGCACAACGCCGCCATGGTGGAAGAAAACACCGCGGAAATTCACAGGCTCCGCCACCAGGTGGAAGTCCTGAACGAAAGAATCTCGCACTTCCAGACCGCTGTCGCCGATGGCCGCAGGACGTACGCGGCCGGCCAGTCAATGTCCTTGGCCTCCTGAGGGTAAAGCCTTCGGCTGAACGCGCGGTATTGCGAGAAACCGTTGGGGGCTTCTCGCTGGCTACGATCACCTCGACCGGGGTTTCGATACCGCAGCGTAGGCAGTGCCGCGCAGCCTGCCGGACGGTTTAGCCGATCGAACGCAGCCCGAGATAGGCGGCCAGGCTGACGGCGGAAAGGGCGATCGTCAGCTTCGGCCTCGCATCGTCAAAGGTGGCCGCCAGGAAAAGGCCGAGCATCAGGATGACGGATTTTGCCCAGAGATTCTGATCGGAGACGGTGAAGGCGATCGCTGCCAGAAAAACGGCGCTTGCGACGACCGTCACCGGGGCGGACTTCTGGGCGAGATCGCCGCCCTGGAAATAGGGCAGAAGAAAACGCCGCATGCTCAGGCCCGAAGCGACGCTCAGGAGAAGACAGGTCAAGACAAGGTGCAACATGGGGCGTCGCCGATCGATCCGCAGATAGACTTGTGGATGCAAACCCCATGCCAGCCGCAAACCCCGGAATCGTTCTCCTGCGGAGGCAATGTCGCAGCCTGCATGGCTATTTCCTCGGCGTTGCGATCCTTTTTTCGGCAACTATTTCCCACTTCGCTCGATTGGTCCCAATTATATCGTGATACGACTTGAGCTGCGAAAATGATTTTTATATAGAGAATTATCCGCCTCCATAATTCCGGAAACGAGATTTTCATTGGACCTTTCGTCGATCGAGATATTCCTCGCCGTCGCCAGCGATCGCAGCGTCACGAAGGCCGCCAGGGCCGTCGGGCGGGTGCCGTCGAATGTGACGACGCGCATCCAGCAGTTGGAGGAAGATCTCGGCACGTCCCTCTTCAGCCGCGACGGCAAGAAGATGACGTTGACACGGGAGGGCGAAACCTTCCTCGCCTATGCCAACAAGCTGACGGCGCTTGCGCTGGAGGCGCGCCAGGCCGTGCGGCCGCTCGCCCCGTCCGGAACATTGCGGGTCGGCACGATGGAAAGCACGGCGGCAAGCCGGCTGCCGGCGGCGCTGACCCAATTCAAGCAGATGTGGCCCGATGTCTCGCTTCAGCTGACGATGGGCGCCTCCCGCGATCTTGCCCGTGACGTCCTGGCCGATGCGCTGGATTGCGCGCTGATTGCCCGCCTTCCCAGGGCGATGCGTGGGGAAGACGCTGGTTTCGATTCCGAGCTCATGGCGCTCGACATGGAGCCGATCTTCGTCGAGGAACTGCTAATCGTGCTGCCGTCCGGCCATCCCTCGATCAAATCCGCTGCCGACCTCCGCGTCGGCGCGCTCGCCGCTTTAGAGCCCGGCTGCACCTATCGCCGGATCGCCGAAAGCTGGGCGCGCAAATCGACCGCCCTGCCAACGAGCGAACTCGGCTCCTATCATGCAATCCTGGCAAGCGTTGCGACCGGCAACACGGCCGGCGTCATGCCGAAATCCGTTCTCGATCTCATGCACTGGCCAACTGTGGTTCAGACCCATCCGCTCGGGCCTGTCGAGACACTGCTCGTCACCCGCAAGAGCGACCGCCCCAGTGCGTTCAACGCATTCCATGAAGTCCTCAGCGTGACAAAAAGCAGAGATCCCAGGCTATCAACGAACTAGCGCCTCTCTTCCCCTGGTCCGCCGAATAATCCTCAGCAATATTGGTCTTGTCATGCAGTATCCCGTTTCCCCCAAGGTGGGGCAGAGCCGTTTTCGGCGCTTCCGCTTGTTCTCGCCGATCCTCGCGGGCGCGACCTTGCGGGAGCGATTGATCGCCTGTTTCGGCGCCTTGCTGGCGATCGGCCTCACCGGTGTCATCAGCGGCTATCTCTTCGGGCAGGGGCCGCATCTTCCACTGATCGTCGCCCCGATGGGCGCGTCAGCGGTGCTTCTCTTCGCGGTGCCGGCAAGCCCGCTCGCGCAGCCGTGGTCGATCATCGGCGGCAACACCATTTCCGCCATGATGGGCATCATCGCTTCCTATTTCTTCAGAGATCCGATCATCGCGACCGGCGTCGGAGTGTCACTTGCGATCGGCGCGATGTCCTTCACGCGCTGCCTTCATCCGCCGGGAGGGGCGGCGGCGTTGACCGCCGTCCTCGGCGGCCCTGTCGTTGCCGGCTGGGGCTTTCTCTTTCCCTTCGTGCCGGTCGCGCTGAATTCCTGCATCCTCGTTGGCCTCGGCCTGCTGTTCCACAAGCTGTCCAGGAGAAACTATCCGCACGTCGTTCCCAAGCCTGCCGAGAACACGCATAAAACCGTGGACCTGCCCTCCGCAGCGCGGATCGGCTTCCGCGAGGAGGATGTCGATGCGGCTCTCGAAGCGCTTGATGAAACCTTCGATATCGACCGGGCGGATTTGAGCCGGCTGCTGCAGCAGGTCGAGCTGCAGGCGGTCATCCGCTCGAACGCTGAGATCAGCTGCGCCGATATCATGTCGCGTGACGTGATCGCCGTCGGAGAAGCTTCCGAACCGGAAGCCGCGCGGCATCTGCTCCTGAAGCACAATATCCGCACGCTGCCGGTGAGGGACCCGGAGGGCCGCCTGATCGGCACCGTCGGCTTGCGGGAACTGGCGACGAGCACCGAAACGATCTCGGGCGCAATCGCAAGACCGGCGGTCGCAAGGCCTTCGGATGCCGCTCTTTCGCTGCTGCCTGTGCTGACGGACGGGCGCACCCATGCCGTCATTATCGTCGACGACGATTACCGGATCCTCGGCCTGATATCGCAGACGGATCTGCTGAGCGCCGTGGCGCGGCTGCTGCCGAACGACAGCGCCGCCATCCCTGATGTCGCATGAGCAACGGTTGTGAACCACTGGAGAAAAAGCCGATGCTGATCGAACGCGACGCGAACGGCGATTTTATCCTTGCTTCATCCGAGCTCGCGGAGCGGTTCGGTCTGTCGCTGGCCGATCTTCGCCGCCACATGCGCCATGGCGCCGTCGTCAGTTCCGTGGAAATCGGCACCGCCGAACACGCGGGCACGAAGCGGGTGTCGCTTCGCCTCGGCAACAGGCTTTGGCGCGCAGTGCTGAACGACCAGAACGAAGTGCAGCATGAGGAGATGAGCGTCATTCGGCCGAACTCGCCCGGGCGGCGCCTGCGCTGACATAGCGTCATGCAGGCTGCGCCACGGCCTGTCCGGCGATGCGGGCAGGCCAGTGCTTGTCAGTAATCCATGCCGCCGCCGGGAGGCATCGCCGGTGCGGCGTCCTTCTTGGGTTTCTCGGCGATCATGGCCTCCGTCGTGACAAGGAGACCGGCGATCGACGAGGCATCCTGAAGCGCGGTGCGAACGACCTTGGCCGGATCGATCACGCCCTGTGCGTAGAGATCACCATATTCGCCGGTCTGGGCGTTCCAGCCATAGGAGAACTCGGTCTTTTCGCGCAGCTTGCCGACGATGACCGAACCTTCCGCTCCGGCGTTTTCGGCGATCTGGCGCGCCGGCGCCTCGAGTGCGCGGCGGACGATGTCGATGCCGACACGCTGCTCGTCATTGGCGGTTTTGATGCCGTCGAGCGCCTTGACGGAGCGCAGCAGCGCCACGCCGCCGCCCGGCAGAATACCTTCCTCGACCGCCGCGCGGGTTGCGTGAAGCGCGTCGTCGACGCGATCCTTCTTCTCCTTCACTTCGACTTCCGTCGAGCCGCCGACGCGGATGACGGCGACGCCGCCGGCGAGCTTGGCAAGACGCTCCTGCAGCTTTTCGCGGTCGTAGTCGGAGGTGGTCTCTTCGATCTGCGCCTTGATCTGGGCGATGCGGCCCGAGATATCGGATTTCGAGCCGACGCCGTCGATGATGGTCGTATTCTCCTTTTCGATCGACACTTTCTTCGCCCGGCCGAGCATATCGAGTGTGACGGATTCGAGCTTGATGCCGAGGTCTTCGGCGATGACGGTGCCGGCGGTCAGAACGGCGATGTCTTCGAGCATGGCCTTGCGGCGGTCGCCGAAGCCCGGAGCCTTGACGGCAGCAATCTTCAGGCCACCGCGCAGCTTGTTGACGACGAGCGTTGCGAGAGCTTCGCCTTCGACGTCTTCAGCGATGATGAGGAGCGGCTTGCCGGTCTGGACGACGGCTTCGAGAACCGGCAGCATCGACTGCAGGTTCGACAGCTT
>Ga0055528_1001113_pt1 | contig 17624 bp, 14 predicted proteins | sample AraplaCol_mMS_r2_2_FD_55006 | JGI IMG/M metagenome (GOLD analysis project Ga0055528, IMG submission 55006) | Arabidopsis root microbial communities from North Carolina, USA - plate scrape MF_Col_mMS_r2 | ecosystem: Host-associated > Plants > Roots > Endosphere | place: USA: North Carolina...
CGCAGCGCGATCTTCGCCGTGCTGCTGCTCGGCTATGCCTATTACCGCTCGACCGACAGCACGGCGGGGCTCGCCTCGATCGGCCTGCTCTCCTTTGCGGCAATCGGGCAGATCGCGCCGGCGCTGTTCGGCGGCCTCGTCTGGCGGCGGGCGAATGCGCGGGGCGCGATCCTCGGCCTCACCTCCGGCTTCGTCATCTGGTTCTATCTGCTGTTCCTGCCCTCGCTCGGCGGGCCTGACTATTCCTATATCGCCAGCGGCTTCCTAGGCTTCCTGTTCCCCGGCACGACGGTTTTCACCGCGCCGGATGCCGATCCTCTCGTCAATGCCACGGCGATGAGCCTGCTCGTCAACACCGCCTTCTTCATCGTCGGCTCGATGACGCGCAATGCGCGGCCGCTGGAGCGCATCCAGGCGGGCATCTTCGTCAAGCGCCAGTCGCGCTCGCAGTTCGCCACGCGTGGGTGGAAGACGCGGATCAGCGTCGGCGACCTGAAGGCGGCGATTGCCCGCTATCTCGGCGAAGAGCGCATGCAGCGTTCGCTGGCGACCTACGAGCAGAGCTCCGGCCGCAAGCTCGAAGACGACCAGCCGGCCGACATGGCGCTGATCCATTTCACCGAACAGCTGCTTGGCAGCGCCATCGGTTCGTCTTCTGCACGGCTGGTGCTGTCGCTGATCCTGCAGAAGATCGAGGATGCCTCTTCCGACACCGCCTGGCTGCTCGACCAGGCGAGCGAGGCGCTGCAATATAACCAGGACATGCTGCAGACGGCGCTCTCGCAGATGGATCAGGGCATCGCCGTTTTCGACAGCTCCAACCAGCTGACGATCTGGAACCGGCGCTTCCGCCAGCTGCTGGACCTGCCCGAGGATGCCGGACGCGTCGGCTTCCCGCTGTCGGAGATCGTCGCCATTCTCGGCCAGCGCGGCGATATCGCGCCCGCCGATCTCGTGCAGACCGTTCGCCACTTCCAGACGCTCGACAAGCCCTTCTCGCTGGTGCTTGGCGGCGGCGAGCGGATCATCGAAGTGCGTTCCAATGCCATGCCCGACAAGGGCATCGTTGCGACCTTCACCGACATCACCCAGCGCGTCGCCGCAGACCAGGCCCTGAAGCAGGCGAACGAGACGCTGGAGCAGCGCGTTGCCGAGCGCACCGTAGAGCTGACCCGGGTGAACCACGAGCTTGGCGAAGCGCGGGCCGCCGCCGATGAAGCCAATATCGGCAAGACGCGCTTCTTCGCCGCCGCCGGCCACGACATTCTGCAGCCGTTGAATGCGGCGCGGCTCTATTCCTCGGCGCTGGTGGAGCGGATGGCGCAATCCGACAACGGGCCGATCGTGCGCAACATCGACTCGGCGCTGGAATCCGTCGAGACCATTCTCGGCGCCGTGCTCGATATCTCGCGGCTCGATACCGGCGCCATGCGGCCGCGGCTGACGACGGTGCCGCTCTCCGACCTGCTGCAGCGCATCGAGACCGATTTTGCGCCGATTGCGCGTGAGAAGAAGCTCAAGCTTACCGTCATGCCGACGACGCTGCGCGTGCGCTCCGACCCCAATCTCCTGCGCCGTCTCGTGCAGAACCTCGTCTCGAACGCGATCAAATATACGCTGACGGGCAAGGTGCTGGTCGGGGTCAGGCGGCGCGGCGACAAGGTGGTGATCCAGGTGATGGATTCCGGCATCGGCATTCCGCCCTCGAAATTCCGCACCGTCTTCAAGGAATTCGCAAGGCTCGACGAAGGCGCCAAGACGGCGACGGGGCTCGGGCTTGGCCTGTCGATCGTCGATCGCATCGCCCGTGTTCTGAACCATCCGGTCGAGCTGCATTCGACGCATGGCAAGGGCACGGATTTCCGCATCGTCATGCCGCTCGATGTGACGAAGGCAGGGAGCGCGCCTGTCGCTACCGTTGCGGCCGAACGTCAGACGCAGACGCTGCGCGGCCTCAATATTCTCTGCATCGACAACGAGCCGAAGATCCTGGAAGGGATGCGGCTCCTGATTTCCGGATGGGGTTGCGAGGTGCAGTCGCTGGCCTCGCTTGCGGAGGTCGCCGATTTCCGCTCCGCGGCGCCCGATCTGGTTATCGCCGATTACCATCTCGACGATGGAACCGGCATTGCGGCCATTCTCGATCTCCGGCAGCGTTTCGCAGCCGAGCTTCCGGCGCTGCTGCTGACGGCTGACCGGACGCTGGAAATCCGCGCCGAGGCAGAGCGCTACGGCATTGCCGTGCAGCACAAGCCGGTGCGTCCGGCAGCGCTGCGCGCCTTCATCACGCAGATTTCAGGGCAGAAGCGGGCCGCGGCGGAATAGATTTCATCATGTCTTCGACCAGCACCGCAACGCGCTCCGGCCCTAGGGACGTGTCGAAGAGGATGCGGTAGATGATCGGCGCGACGACCCGATCCAGCACATGCTCGATATCCGGGAAGGCCTCGCCGCGGCGGGCGGCGCGGGCGGCGATCACGCCGATCTGCTGGCGGGTGAAATCGCAGCTTTGCCGTGCGCCAGTCCCTTCTATGGAGGCAAGCGTGTCACGAATGACCAAGCGCCCGGGGCCGGAGGCCATTTCCTCGGCATATTGCTCCGCCCATTGCTGCAGGTCGCGCTGGGCGTTGCCGGTGTCGACCGGCTGCATGTCCGGCCGCAGGCGCTCGACGGCGACGTCCGCCAGGAGTTCGCGCAGGTCGCCCCAGCGGCGGTAGATCGTCGACGGCGTGACGCCGGCTTCGGTGGCAATCAGCGGCACGGTGATCTCGGCGCGATCCATCTTTGCCAGGAGATCCTGCACGGCCTTGTGCACCGATGCCTGAACCCTTGCGCTTCTGCCGCCCGGACGCGGGCCTTCCCTGCCTGCCATCTCTCTTACCCTGCCTTTCCTGCCCCGGCACCCATGGTTCAACGATTCTCATAGAACCATAAACGCAAATTATTTGCTTTTAGCATCGCGCCGCCCTACATCAGGCAAACGCAACGATTTAGCTTTAAGGGGTATATAGATGGTCTCGGATCGCAAATCCAGTGAAGCGGATGCCGCAGCCCGCAATCCGATCGCCTTTCATGCCGTGACGCTTGCCACCTTCTTCGGCGCGTCGGCGGCGCCGACGCCGCTCTATCGCATCTATCAGGAGAGCTTCTCCGTCTCGCCTGTGATGATCACCGTCGTCTTCGCCGTCTATGCCTTCGCGCTGCTGACGGCGCTGCTGATTGCCGGTTCGATTTCCGACCACCTCGGCCGCAAGCCGGTGATCTTCACCGCGCTCATGCTGGAGATCGCGGCAATGGCGTTGTTCACCGTCGCCAGCGGCCCCGGCTGGCTGATCGCCGCCCGGATCGTCCAGGGCCTTGCCACGGGCATTGCCGGCGCCTCGATCGGCGCAGCACTCGTCGATGTCGACCGCGCCCGCGGGCAGCTCGTCAATTCGCTGGCGCCGCTTTCGGGCATGGCAGTCGGCGCGATCGGCACCAGCGCGCTGATCCAATACGGCCCCTTCCCGCTGCACCTCGTCTATGCGCTGCTGCTGATCGGCTTTGCGATCCAGGCTGTCGCGATCTGGCTGACGCCGGAGACCGGCGGCAAGCGGCCGGGCATGCTCGCCTCGCTGAAACCGCGGATCGCCGTGCCGCCGCAGGTGAAGCGGACGCTGGCGCTGGTGACGCCGATCAATATCGCCAATTGGACGCTCGGCGGCTTCTATCTGTCGCTCGTGCCCTCACTCGTCGTCTCCACCACAGGCAGCCATGCGCCGCTGACGGGTGGCGCTGTCGTCACCGCGCTGATGATCTCCGGCGCAATCGCCGTCTATCTGCGCCGTGCGCAGGCGCCGAGGGCCAATCTTCGCTTCGGTGTTTCGGCAACGACTGCGGGTATTCTGACCGTCGTCGCGGGTGTGCATCTTGCCGATGTTCCAGTGCTGCTCGCCGGCACGCTGCTGACCGGCATCGGCTTCGGCGTCAATTTCATGGGCTCGGTCGGCTCGATCATGCCGCTTGCCAAGGCTGACGAGCGAGCGGGCCTGCTGTCTGCCTTCTACATCCAGAGCTATCTCGCCTTCAGCCTGCCCGCCATTCTGGCCGGTTTCCTGGCGAAATCGATCGGCTACGCGCTGACGACGGATATCTATGGCACGGCGGTCGTACTCGTCAGCCTTGCCGGGCTGCTGGCCGTGATGAGGGCGGGAAAGCCAAGCGCGGCGGTTGCATAAAACGCAGCCGCCTATGCGCGCAATGGTAGGCTAATGCAAAAGGCTGAATTGCAATAGCGTGCGATCCATCGCCTCATTGAGCCGGGCAACAATCTTCTATCCTCATCGACACGGGTCCGCCCTGGGCCCCTGGCAACGCTTTGGTTTCACACATGCGCCTGATTGTCGTCAATGACGTGTCCGTTGTCCGGGGTGGCGCCACCAAGGTTGCGATCCAGTGCCTGGAGGCATGCGTCGATGCCGGAGTGAACTGCACCTTCTTCGTCGGCGACGACGGAGCGGGGCTGAAGGAATACGGGCTTGATGTGCGCACCATTGCGCTCGGCGAGAAGCCGCTGCGCGACGGGCCTGCAATCGCCAATATCTTCGACCGGCATTTCAACAAGCGGGCCTATGAGGCGCTCTCCGGCCTGCTCGCCGAATCCGCCGACGAGACTGTCGTGCACGTGCATGGTTGGAACCAGATCCTCTCGCCCTCGATCTTCCATGCGCTGTCGCAGAGCAATGCGCGCGTCATCATCACCGCCCATGATTTCTTCCTGAATTGCCCGAATGGCGGCCTTCTGAACTACAAGAGCGGCGAGATCTGCTCGGTGACGCCGATGTCGATGAGCTGCCTGACCACCAATTGCGACAAGCGCAACTATCTGCACAAGCTCTGGCGCTTCCGCCGAACCTTGGCGCAGGCCGGTGTCGGCGATGCCTTCTGGGAGCGGATCGAGGTGATCCTCGCCCATGAGAACATGGAGGCTTATCTGACGCCGGGGCCGCTGAAACATTTCCAGACGCTGCGCACGCCGACCGAACCGCTGACCCGCCAGCCGACCGAACCCTGGCTGCGCGACCGCATCATGTTTCTCGGCCGCATGACCTGGGAAAAGGGTGTGCGGACGCTCGGCGAAGCGCTGCGGATGACCGGCCAGGCGGCGACGCTGATCGGCCGCGGCCCGCTACTGGAGGAAATGCAGAAGACCCTGCCGCATTGCTGGGTGCCGGGCTGGCTGGACGATGCCACCGTTGCCAAGCTTGCCGGTGAAGCACGCGTCTTCATCATGCCGTCGCGGATGCCCGAGCCCTATGGCTTGGTCGCGGCAGAGGCGATCATGAGCGGCATTCCGCTGATCGTCAGCAGCAATGCGCTGATCTCGGAAGAGATCGCGGCGAATGGCGCCGGGCTGGTGTTCAAGAGCGGCGATGCCGCCTCGCTCGCCGATGCGCTCAACAAGGTCAAGAGCGACAGCCTTGTCCAGAAGCTCACCGAGGGCGCCCGCGCCTTCGGAAAGAAGATCGCGCCCTCCCGCCAGGAATGGGACCAGCGGATGATCGCGATCTACACGGGGGAAAATGCCTTTCTTGCGGCCTAGGAGGGATCATGGCGCGTGCATTGGTGACTGGGGGATGCGGCTTCGTCGGCCGGCATCTATGCGAGCGGCTGATTGCCGAAGGAATGGACGTCGTCTCGGTGGACCTGATGAAGCCGGGCACGGGCGCGCTGCCGCCATCGCCCAGGCTGCTTTCCAATCGCCATTTCACCTTCCTGCAGGAGGATTGCCGCAGCTATTTCGAGCGCACGGACGAGCATTTCGACTATGTCTTCCATCTCGCGGCACTCGTCGGCGGGCGGATGACGCTGGAGAACCAGACGCTTCTCGTGGCCGAGGATCTCGCCGTCGATGCCGCGCTCTGGCGCTGGGCGGGCGAGAGACGCCCGGGCAATGTGGTCTATTTCAGTTCGAGTGCGGCCTATCCCGTTTCGCTGCAGACCTTCGAGGCGCAGACGATCCTTTCAGAAGACATGATCTCCTTCGACCGGCCGATCGGCGTGCCCGACCTCAGCTACGGCTGGACGAAGCTGACCGGCGAATATCTGATGAAGCTCTATGTCGAGCGCTACGGCGGCCGCGCCGTCGCCTACCGCCCGTTCAGCGGCTATGGCGAAGACCAGGATCTCGCCTATCCCTTCCCCGCCATCTGCCGCCGCCTGATCCGCGAGCGCGGGGCGCCGAACGTCTCCGTCTGGGGCAGCGGCCACCAGTGCCGCGACTTCATCCACATCTCCGACTGCATCGGCTTCGTCGTCGACACGATGGACGCCATGACCTCGGGAACCAGCCTCAACCTCTCGACCGGAGACGCCACCTCCTTCATCGACCTCGCCAGACTGATCGCCCGCGAACTCGGCTGGTCACCAGAGGTAAACGGCACCGCCAGCCGGCCGGAAGGCGTGTTCTACCGCTGCGGGGATACCGCGCTGCAACGGGAATTCGGGCTGGCGCCGAAGGTGAGCCTTGAAGAAGGGATCAGGCGGTCGCTGGTGTTTCATCGGGAGATAGAGGTGATGGCTTGAGGTCACATTCCTCGCCTGTCAGTTCCTCTACTCGGACTTCTCGCCCAAAAGCTCTCGAACAGAACGCGCGTCGTCGCTCGCCTCTTTGAGAATAAAGGCGGGCGCGCACGGCGCTTGAAGGACGGTGAGCAAACCGGGCTCCCGACTTGGCCACATTGTTGCGCTCGGACCACGAAGTGGCGGCTGTGCCGAATCTGTCCTGCGCAAGGCAATCAGATATGGGCCGGGAGGCATTGTCTCCGGCTCAATAAAAGTCGAATTATCCCAGGTAACCGTAATGAGATCAGGCGCCTCACCCTTGAGAACCTTCTCTACCGAGATATCAAATCGAGCATAGTCCGTTATGAAGCCCGATGGTTTCGCTGGCAAAGCTGTCGACTTCGTACCAGCAATCATCTTCTGGTGCCGCTCTCTCATCTCTTGGTCCAGAATAACCCCATAATTGGAAATCTCGCCGACCACGACGACGTCCGCGTATTTTATGTCGGCAAGCTTGCGGTCTTTGCTAATCACGCAAGCCTCCGCTGCGGAGCCTGAGATCAGGGCAAAACATATCGTTGCTGCTTTCACGAAATTCCCGAATGGCTGCATCTACCAAACCTCAAGCAAAAGACATGCGCATAGGCTCGATGCTAATTCTGGCAAAACCGCGACCAAAGGTTGAATATGGCAATTCGTCAGCACGCAACGACGATGCTAAAAATCCAAGCAAAGACGAGGCCCCCACCCCCATCAACCCCTTGTTAAACCTTTATTGACCATAATCGCCGCTTCAGGCGCGGTATTGTAGGCGTTCACCGGACCTCTGCTGCCTTTACTCGCGTAGGACGGAGATGGTCATATGGAATGTGCGGCGAAGACGCGGGCGGGTCAGGATGGGAAGGGGTTTGGCCTCCTTTCGGCACTGGCGCGTCAGGCTGTGCGGGCTGTCGTGGCGTCGTTTCTGGCGGTGCCGGCCTTTCTCGGGTCCGAGGTTGCGGCAGCGGCCGAAGACCGGGCGCTAAAGCTCTATTTCACCCATACCGGCGAGAAGGCGACGATCACCTTCAAGCGTGACGGCAGGTTCGATCCGCGTGGCTTGAAGCAGATCAACCGCTTCCTGCGCGACTGGCGCCGCAACGAGCCGGCGCGCATGGATCCGCGGCTGCTCGATCTCGTCTGGGAGGTCTATCAGAAGGCCGGCGGGCGCGATTATATCCATGTCGTCTCTGCCTACCGTTCGCCTGCCACCAACAACATGCTGCGCACCCGCTCGCGGGTGACGGGCGTTGCCAAGAACAGCCAGCACATGCTCGGCAAGGCGATGGATTTCTATATTCCGGGCGTGCAGCTCGCCAAGCTGCGCGGCATCGCCATGCAGATGCAGGGCGGCGGCGTCGGTTACTATCCGAAATCCGGTTCGCCCTTCGTGCATCTCGATGTCGGCCGGGTGCGCGCCTGGCCGCGCATGTCGCGCCAGGAGCTGGCGCGGATCTTCCCGAGCGGCAAGACCATGCATGTTCCCGCCGACGGACGGCCACTGCCGGGCTATAACCAGGCAGTCGCCGAATACAAGAAGCGCGGCAGCGTGAAGACCGTCGAAGTCGCCTCCGTCGAGGACGACGAGGATACGGGCAGCAGTGCTGCACTTCCGAGCAAGCTCGCGACGGCGCTGGTGCCGACGCCGCGCAGCAGCGTGAAGCGTGACATTCCGATGCTTTCGGCCGTGCCGGTTCCTGAAAAGCCCGCACCCGAGAGCTATACCAATCTCGCCTCTCTCAGCGTGCCGCTTCCGGTTCTGCGGCCTGGCAGCGAGAAGACGAATGCGCCTGTCGATCCGGTGCAGACGGCCTCGATCGATCCGGTCGCCATCCGCCCGGAAATCCGTCCCGCCGGTCCCTCCTTCGGCGCCAGCGCGCTTGCCTCTCTCAAGCCGAGCTCGATGCCCGGCGCTCAGGCCGAGCTGATGGCGGCGCTGCCGCTCGCCAAGTCGCCGGAGCTCGATGGCGGCGTTTCCAGCATCTCCGACGAGGCGCTGATGGGCTGGGCGCTGCATGGCAACGGCCGCGAACTCGGCATGAGCGCGCCGCGCATCATCCGCCGGGCGATCCTTGCCGATCACAGCATGGCCTACGAGATCCTCGACGACGAAGAGGAAGCCGACGAAGCCGAGTTCGATGTTGACCGCTTCGGGTCCGATCAGGCAGGCTGAGGGGATGGGCGCCGCCTGAGCGCCCCTCTGCGCCTCGCGATGGCGCGTGCCTGAATGGAGTCTTGAGAATTGAGTACCGCTTTCGTCAAGGAAGAGAGCGCCGAAACCGCGGCAGAAACCCACCTGCCCGACCGGCCGATCTCGCCGCATCCGAACCTCGTCACCGAAGCCGGGCTGAAGGCGCTGGAGGCGCAGCTGCAGCAGGCGCGCGAGGGCGTGGAAGCCGCAGCCGGGATCGAGGACGTCAACGAGAAGCGGCGCCAGACGGCCATTCCGCTGCGAGATTTCCGCTATTTCGCCGAGCGCGTGCGCACCGCGCAGGTGATGCCCGGCCCTGCCTCCAACGACGTCGTCGCCTTCGGCAGCAAGGTGACCTTCAGCCGCGACGACGGCCGCGTGCAGACCTACCGCATCGTCGGCGAGGACGAGGCCGATCCCAAGGCGGGGTCGATTTCGTTTGTCTCGCGGGTGGCCAGAGGACTGATGGGCAAGGGTGTGGGCGATCTCGCGATGGTGGGCGATCAGGAGCTGGAGATTACGGCGATCGCTTGAGTACGGTCACCAAGGCCGTCATCCTCGGCCCTGTGCCGAGGATCTAAGGAGTCCCTGCGCTAACCGTTTCATTCCATGTCAGCCGTTGCAGATGCTCGGGACAGGCCCGAGCATGACGGAGTGATGGGTGGGCGGCTGCTTACCAGCGGCGGCTTACGCCGCCTCCTTTTCCCCGCGATAGGGGTCGAAGCGGCCGTAGAAGGTTTCGCCCTTGGCGGCCATGTCCTTCAGCAGCGGTGTCGGCTTGAAATGCGGGCCGTAGGAGGCCGCGAGCTTTTCCGCCAGTTCGACGAAGGCCTTGGCGCCCATGCCGTCGATATAGCTCAGAGCGCCGCCGGTATAGGGCGCGAAACCGAAGCCGAGGATGGAGCCGACATCGGCCTCGCGCGGATCGGTGACGATGCCTTCCTCGACGGTGCGGGCCGCTTCCAGCGCGATGGTGACGAGGAAGCGCTGCTTGAGCACCTCGATATCCACCTCATCAGCCTTCTTCTGCGGATAGAAGGTCTTCAATTCAGGCCAGAGCGATTTCTTGGCGGGCTTCGGCGGGTAGTCGTAGAAGCCCTTGGTGTTCTTGCGGCCGAAGCGGCCTTCCTTCTCGACCATGCGGGCGACGAGTTCCATGTGGCGCGGGTCGATCGCCTTGTCACCCAGATCGGCGACGGTGGCCTTGAGGATCTTCAGCGACAGGTCGATCGCCACTTCGTCGTTCAGCGCCAGCGGTCCAACAGGCATGCCGGCCATCTTGGCGGCATTCTCGATCATGACAGGCGGCACGCCTTCGATCAGCATGTCATAGCTTTCGGCCATGTAGCGCAGGACGCAGCGGTTGACGAAGAAGCCGCGGGTGTCGTTGACGACGATCGGCGTCTTCTTGATCGCAGCGACATAATCGAGCGCCACGGCGAGCGCCTTGTCGCCGGTTTCCTTGCCGAGGATCACTTCGGTCAGCATCATCTTCTCCACCGGCGAGAAGAAATGGATGCCGATGAAATCGGCCGGGCGCTTCGAGCTCTTGGCCAGACCAGTGATCGGCAGGGTCGAGGTGTTGGAGGCGAAGATCGCGCCTTCGGGCAGCACTTCCTCGACAGCCTCGATCACTGCCTTCTTCACGTCGCGGTCTTCGAAGACGGCTTCGATGACGAGGCCGGCATCCCGGAGATCGGCGTAGTCGGCAGACGGAGTGATGCGAGTAAGGATGGCGGCTGCCTCATCCTGCGTCAGGCGGCCCTTGCCGACGGAATCCTTCGCCAGCCCCTCGCCTGTCGCCTTGCCCTTGCTGGCGGCGTCGATATCGCGGTCGATCAGCGTGACTTCGAGACCGGCAGCGGCCGAGACATAGGCGATCGAGGCGCCCATGAAGCCGGCGCCGACGACACCGATCTTCTTCAGTTCGGTTTTCGGCTGACCGGCCGGACGGCGCGCACCCTTGCCGAGTTCCTGCATCGAGATGAACAGCGAGCGGATCATCGAGAAGGCTTCGGTGGTCTGCAGCACCTGGGTGAAATAGCGCTGCTCGATCTTCAGCGCCGTATCGAAGGGCACCTGCAGGCCTTCATAGACGCATTTCAGGATGGCGAGCGCGCCCGGATAATTGCCTGCCGTCTCGCGGCGCAGGATGGCCGGTGCGGCCGGCCAGAGCTGCGCGGAAGCCGGGGTCCAGATGCCGCCGCCGGGCACCTTGAAGCCCTTCTCATCCCAGGGGGCAACCGGCTTCAGACCATCCTTGATCATCTGCTTGGCGGCCGGGATCAGCTGATCCGGCTCGACAACCTGATGCACGAGGTTCATCGCCTTGGCGCGCGAAGCGGTCAGCGACTGGCCCGTCGTCATCATCTGCAGGGCAGATTGGGCATCGGCAAGACGCGAGACGCGCTGCGTGCCGCCGGCGCCCGGGAAGATGCCGACCTTGACTTCGGGGAGCGCGATCTTGACCGACTTGGCATTCGAGGCGACGCGGCCATGGCAGGCGAGCGACATTTCGAGTGCGCCGCCCATGCAGGTGCCGTTGATTGCCGAGACCCACGGCTTGCCGCATGTTTCAAGCTTGCGGAACAGGCCGGTCATGCGTCCCACGAGATCGAACAGCTTCTGGGCGGCCGTATCCGGGTTGGCAGCCTTTTCGGTCTGGTACAGCGTGAACATCGACTTGATCATCGAGAGATCGGCGCCGCCGGAGAAGGACGACTTGCCCGAGGTGATCACCACGCCCTTGACGGCGCCGTCGGCGACGGTGGCGTCAACGATGGCGTTGAGCTCCTCCATCACCTCTTCGGTGAAGACGTTCATCGACTTGCCGGGCATGTCCCAGGTGACGAGCGCGATGCCGTCTGCGTCGGTCGCGAGGGTGAAATTCTTGTAGGTCATAGTCGTTCCTCCCTCAGACGCGTTCGATGACGGTTGCCGTGCCCATGCCGGCGCCGATGCAGAGCGTGACGAGCGCGGTATTCAGGTCGCGGCGCTCCAGTTCGTCCAGCACGGTGCCGAGGATCATTGCGCCTGTCGCGCCGAGCGGGTGGCCCATGGCGATGGCGCCGCCGTTGACGTTGATCTTGTCGTGGTCGATGTCGAAGGCCTGCATGTAGCGCAGCACCACAGCGGCGAAGGCTTCGTTGAGCTCGAAGAGATCGATATCGGCAAGCGACATGCCGGTGCGCTTCAGGAGCTTTTCGGTGACGTCGACGGGGCCGGTCAGCATCAGCGCCGGATCGGAGCCGATATTGGCGAAGGCCTTGATGCGGCCGCGCGGCTTTTTCCCGAGGCTTTCGCCACCGGCCTTGGAGCCGAGCAGGACGGCGGCTGCGCCATCGACGATGCCGGAGGAATTGCCGGCGTGGTGGACGTAATTGATACGCTCGACCTCAGGGTGGGCCTGGATGCCGACAGCTTCGAAGCCGCCCATCTCGCCCGGCATCTGGAAGGACGGGTTCAGCGAAGCCAGCGCCTGCATGTCGGTGCCGGGGCGCATGTGCTCGTCATGGGCCAGGATCGTGAGGCCATTCTGGTCCTTCACCGGGATGACGGAGTTCTTGAAGTAGCCTTTCTCCCAGGCGTTGGCGGCGCGCTTCTGGCTTTCGACGGCATAGGCATCGACGTCGTCGCGGGAGAAGCCGTATTTCGTGGCGATCAGGTCGGCTGAGACGCCCTGCGGCATGAAATAGGCCGGGAAGTTGACCGAGGGGTCCATGAACCAGGCGCCGCCGGACATGCCGAGGCCGACGCGGGACATGCTTTCGACGCCACCGGCAATGACGATGTCATCGGCGCCCTGGGCGATCTTGCCGGCGGCGAAATTCACAGCATCGAGGCCGGAGGCGCAGAAACGGGAGATCTGCATGCCGGGCGCACGGGTAGAATAGCCTGCTTCGAAAGCAGCCGCCTTGGGGATCACCGCACCGGCATCCATGACCGGATCGACGCAGCCCATGATGATGTCGTCGACCGTTGCCGTATCCAGCCCGTTGCGATCGCGGATCGCTTCCAGCGTCTTGGCGGCAAGGCGCACGGACGGCACTTCATGCAGCGAGCCATCCTTCTTGCCGCGGCCGCGCGGCGTGCGCACGTGGTCGTAGATGAATACGTCGGTCATCGTCTCTTCTCCCTGGCGGCGCCCGGCGCCGGTCAACTCAGAATGCTTCGGCAGCCATTTCCATCATCGTGTCGGCGCCGGTTTCGATGCGGGCCTTGCGCAGCGCCGTCTCGGGCATGATGCGCTCCATATAGAACTTGCCGGTGACGAGCTTGGTCTTGAGGTAGTCGGCGCGAGCGCTGTCGCCGCTCGCAAGCGCGTCTTCGGCTGCCTTCGCCATCTTCGCCCACATATAGCCGAGAACGACGAGGCCGAAGAGATGCATGTAATCGGTCGAGCCGGCGCCGGCGTTGTCGGGCTTGGCCATGGCATTCTGCATGAACCACATGGTCGCCGCCTGCACGTCGTTCAAGCCCTTCTTCAGATGCTTGGTGAAGAAGGCGAGCTTTTCGTCATTGCGGTTCTCTTCACAGAAATCGCCGATCTCCTTGAAGAGCGCCATGACGGCGCGGCCGCCGTTGAGGCCGAGCTTGCGGCCGACGAGGTCGAGCGCCTGGATGCCGTTGGCACCTTCGTAGATCATGGCGATACGGGCATCGCGGACATACTGGCTCATGCCGTGTTCTTCGATATAGCCGTGGCCGCCGAAGACCTGCTGGGCCATGACGGCGTGGTCGAAGCCCTTATCGGTCATCACGCCCTTGAGGATCGGGGTGACGAGGCCGAGAATATCATCGGCCGTCTGGCGTTCCTTGTCGTCGGCAGAGCGGTGGGCGATGTCGGATTTCAGAGCGGTCCAGAGCAGGAAGGCGCGGCCAGCCTCGTTGAAGGCACGGATGGTCATCAGCGAGCGGCGGATATCCGGATGGACGATGATCGGGTCGGCCTTCTTGTCCGGCGCCTTGGGGCCAGAAAGAGAACGGCCCTGGATGCGCTCGCGGGCATAATTGACGGCGTTCTGATAGGCGATTTCGGAGATCGACAGGCCCTGCAGGCCGACGCCGAGGCGAGCCTCGTTCATCATAACGAACATGGCGTTTAGGCCGCGGTTTTCGGCACCGATCAGATAGCCGGTCGCCTCGTCATAATTCATGACGCAGGTGGCGTTGCCGTGGATGCCCATCTTGCGCTCGATCGCGCCGCAGGAGACAGCGTTGCGGTCTCCCGGCGTGCCGTCTTCCTTGACCATGAACTTCGGCACGATGAAGAGCGAGATGCCCTTGGTCCCCTCCGGCGCGCCCTCGATGCGGGCGAGCACCAGATGGACGATATTGCCGGTCATGTCGTGTTCGCCGGCGGAGATGAAGATCTTCTGGCCCGAAATCTTGTAGCTGCCATCGCCCTGCGGCACGGCCTTGGTGCGCAGCAGGCCGAGATCGGTGCCGCAATGGGGCTCGGTCAGGTTCATGGTGCCGGACCATTCGCCGGAGACCATCTTCGGCAGGTACGTCTGCTTCTGCTCGTCGGAGCCATGGACGAGGATCGCGGCGATCGCGCCCTGCGTCAGGCCCGGATACATCATCAGCGACATGTTGGCGGCGGAGGTATATTCGCCGACGGCGGCGTGCAGCGTGTAGGGAAGGCCCTGGCCACCGAATTCTTCCGGCACTGCAAGCCCGGTCCAGCCACCCTGGCAATAGGCATCATAGGCGGCCTTGAAGCCCTTCGGCGTGGTGACGGAGCCGTCATCGGCGCGCTTGCAGCCTTCCTGATCGCCCGAATAATTGAGCGGGAAAAGCACCTCTTCGGCCACCTTCGCGGCCTCGCCGAGGATCGCCTCGATCATGTCAGGTGTCGCGTCCGCAAAGCCCGGCAGATTGTTGTAGCGCTCCAGACCCAGCACATCGTTCAGGACGAAGAGCGTGTCATTAACCGGGGCCTTATAGACTGGCATCGTTCGAATTCCTCCAATTCGCAGACCGGACCGAGACCGGCACATGGCAGTGTCTTACAAAATATTGACGTTTGCGTAAACGTCAAATTCTGCATTCGCTCGAATTTGTGATGAGGATCACGGCACAGCGGATGGACGGAGATTTCCGCCCTGGAGATCAGTGAAGTTCGGCCGACAGCGCGGCGCTTCTGCGAACGACGTCGCTCATGGTTTTCAACAGTGAGGAAAACTCCTCGAGGACGAGGCCGAAATAGGCGTCGTCGGTCTCGGCGAGCGCCGTGACCGAGGCGCAGGCATTGAAGATCAGCTTGTCGAGATTGTCGCTCTGATCGAACAGTCCCTCGGAAAGCTCGTCATCGCGCAGCGTGTGAAGCTCGTCGACAATCTTGCGGATGAGCGAGCGACGCTGCCAGCGATGCATGCCGGAGATATTCTTCTGCGCATGCCGGATTTCGGACATCAGATTTCTATGCAAGAATCAGCCCTCGTGAGCCGCCCACTCTAGCTGCGCTTTGTAACGCTATCGTGTGAGCCTCGGGCGCAGGCAATTTGCCATCAGTTCCTGCTTGGTGGCGAAGTGGCCGAAGAGCTGGACAAGCTCGCGCTCCTGCTTGCGATCCAGGCCTTGTTTGCGGGCGAAATCGCTGACACTCCAGACTTTTCTGGCATCCTGCAGCGATGTGACTTTGGGGTCGATATGCGAGCTCATGGGACCGCCCTCCTTCAAGGCGTCAAATCAACGCCGAGGACTACCCCTCAGTTCCTGCCGATCACGGCTTTTTGCTCTCTGTACGAAAGAAGACAAAGGGCGGGAAAACGTGCCGGAATTGTCGGGAAGCGCTCCGCTCAGCCGTCCTCGGATTGCTCAACCCCAAAAGGCAACAGAGGAGGACTTCTCATGACCCGGATATCGAACAATCTCTGGTTCGAAAAGGACGCCCAGCAGGCAGTGGATTTCTATGTCTCCGTAATCCCGGACTCGACCTTCATCCGCTCGACCGTCATTCCCGCCGATACGCCGAGCGGGCCGGAAGGCAGCTGCAAGGTGATCGAATTCCGGCTCGGCGACCAGAATTATCTGGCGCTTGAGGCAGGACCGCTCGATGCCTTCAACCATGCCTTCTCNATCATNGTCGAATGCGATAGCCAGGCCGAGATCGACCGCATATGGGATGCGTTTCTGAGCAATGGCGGAACGACGGAAGCCTGCGGCTGGCTGAAAGATCGCTGGGGCCTTTCGTGGCAGATCACCCCGCGCGCGCTCGGCGCGATGATGGCCGATCCGGATCGTGGCAAGGCGCGGCGGATGACAGCAGCGATGCTGCAGATGGTGAAGCTCGACATGGCCGAGCTGCAGGCAGCCTTCAACGGCTGAGTGCGGCACCCGTGACGGACGGAGTGGCCCTGGCGAATTTCTTCGCGCCGGCGACGCAGGCAACCACGGCAAGCGTTGCCGCCAGCATGCTCCAGCTAACGCTCTCCTTGAGCAGTGTTGCCGCCAGCACCAGGCTGAAGAACGGCTGCAGCAGCTGCAGCTGGCCGACACCGGCGATGCCGCCAAGCGCTAGGCCGCGATACCAGAAGATGAAGCCGATCAGCATGCTGAAGAGCGACACATAGCCAAGGCCAAGCCAGGCGGGATTGCTGATTTCAGGCAAGGTCTGCGGCATCGCAACGACCGACAGGACCAGCATCAGCGGCAGCGACAGGACGAGCGCCCAGGAGATCACCTGCCAGCCGCCGAGCTTGCGGGAAAGGCGTGCGCCCTCGGCGTAGCCCAAACCGCAGACGACGATGGCCGCAAGCATCAGGAGATCGCCGACCGACGTCGCGCCATCGCCCTGCGCCAGCGCGAAGCCGGCGACGATGGCGCTGCCGAGGCAGGAAAACAGCCAGAAGACCGGCTGCGGCCGCTCGCCGCCGCGCAGCACTCCGAAGATCGCCGTCGACAGCGGCAGCAGACCGATGAAGACGGTCGAATGGGCCGAGGTGATATGCTTCAGCGCGATTGCGGTCAGCAGCGGAAAGCCGATGACGACACCGAAGGAAACGACCGCGAGCGAGACGAGATCGCTGCGCAGCGGGCGCTTCTCGCGAAAGAGGATGAGCAGGCCACCTGCCAGAATGCCAGCGATCACCGCCCGCGCGACGGTGAGGAACAGCGGGTCGAACCCGGCAACGGCAACACGGGTCGCGGGAAGCGAACCGCTGAAGATGAGAATCCCCATAAAGCCACTGAGCCAACCGGCTGCCGTCTTGTCCATGTGCGCATGCTCCTGTTCTCGCCCGCTATGAACCCGAAGGCATGGCATTGCCAGCAACAGTACGGTACAGTTTGCGCAAACTGTTATGGACACGGATACAGTACAGATGGATCAAGCGGTCAAAAACCTGGACAGTGGCAAGCGCATCGGTGCCGTAATGACGGAAATCCGCCGGCGGATTGCCGGGCGGGAACTGGTACCGGGGTCGCGCCTGCCATCGGTGCGCGCTTTCGCGAAGACCATGCACGTCTCGGCCTCCACCGTCGTCGAGGCCTATGAGCGACTGGCAGCGGAGGGGCTGATCCGCTCTCGCCCGGGCTCCGGTTTCTATGTCTCGAGCTCGCCGCAACCGCTGACGCTGTCGGAGATCGGGCCGAAGCTCGACCGGGCGATCGATCCGCTCTGGGTCTACCGGCAATCGCTGGAGGACAGCCCGGATCTCCTGAAGCCCGGATGCGGATGGCTTCCGGAAAGCTGGATGCCGGTCGATGCGATCCGAAAGGCATTGCGCACCATTGCCCGGGGAGAGGATGCCGTTCTTGCCAATTACGGCACGCCGCTCGGCCAGCTTCCATTGCGGCAACTGCTTTCCCGGCGGATGAACGAGCGTGGCATTCCCGCCTCCCCCGA
>Ga0055528_1001116_pt1 | contig 17593 bp, 14 predicted proteins | sample AraplaCol_mMS_r2_2_FD_55006 | JGI IMG/M metagenome (GOLD analysis project Ga0055528, IMG submission 55006) | Arabidopsis root microbial communities from North Carolina, USA - plate scrape MF_Col_mMS_r2 | ecosystem: Host-associated > Plants > Roots > Endosphere | place: USA: North Carolina...
GATGCCGGCTATGGATCCGAATATGAAAATGGGCAACTGAAAGGACCCTGTCATGAAGTCTAGCCTTCTCGCCCTCAGCCTTCTCGCCGGCACGATGCTGGCGCCCTCAGTGAGCTTCGCCGGCCAGGCGCCGGGCGCGGTCTCCGATCCGGATATCCCGGTCAGCAGCAGGGATCGCGTCTATGCTGCCGAACAGTTCTCCAATACGGTTTCAGTTACTGATCCATCCACAAACAAACTGCTCGGCGTCATCCGTCTCGGCGATCCGCAGCCCGGCAATCTGAGCCCGCTCTATCGGGGGCAGGTCCTGGTCCATGGCATGGGTTTTTCGCCGGACCACAAAACGCTGGCCGTCGTTTCGATCGGCTCGAATTCGGTGACTTTCATCGACACGGCCACGAATACGGTAAAGCACACCACCTATGTGGGCCGCTCGCCGCATGAGGCATTCTTTACACCCGACGGCAACGAAGTTTGGGTCACCGTTCGCGGAGAGGATTACATCTCCGTCATCGATGCGCATACTTATGAGGAGAAGATGCAGATCAAGGTGCCGGCTGGTCCGGGCATGCAGATCTTCTCGCCGGACGGCAAGTACGGTTACATCTGCTCCTCGTTCAACCCTGAGACCGTAGTCGTTTCCGTCGCCGATCACCAGATTGTCGGCCACATCAAGCAGGAAAGCCCTTTCTGCCCCAATATTGCGGCAACGCCTGATGGCAAGCAGGTCTGGTTNACCCTGAAGGATACCGGCAAGACGCAGGTCTTNAACGCCGAAGCACCCTTTGATCTNATNAAGACGNTCGATACCGGGCCGATCACCAATCACGTCAACATCGTTCACAATGCCAATGGCGACTTTGCCTATGTCTCNGTCGGCGGACTCAATCAGGTGAAGGTCTATCGCACGGATAACTTCCAACAGGTCGCGACAATTCCTGTCGGCAATCTTCCGCACGGCGTCTGGCCATCAGGCGATGGTACGCGCGTCTATGTGGGTCTCGAAAATGCCGATGCGCTTGCAGCAATCGACACACTGACAAACAAGGTCATCGCGACGATACCGATCGGCCAGGCGCCGCAGGCTGTCAACTATGTCCCCGATGCAGTCCCTGAGGGCGATGGCATGCAGAATCTCCAGCCGCTTGGCATCGCCGGCCAGGTGGCGCATCTTGCCCTGCACGCACCGAAGGCAAGCCAGGGCGACGTTGCACCAACGAGTGTTTCTCTTTTCGACCAAGGTCTGTCACAGGTGCTGCAGGCATCCGTGACCGGCCTGGAGCCCAAGAAACCTTATATCCTCGCACTCTCCACGCGGGCTGACGGTTCTGGTGATCTTCAACCCTTGGCTTCATTCATGACAAACCCGGCCGGTTCGGCGATCGTCAATGCCGTTGGCCCCATCCGGCAGATCGTCCAGAGCAGCGAGAAGGCTGAGCGCCGCTATCTCGTCATCACCGCCTCGGGGGATAAGGGGCCAGCCGAAGTCGTCCAGGTCGAAGCGAAGTAAATCCCTCTCGCCCGCCGCCTGTGATAGGGTGGCGGGCGAAAGCTCCTGAAGGTAAGCCTCTCATGAGTGATATTCTGCAGCTTGTCGAACCGATCATACCGGCGCTCCGCCGCTACGCCCGCGGATTGCTGAAAGATGCAACGGCAGCCGACGATCTCGTTCAGGATTGCCTGGAGCGGGTCATTGCTCATTGGCATCATCGCCGAAACGACGATCCGCGCACCTGGGTATTCGCCATCCTTCATAATCTTGCCGTCAACCGGTTGAAGCAGAACGCACGCCGTGGCGAACATCTGCCCATTGAGAAGGTGGATGAAAGTGCGTTTGCCCGACAGCCGACACAGGAAGACAGCCTGATGAGCCGCGATATCCTTCAGGCGCTGGAGCTGCTTCCCGAAGAGCAGCGCAGCGTCTTGCTGCTGGTATCGGTCGAGGATCTGTCCTATTCGCAGACAGCCGAGGTCCTGGCCATCCCGATCGGCACCGTCATGTCGCGCCTGTCGCGCGCCCGTGAGCGGCTAAGGCAGATGTTGGAGAACCCCGGGCAGGCAACACAGGGGGCAGCCGCCCATCTTCGGAGAATAAAATGAGCGTAAAACCGATCACCGAGGATGATCTCCACGGATTTGTGGACGGTGCGCTGGATGAGGCACGTGAAGCCGAGGTTTGCGCCTATCTTGAAACCCATCCTGATATCGCCGCGCGAATCGATAGTTACGGCAGGCAGCGGCTCGATTTGCGGACTGCGCTCAGCGCCATCGCCGAAGAACCGATCCCGAGCCGGCTAAACCTCAGCCATCTGCTGGAATCGCGCAAGCCGGGCCGGCTGCCCTTATGGCGTATGGCGGCTGCCGCTGTCGTTCTTCTCGTCGCAGGCGGTTCAGGGGGCTGGATGCTGCATGGAATGTATCGGCATCCAGGCGAAGGCATAGTGGCGCTCGCTGATGAAGCAGCCGACAGCTTCGCCACTTACGCGCCCGACAGGATAAGGCCGGTCGAGCTTCGTGCCGACAATATGGCCGAACTCGTCGACTGGGCGACGGAGCGCATGGGCCGCAAACCGGTAGTGCCGGATCTCTCCGGATCGGGCTATCGCCTAATGGGTGGCAGGATGATCTCGACGTCGCATGGTGCCGGATTGATGCTGATGTATGACGATGATCGGGGAACGCGTCTCGTCGTGCTGACGCGGCCCATGCTCGCCGATCAGAACAAGCCCATGGCGCCGCATGCTGAGGGAAATGTTGAAGGCTGGAGCTGGGCATCCGGCGGCATGGGCTACAGCCTTGTCGGCACCCTGCCGGCCGATATCTTGCATCCGCTCGCTGATGATATCAGGCACCAGACCGAAACAGGTGCCTGAACTCTGCAGGCCCGAAGCATTGCGCAGCAGCGCAGCGGCTTTGAGCGACATGCTTGCCAAGGATTTTAGTGCATGCGGGGGCGGCGTTTTTCGCCGCCGCGTTTTCGCGGCAGTCCCATCATACCTTGTGGGACCTGCTCGTCGGCTGCCAGTGCCGCATTATGCTGGCGTAGGCGCTCGAGCGCAACGGAAGCAAGCTGGGTATAGGGAATGGCGGCCGGATCGTCGGTATGGATATCCTGGATCGCCGCGAGGACTGTCTCGGCTTGCGTGAGATGGCGAGCTGCGATGAGCGCGATACCCTCCTTATAGCGGGCCTGTACCACATGGGGCGCCTGCTCGCCGACGCGACGGAAGGTCACGACCGCGTCCTCATAGAGCTTCAGCGCCAGTTGCGTATCTCCAAGGCGAAGCGAGATCGGCAGCGGCTCGGCGGTGCGCTCCAGCAGCGACTGGTAGGCGGCAAGGGCTTCGGTCAGCTTCCCCCGGTCGAAGAGCAGGTTGGCAATGCCGAATTCGGCGCCCACATGGCCCGGCGAGGATTGCAGAACCTGGGAGAAGATAATCTCGGCCCTTCCCTTTTCGCCCTTTTGATACATTTCGAGCGCCTGCTGGTAGGCATAGTTGACGCTGCGCGGATGCAGGACGCCGCCGAGATTGTGTCCGTTGCGGGTCCTGAAGAGCGTATAACTGATCCGCCGCTCGTCAGCGCCGAAGGCATATTTGTAAGCTTCGTTTCCGCGCAGGAAATCATAGAAACGGAAGCCGTCCTCGATGGCCCGGCGGATGCAATAGCCATGCAGCACCAGACCGGGAGATGGCGTCCTCCAGTTCTCGTCACGGCCGGTGATATAGAAGAGGATCGTCTTTTTCGGGCGGTCGATGATGTTGGCGAGGACGCCGAGCGGCTGTTCACCGAACCAGAAGACCGGGACGTCGAGCGTGCCGCTCCTGAAGCAGTCCATCAGCATTTCGCGGGTGGAATTGATGAGCCGCTCCGTTCGCTCCGCTCCTTTGCGCTCCGTCCACCGTGTGCGCCAGAAATCGAAAAGAATGCCAAGGTCCCGATCGATGGTGTCGGGCGTCGCCATGGTGATCCGGTAGCCCTCGTCGCCATCGAGCTTGCGCAGGAAGCGACGCAGCTTCTGGCGCGTCTGACTGCTCATCTTCTGCTCCAGATAATCGTCCCAGCTCTCCGGCAAAAAGACGACCGGGCAGATCGTATTGTCGATATTGTCTTTGCTGGTCGGGGCATTATCACGAAACATGACGAGCGGCCCCTGCAGCGCCGTGATCATCTTCTCCCGGCGTTCCGCCGGCCCGCTGAAATGTTCCAGCCGAAGATGCGTCCAGTTCTGCTGTTTGAGGTAGGCCGCAAAGCCGTCAATGGCTTTTTGCTCGTAGCCGGGCATGACGAGGAGGCCGGTATAGTCGGCCGAATAATTTCCGCCCATGACGATTTCGTCATAGAAAAGCCCGCTCTGCTCATCGAGTTTGGTCAGCAACCTGAGCGGCAAAAAGGCGACGTAGCGAGCATCCCGCTGCCGCTCGCGCAGCGCCAGGACAAACCAACGGCCACGGTGCGCAAGAAAGTCTTTGAGCCATGTCCAGGAGAGGAAATGTTGGGCGTCCGGATCGTCCCGATAAACCTGATCCCAGTTATCGCGTACGGCATCGAAGCCGGCTACCGTATCAATGATATCGATGCGCATGCCCCCTCCCAATACTCCATACGTAATTCGGGAGAATCCAGTCTAGTGAGAAACATCGATCTTCAAATAAACCGTCCGGGTGATTCCTTGGGACGAAATCGGATTAGCCCGAAGCGATTGTTTTCAGACAGCAATATCAGAGCGCCACGATCCGCGGGCTTGCGTGGATGAAGGCCCAAAGCGCCTTGCTGATATTGACGATCTCAGCAATCGATTTCTCAAGAAGCTCGATTTCCCGGTCATTCATCTGCTCGATCTTTCCGTAGCGGATTTCCTTGTCGTCCTCCACCAGGCGCATGAGTTGCGTGCTGGAAATTTCACCCTTCTCATCGAAGGAATAGATGCAGTGATTGTATTTGTTGCGCATCTTCGATTCCTTCTTCAGGCGCGACATGGCCGAAAGAACGGCCTTGCGGTCCGCAGCCGGAGTCGAAGGAAGCTTTGCGAGACGCTCGACGAGATCGATGCGCGCGCGCGTCGTGTTGAGTGTCAGAAAAACAACCACTGCAGCTTCCTTCTCCACGTTGAGAAGATGGGCGATAATATAGATCAGCAGGCTTTCTGTATTCGTCCAAACATAGTTTAGCCGGCCAACCCTTAATAACACATCGGACATGGCCGTCATGCTGAACTCCCTCGGCTCAACGTTGATGATACATGGATTATATCAGATCATTTCGTTGAGTGCTTCGGCCATTTCTGTGTTTAACGCTCCTTGAACGCGCGCGACATGCTATCGGCAACTGGCTTGCTCAGATATTCGAAGAAGGTACGCTCCGAGGTCTGGATCAGCACTTCGGCCGGCATGCCGGGAACCGGGTGGAAATTGTGAATGCGGGCAATTTCAGAGTCCGGAATTTGCACACGCACGATATACACGTCCTTTACGGACAAGCCGGAATTTTCCTCGACCGAATCTGCCGAAACATAGAAGACCTTTCCTTCCAGGACCGGCGTCGTGCGTCTGTTGAGGGCAGTGAGGCGGATCGCCGCCGTCTGGCCCTCGTGAAGCTGATCGATGGAGGTACGCAATACCTGCGCCTCCAGGATCAGCGGCACATGGGCCGGCAGAATTTCCATGATCGGTTTTCCGGTGGTGATAACACCGCCGGCAGTGTGGTAATAGGAGCGTACGACCGTACCTGTCACAGGCGAGCGGATGACCGTACGCTCCAGGACGCCGGTTGCTTCCCGGGCCTGTTCGCGAACGCTGTCGAGATCGGATTCGGCCGTCTCCAGCGCATCGAGTGCCGCCTGCTTGTTGGAATTGACCGCAATGACTGCCTCCTGGCGGAATTTGGCGATTTCTGCCTCGCTCTCGTTCAGCTCACCATTCAGGCGCGAAATATCGCCCATCGCATCGGCGATGGCGCGCTCGATGGCCAGTAGATCGGTCTTGCGCATATAGCCGACCTTGACGAGTCGCGCCTTGGAGTCCCGCTCGTCCGACAGCAATGACAGCTGCCGCTCGAAGGATTCGCGCTGTCCCTTGTAGCCATCGAAGCGATATTCCAGCGACTTGATGTTCTTCTCGATGAGGTTCAGCTGTTCTTCGAGTTTGACCCGCTTGCTGTGAAAGACCACGTTCTGGCTCTGGATAATCGCATTGACGTCTGGATCGCTGGCCTCTGCCATGACGATCTCGGGAGCCTTGAATTCATTTGTTCCCTGTGCTTCCGCCCTCAACCGCGCCACAACCGCCTCCAGGCGCAGACGCCTCAAGTTCAACATGCGTTCGTTGGTCAGGGCGGCTGTCTGGTCGAGCGTCAGCAGTACGTCGCCTTCCTTGACGGTTGCGCCTTCGCCAACCATCATTTCCTTGATGATGCCGCCTTCAAGGTGTTGGACAACCTTGTTGTTGCCGGTCGCAACGAAACTGCCCTGGGCAATGATCGCAGAGGCAAGCGGCGCGGTTGCGGCCCAATATCCGAAACCGCCAAACGAAGCGAAAAGCACCGTTAGGCCAACGAAGCTGTGCAGACGGATCGACCGCGGCACGTCGCCGTACCACTCGAGCTGCGCTGGGCCGGCCGTTTCCTGTTTCTTCTTTCCCATGGCCGTCACCCTTCGATACGCGGGGGCTGCTGGCCGTTGCGGCCATTGCCCTTTGAGATTGCCTGCAGCACTTCGGTACGTTCGCCGAACATGGCGACCGTGCCGTCCTTGAGGACCATGATCTTGTCCACGCATTGCAGAAGCGCCGGGCGCTGCGTGATCGTGACCGTCGTGATCCCCTGTTTCTTGGCGTGGATCAGCGCCTTTGCCAGCGCGGCTTCGCCCTGCGTGTCAAGGTTGGAATTGGGTTCGTCGAGCACGACGAATTTGGGGTCGCCGAAGAAGGCGCGGGCCAGTGCGATGCGCTGCTTCTGGCCGCCCGAAAGCGGCGCGCCGTCGGCGGCGACGACGGTTTCGTAGCCCTGCGGGAAACCGGCGATCAGCTCGTGCACGTCGGCCAGGACAGCTGCCTCGTAGATCTGCCGGTCTTCGACGTCGTCACGCATCCGGCAGATATTTGCCTTGATGGTTCCTGGAAACAGCTGCACATCCTGCGGCAGATAGCCGATGCTTTCGCCGAACTGCCGCTGGTCCCAGTTGCGCAGATCCATGAGGTCGAGGCGGACATTGCCCGAGGTCGGCAGGATTGAGCCCACCAGCATCTTTCCGAGTGTCGTCTTGCCAGAACCGGAATTGCCGATGATTGCCAGCGATTCACCCTTCTTCAGCGAGAAGGAGATGCCGTTCAGGATCACCTTCTTCTGAGGTGGAGGGACGAAGAGGACTCGCTCAACGTCCAGCCGCCCTTCCGGATTGGGAAGTCGCAGGCGCGGGAAGTTGAGCGGCGAGGTGAGCAGCAGGTTCTTGATGCGGCCATAGGCGGCGGCGGAGCGGTTGAACTGATGCCAGCCTTCGATTGCCCCTTCGATCGGCGCCAGCGCGCGGCCGGAAATGATCGAAGCTGCGATGACCATGCCGCCAGTCAGTTCGCCCGATAGCGACAGATGGGCACCCCAGCCCAAAAGACCGACCTGCGTGATCATGCGGCAAGCCTTGGAAACGCCGGTGAAGACGATGTTGCGGTCCTGCGCCTGCACATGGGATTTCAGCGAGCCGGCCGTTTCCCGGCCCCACATCTTCACTGCCTCCGGAATCATGGCGAGCGCATTGATGATCTGCGAATTGCGCGACATGGAATCGAGATGAAAGTTCGCGCGGCTGAGATAGCTGTTGGATTCGGCGAACTGCTTGGCGGTGAGCTTCTGGTTCAGGAAGGCGATCAGGAACAGGACCGCGCAGCAGACCATGATGATGATGCCGAGATGCGGATGCACCAGGTAGACAACGATCACGAAGAGCGGCATCAACGGCGCATCCAGGAAGGCGATCAGCGTGCCGGACGTCAGGAAGCTTCGCAGCAGCTGAAGATCCTGCAGGATCTGGTAATCCTTGCCGCTTCCATGCAGCGAGGCGCGAGCCGCCGCGCTGAGGATCGGGGCGCCCAGCTGGACTTCCAGTTCCACAGCGGTCCGCATCAGGATGAAGCGGCGGACAGAATCCAGGAAAGCCTGTATGAGGACCGCGCCCACCACCACGATCGAAAGCATCACCAACGTGTCGATCGAACGGCTGGTCAGGACGCGGTCCGAAATCTGGAAGAGGTAGAGTGGGATCGCCAGCAGGAGCACGTTGATCGCGACCGTGAAGACCATCACGATGGCGAGGTTGCGCCTGATGACCGCGATACCTCGCGCAAGGCTCAAGGCGAAATTCACCGGCTCGCTGCGCTTGTGGAAGCCACTGTTTCCGCCGCCGCCACCGCCGCCACCGCCACCGAGATCCGGTTCCTTGCCGCCACCGCCACCGTCTCCAGTCCGCGGGCGGCGCTCATTTTCCTTCAGCGGACCGGTGTTGCCGTCGATCGTCTTGGCAAAGGGAATATCCGGCTTGGCCTTCATCTCGTCGGCGTCGCCAGGCGCCCGCCGTGCCTCGATATCGGGCATCGTTCGCAGTTCTTCGCCGGACTGCGGCTTTTTTCTGGTTCTACGGTATCGACGGCGGGAACATCATGACCGGAAAGCTGCCTTTCAGATCGTACGATAGGCATCGCTTGCACTTCGTTCACTTTCTCTTCGGCGACAGTGCCGGCTTNATCTGGATGGGAGGGCGCCGTGTGTGTCAGTTGGCGAAGATGATCCACCGCATCATCGATTGCCGAAACGCAGGCCTGCGTCATGAAATCCTGAGGATCCGCCGCTGTGGGGGACGGCTTGTCGCCACGCAGATCGAGCGCGCTGCCATTGGCAAAAATCTGTTTTGAGATCTGGTTCATCGTGGTCTCTCCCAATACCAGGTCACGCGACCACGACTTGCATTACATCTGAGGGGTGGGCGGANGACCATGAAAGGTCATGGCCGCCGTTGATGATGCCATCGCCACTGTCCGTGCCATGGGGACCATCGTCATCGAGAAAGGCAATGACTTCATTGGCAAGCTTTGCNCCTGCCGCCTCGGGCGCAGTGGCATCGTGTTCTATGATCCCGCCTTGGATGAGAATGGCATCGGAATAGAGCTGGCCGGCAACGTAAGTAGTATTGCCGAAGCTGTCATAGTCGACGATTTGAGCGATATTGGCGACGGTATTGCTGCCCGTATCGATCGTGATCACGGCGTCCTGGTTATTCTTAAGGAGCTCGGCTGCTGCCTGGGTCACGTCGTCGGAATCTCCGAGCACGGCGACCTGTTTGATGATGGTCATGTCGAAGAGATTGCCGGTAATGTAGAGAACATTCAGGCCGACATAGCCCTGGAAATTGAGATCGGTGGACAAGCCCTCAGGCATTGACGGATCGCGCTCCAGAATTCCCTTCTCTGCCTGATGCATATAGTCGGGCATGGTCTCGAACCGGTCGTTGGCCCCGACATTGTGGATCGCTGCAAAGTTCCAGATGAGATTGTTGCCGGACTGAACGGCGGCATTGCCGTCCGCGCCGTCCTCGGCGCGAACCCAATCGTTGTCGTAGAGAAGTGAAATCTGCGTGATGCTATTGATGTCGTAGACACTGCCGCCGACGATCACCAGATCGTATTGCAGGCCCATCTGGAAGGACGACGAGAAATTCAGTGTCGTATTGCCGCCGGTCAGAACGGTCGTTTGCGAGCCGCTCGTCGTGACGGTCATCGTGTCGTTATCGCTGACGAAATGATACTGCTCGATCCAGTTTACGAAGGATACGTCGCCGTTGACGATGCTGACCCGCCAGGCCATCGGAAAGATGGGGTCGCCATGTGCATCGACGGTCGTCTCCGGTTGGGGCGATTGATACGTGCTGCGTTCAAAGCTGGCTATATTGTAGGCCGTGACACCGGCGTCATCGGCAGCATCGGCCGAGGAGTGGAACATCGAGGCGATATCGTCATCGTTGCTGTAGGCGTAAACCTGCGTGATGGCATCGATCTGGTGATAGTCGCCCATGATGGCCGTCACGGAAGAGATTACCGCGGTATTGATGACNGAGGCTATATTNGCGACGAGGTTTGCGCCGGCAGTGACCTCCAGGCTGCTTGAAGCCGGGTCATGCTGCTCGACCGAGGTCTGGGTTTCGTCGGGATCTTCCGGCAGTTTGGCAAGGCCACGGTCCGGCAGCAGATCGTCCAGCGCCGGTATTTCTGAAACAAGCTTGCCGTTCATGTGGGTTCCGGTGATCTCGGATCCCGCCAGGACGAAATCATGCGCCTGGTCGTTTGGATTGTCTGCCGGCGGTTCGTTCGTTCCGAGCGATGTCTGGCCGGAATCCTTCACCACCTGAATGTAGGATTCCATATCGTTGGCGATATGTTTGACACCTTCGAAAGTGTCGGTCCGTTGCAGACTGGCAAAGGGAGTGAATATTTCGGTTTGGTCGTTGAACTCTGCCAGCCGTTCGGTGACGAAGCTGGTGTCCCGGGGGGCGTGGTAGCCATCCGTCATATCGAGATAGTCGTCGTCAAAGAGAACGTTGACCTGCGTAACGTATCCGATCACCGATCCGGGGCCATTGAAAACCTGCAGCTGTTCGTCGTCCTCGACATTGATGTCCTGCGGACTGCCGAACCGAGGCAACGACGACACATCGCGGTGCGCAATCTCGGAGAGCTTTTCGATGCTTTCCTCGAAGGGGCGGCCGAAGCGGCGGGCCCCGCCATAGACGATCTCATAACTGACGCTTCTGTAGTCGACGTCGGGATCGTAGTCTTTGAGCATGAGATCGGAAGCGAAGGCGGGGGTGTTGGCGACGAGGTCGTCGAGCGTGGGCTCATTTTCAACAGGACCCGTGCCCGCGGTCAGCTCTGCACGCAGTCTCATTTCTTCGGTCGTCGTTTCGAATATGCCGATGAAATGGGCGATAATTTCTGAGAATTTCTCGATTTGCATTGCCTTGGCCCTCCCTTTCGAAGAAACGACCGGCCATGCGATCCCCTTCTGCTGGAGCCGCGCTGTTCGTCAATTCGCACGCAAGCATTCAAACTGCACCGGCGGAAGCCGGTGCAGTCTTTTCTTGGTCTTGGAGGTCAGTGTCCGCTGGAATCTTCGCCGACATCGGAAACATGCGAGTTACCGCCGATGACGCTGGAGTCCACAGCGTTGCTGAGCATGTTCGCGCCCTGAACGAGCTCCAGATGGAAGCCCGAATTGGCAAGAATTGCCGAAGCATCTGCCGTGGAAGTACCTGCGACGTCGTCACCCGCCTTGAGGTCCCAGCCCTTGCTGTCCATATCCATGCCGTCAGCACCGTTCGCTGTGCCGGCATTCGCACTCAGGTGGTTCTGAGCGCCGCCATTCTCCATCGTGATGTTCCAGGCCTTATCCTGGTCCGCGAGATGGTTGGCTTGGACAGTGCTGAAGACGGAATCGGCGCCTTCGCCGGAAAGCGAGCCGTTGAGGATATTGTCGATATTGAGGGTGAAGGAGAAGTCATCCCCGATGTCGAAGGTGAGGTCGTGGCCGGCTACGCCGAGGTTCCCGAAGTCCTTGACATCGTCAATAACGGCGAAGTCCGTGTCCGTTTTGTTGAAGCTGTCGCTGGTATTGTGGCTGTCGGTGGTCGTCTTGGTATCGGTAATCGTCTTGATGTCGGTGTCGATATCCGTGTCCGTCTTGGTGGTCGTGTCGTTGTCGGTGATCGTCTTGATGTCGACGTCGTCGTCACTGTACGACTTGGCGTCATAGCTCCAGTCGTAGTCCGATTTTGTGGTCGTCGTCGTGTCGTTATCGTTGATGTTGGTCGTCTTGATGTTCGTGTCGTCGTCCGACTTGTAGCTCCAGTCGTAGTCGTTGTCGCGGTTGTCGCCGTTGTCGGTCTTCACGTCGAGATCGACGTTTGCCTTGACGTCAACGTCCGTGCTGTTGTCGGTGTTGTTGCGATTGTCACCATTGGCGATGCCGCCGACGTAACCCGTTGAATTATCATCGATTTCTGTTGAATTTATAGCGCTGGAAAGGCCATCGGCCAAGGCGCCCACCTTGACGGTGTCGTCATCAGAGCCCGGCCCGGGCTTGGGGTCATAAGGCATTTCGGTTTCCTCCAGAAAAAAACTGGAGCAGCTTTCGAAGTCCCTCTCATCTCAAATGGGATCTTTGCTCGCGCTTGCTCCAATACGTTAATGTCGGCAGATGGACACGGTACCTTTTCATCTGCAGCCTCATCGTGATTTGTTGACCAAATTCTGTATTGGGATCGTGCTTACTCAGTACAAAGACGCACTAATCCAGTCCCGGACTCGATGTGAGCGCGAGCAAGGCATTCGAACTTCTTTTTGAGTTCCCTCGAAAGAAGACCAAGTATCAAAAACACATGCTGATACTCGATTTTCACGTCGCCACTTTCAGCGACAGTCACAGATTGATGGAAAAAGCAGGCCCCCGATAGATACCAATTCGGGCTAAGACATCGGAGGCCCAGCTCGATAATCCGCTTAAGTCAGGGCCGGATCGCAGGCATCGAAGAAAGCTCTGTAAGATTTGGGGACCGCGTCCTCTACCTCGGAATCCGGGGGAGTCGACGGATTATGATATCGTGAAGTTAAGCTCGGAAGGTTCTCCGTCTTATTTTGAAATATCGTCTGCCCATTACCGCTTTGCTTTTGTATGTCTCGAACTAATACATGCTGCTTTATACCGTGATCTAGTCGAAATACCGCCCGCTAGTATGTTTCTTGTCTGAAATGCAACCATAAAGTGGCAAAAAATAAATATAACTTCGTGACAACTAACCCATTTGGGCCATTTCTTTCCTTTGAAATCCATATTACCATAATTAAGAAATGCCTAAAAGATAAGGCGGCCGCATGCCTAGGGGCAATGTTCGTCGGCATGTAATACCCGCCACCGCGCCAATGGGAGTAGATGCTCCGAGTTTTAGTATAGTGTAGCGCTAGGGGAGGCGTATATGTTCATGGTTGGGTCGGAAGTAGGAGATTCGGATCAGGCAAGAAGACTGAGCCCGAATGGAGAAACAGTCCTGGTAATCGCCAAGGCAGACTTGTTCTCCGAGTGCATGGTTGAAGCACTGGCAAAGAAATTCCCGAATTTCGATGTCGTAAGCGTATCGAGCGCGCAGTCCATATCCGAAAAGGATATTCACGATATGCGGCTTGTTCTGTTCTATCATGTCGCCGGCGCCGAGTTGCACGATGCGCTGCAGATCGTTCGTGAAAACCGTCCGGACGCATCCATCGGTCTTGTCGTCGAAGCCATCGATATGATGGAGCCCTATATCAGTCGGCTGGTCGAGGCCCGCGTCGTCGACGGCGTCCTGCCGCTCAATCTGCGCCTGGACGTCTTCATGGCGGCAATCGATCTGCTGATGAAGGGCGGCGAACATTTTCCATCCGCGCTTCTGGGCCGACTTTCAAACCGTGCTACGGCGCAGCTCGAGCCCTCGTTGTATCAGACGAAGTCTGTCGACGCAGCACGCGCCAATGCGCTGAAGCTTCGTCGCAGCAGCATGGCGGCTCTGACCACTCGCGAGGTCCAGATTCTCGACCTCATCTGCAAGGGGACGCAGAACAAGATCATCGCCGACAAGCTTCACCTGTCCGAAAATACGGTGAAGGTCCACGTCCGCAATATCTATAAGAAGATGAATGTGAGAAATCGCACNGAAGCGGCCTCGCGGTTCTTCAACGATACCTCGGACAACGGCGATCTCTCCGGCAGATGGCCACACTAGGCCATCAATCCGTCCGGGACGAGCGGGCAAAACAGCGTGATTTCTGGCCGAAACCGCTCGGCGAACAGATGTAAGGTGCGGAACCCGGATAGACCGTAGCGTTTATCTCAGCCGAAGCGGTCTTCGCTTCGGCAGNATAGGCGAAGTCCTTCGCGGCATGCGGCACCTTTGCCGCCACAACATTCGCCTTGGTGCTTCCCACGATTGCCGTATCGACGACCGCGCACGAGATCGGTCCAATGGCCGAGAGAACAACTGTCGCGGCCAAAGCCAGAGAGCTGAAACTGCATGGCGCTCGGCCATGCATGCGATCATGAACCGTCATTGAATAACCCCTCGATCATCAGGGCAGTCGCGACGCGCCCTCGCACACCAATAGCTGGCCATCTCGGTACATCGGCTTCATTGGGTGAAGCTGGAGTGGCCGGATGGAGAGCATGGCACCATACTCATTGAGGGGGATTAATCAAGCGAATTCCGGAATTTAATACTGTAGCTATTTAGAATTGCTCCCATGTTTTGAAGTTGACCTTCCCTGATATCCTCCTATCATTTGAGTCATGAATACAATTATCCGAAGAATGGCAGAGGAGGTTGTTTCAAGTATACTACTTCCCGTTGAATTTAGTGTGACGGAGAAGAGGGATACCAAAGTATAGAAGGGTCTAAGAAGACCACGTGACATGGGAAGGGTTTTGTAATGCGTAGTATTCCCACCGAAGGACATTCAGGATTCGCATCGCCACCACCGGGGTCAAAAACCGTCCTGGTCAACGGAGGCGCCGGTTTCCTGGGGTCGCATCTTTGCGAGCGCCTTCTCGAGCGGGGCCATCAGGTCATCTGTCTCGACAACTTCTACACCGGCCGCCGCGTCAATATCGAACATCTGCTGCAGAACGACCGTTTTCGGCTTCTGGAACATGATGTGCGCCAGCCCTTTGGTGTCGAGGCATCCCTCATCTTCAACTTTGCCTCGCCGGCTTCACCTCCNGANTATCAGCGCGATCCCGTCGGCACCCTGCTCACCAACGTGCTTGGAGCCGTCAATACGCTCGATGCAGCGCGTCGNAGCGGCGCCACGGTCGTGCAGTCCTCGACTTCGGANGTCTACGGAGATCCGCANCAGAATCCGCAGCACGAAACCTACTTCGGCAANGTCAATCCGATTGGTCCGCGNGGCTGCTACGACGAGGGCAAGCGCTCAGCCGAAACCCTGTTCTTCGATTATCACCGCAAGTATGGCGTCGATANCAAGGTTGGCCGGATCTTCAATACCTACGGTCCGCGCATGCGCCTTGATGATGGACGCGTCGTATCCAACTTCATCGTCCAGGCACTCTCCAACACCGANATAACGATCTACGGTGACGGNNGGCAGACCCGTTCCTTCTGCTATGTCGACGATCTCGTCGGCGGCTTCCTGCGNTTCGCCGAAACCGGCGCACATTGCACCGGTCCGATCAATCTCGGTAATCCGACGGAGATCACGGTGCGGGATCTGGCAGAAATCGTCCTTGATCTGACCAATTCGCGCTCGCGCATCATTTACCTGCCGGCCGTCGCAGACGATCCGCAACAGCGCCGTCCGGATATTTCCAGAGCCAGGGAGGAGCTGAACTGGTGGCCGACGACCGAGCTGAAGACCGGTCTGAAGCGTACGATATCCTATTTCGACGCGCTGCTTGCCCGCAAGGAAGTGGTGGAGGCCGTATGAAATGCCCCGCTACATCCTGGTTACGGGTGGCGCCGGCTTCATCGGCAGCCACATCTGCAAGGCGCTTGCGCGTGCCGGCATGGTTCCGGTCACCTATGACAATCTTTCCACCGGACATATCGACAGCGTCCGGTGGGGGCCGCTGATCCAGGCGGATATCGCCGATGGCGCAAGGTTGCGGCACGTCATGGCCGAGTACTCGCCGGATTGTGTCATCCATTGCGGCGCCAATGCCTATGTCGGTGAATCCGTCGAAAGGCCGAGCATCTATTATCGCAACAACGTCATCGGCAGCCTGTCGTTGCTGGATGCCTGTCTCGATTGCGGGATCGACAAGATCGTCTTTTCCAGCAGCTGCGCGACCTACGGCATTCCGGAGATGCTGCCGATCTGCGAGAAAACGCCGCAACAGCCTGTCAATCCTTATGGCAGGACCAAGCTGATCTTCGAAATGGCACTGGAGGATTATGCGGCCGCCTATGGCACCCGCTTCGCCGCGCTCCGCTACTTCAATGCAGCCGGCGCCGACCCGGAAGGCCAGCTTGCCGAGCGGCACTATCCCGAAACCCATCTGATCCCGCGCGCCCTTCTCGCCGCAAGCGGCCGGATCGAGAGCCTCGATATTTTCGGCATCGACTATTCGACGAATGACGGCACCTGCGTCAGGGATTACATCCATGTCAGCGATCTTGCCCAGGCGCATCTTGCGGCCGTTCGTCACCTTCTGGTTGGCGGCAATTCCCTGAGCCTCAATCTGGGCTCCGGCCGCGGCACGTCCGTCGGCGAGATCCTGAATGCCGTCAAACGAAAGACCGGCCACAGGGTGCCGATCCGTTGTCAGCCGCGCCGCGCTGGCGATCCGCCGGTGCTTTTCGCCGATACGAAGAGGGCTCGCCTGGAGCTCGACTTCATGCCGACACTTTCGGATATCGATACGATCATCCGCACGGCTGGCCCGACTTTCGGACTGGAGGTGATCGCATGAGCACCACAGCCGAAATCGACCGCGCACGTCTGTCGTCGGCGAGCGGATCCGGGATGTTCGAGCCCGTCTTTACCGGATGGAATCGAGCCGCCTATGGTCTTGGCATCGTCTGCTGGCTGGCAGCCCTTGGCTACTTCTGGCTTTGGTGGGCCACGCCAATTCACGTCGTCTCATGGCCGGCATACCTGCTCGTCACGCTCATTCTCGCCTGGGTCACCCTGATCCCGGCCTATTTCATCCTCATCTTCCTGGATGCAAGGCAGGTCAGATCGGCTGCGGCCCTGCCGGAGGGTCGCGTTGCCATGGTGGTCACCAAGGCGCCATCAGAACCTTTTGCCGTCGTGCGCAGGACGCTTCTTGCAATGCTCGATCAGAAGGGTGTCGAGTTCGATATCTGGCTTGCCGACGAAGATCCGTCCGAAGAGGCGAAGAGATGGTGCGGGCAGCACGGCATCATGATCTCCACGCGCAAGGGCGTCAGCGAATATCACCGTCCCGTCTGGCCGCGCCGCACGCGCTGCAAGGAAGGCAATCTCGCCTATTTCTATGATCACTTCGGCTATGAGCGCTATGATTTCGTCGCCCAGTTCGATGCCGATCACGTGCCCACACCGACCTATCTTCGCGAGGTCCTGCGACCCTTCTCCGATCCCGAAGTCGGCTACGTCTCGGCNCCNAGCATCTGCGATGCCAATGCGGCCGAAAGCTGGGCCGCCCGGGGCAGGCTCTATGCGGAAGCCAGCCTGCATGGTTCGTTGCAGGCGGGCTATAATAATGGCTGGGCGCCGCTCTGCATCGGTTCGCACTATGCCGTCCGCACGGCGGCCCTGAGGGAGATCGGCGGCCTCGGTCCCGAGCTCGCGGAAGACCATTCGACCACGCTGATGATGAATGCCGGCGGCTGGCGCGGGATCCATGCGGTCAATGCCATAGCACACGGCGACGGGCCGGCGACCTTTTCCGATCTGGTTGTTCAGGAATTCCAGTGGTCGCGCAGCCTGGTTACCATCCTGCTTCGGCATTCTCGCCGACATGTCGCCCGCCTGCCGCTCAAGCTGAAGTTCCAGTTCCTGTTTTCGCAGATCTGGTATCCGCTGTTTTC
>Ga0055528_1001174_pt1 | contig 16948 bp, 18 predicted proteins | sample AraplaCol_mMS_r2_2_FD_55006 | JGI IMG/M metagenome (GOLD analysis project Ga0055528, IMG submission 55006) | Arabidopsis root microbial communities from North Carolina, USA - plate scrape MF_Col_mMS_r2 | ecosystem: Host-associated > Plants > Roots > Endosphere | place: USA: North Carolina...
TCTTGCGAGCTCGGCAGTCTCCTGCTCCTCCGCCGATTGACCGACCCGCGGCAACATAGCCTCCTCCGCTTCGGCCGCCTTTTCGATATCGGCAAGATGTTCATCAAGCTCGGCTTTCGTTTTGAATCCGCGCGTTCGTATATCCGTCATGGGCACCTCCATCCGGCGGGTCGATTATCGCAAGATGAGAACGCGCTCAGCGGTCATAAGTTCGAAGCTCGCCGATACATCCCGCCTTGTGCCCGGAATCTCACGCGACAGACAATCGAGTGGGCATCTCGTTCCCCACTGCACGGTCGAGGCGCTCGACCAAAGCTCGGTTTTAGAGGGCATCAGCATCCGGACATGGTTCAGCTCCGCCATCAGGGCGCGACCGCTGGACCACGCGATGACGACATAGGCAAGCAAGCCAACCACAACCCCCATCAACAAGTCCACCAAGGGCAAATGCAGGCTGCCGCCTGTCACATGCAGGGCAAGACCGACGGCGCCGACCATGACGCAGGCGCCCAGCCCGGCGGGAAGAACCCTGCGCAACAGGGAGGGCCAACGAAAACCCGTGCCGCGCTGCAGGAAGTAGAGAGAGATTGAGGTGGTCAATGCCGCAGCCACGACCTGCGCGATCGCGATATTGACGAGGTCCGGGCGGACCCAGCCGGCAATCGCAAGGCAGGCGAGGCTTGTTGCTGTGAACAGCATATTCAGCCGTGGCAACAGGGAGACCCGGCCGATAATGCTGAGTACGGGTTCGTTGAGCATCTGGATGACGGCAATACCGCGCGCAGCTGCCAGAAGAATAAGCACTGGGGCGGCCGCGAGCCACTGGACCCCAAGCAGCACGCTGACGAGCTGCTCGGATACGACGGCAAGCCCCATGAAGACGGGAAGAGCGGCAAATGCGGTAGCCGCCATGATCAATCCCGTGAGCCGGCTGAGGCCTTCCGCCCCGCCGCCCGCCGCACTCTGCTGGCGGGAGAAATAACTCCATGCCAGCATTCGCACGGGTTCGGAAATAAGCTCTGTGACCGCGCCGACGATGCGGCTTGCCATTCTATAAAGGCCGACCTCCGTCGCGCCGATGAAGAACACGATCAGGAATTCCGCACCATAACTTTGCGCGAACTGCATCAGGCGTGACGCCAGGAGCCGTGTAGAATAGGCAAGCGCCTCGCGGGCGGTTGTGAGTTGGAATTCGAAGCGCGGAAGCCAGCGCGCAAAGCCCGTCGACATCAGGAGAGCGACGATGACGACGCAACAGCGTCCTGCCGCGAGCGCGACAATGCCCCAGCCGAGCAACAGTCCCCCGGTCGTCACCAGAAGGCCCGCAAACTCCGATGCCGCCTGATAACAGGCAAGTTCACGCAGGCGTCGTCCCCTGACCAGTACGCCGCTCTGGCAGATAATGAACGTTCCGGGCACGATGGTCGCCATCAGCAGCAAGAGAGTGACAAAGATCGATCCGGTGGGTGCCAGCCAGACGAGCGAAACGGCAAGCCCGATCAGGCCAAGGATGGTGAAGGCGAAACCGCTTGCAAGCGCGCAAAAAAGGACCGTACCGGGCAGCTCTCGATCGTGCGGCGCAGCAATCAGGTATTCGCTCCATCCGGCTTCGGCAATCTTCGATTGCAGCAACACGGTCGAGGAGACCATGGCAAAGACGCCAACGTCGGCCGGTGAGAGGACGCGGGCCGCGACGAGCAACGTACCGATACCGCAGAGCTGACTGACCAGACGAGCGCCCGAAACCCATAGCGCATCCCGCGATGTAGAGACACTACGCGGCTCCTGGTCCTGATCTGCGCCGAGTAGTGATGCCGTACTAGATGTGCCCATGGTCACATGTTCTATTGAGTTTATCTGGCATTTATATTTGCATTATTACGCGTACCGCACGTGTTACCAAAGTAACAACTTTGGTGTATATTCTATGTTGACGATCTATACTCACTTCTGCATAGTCAAGATGGAATTACAATCCTGCATATGAAGATTGGTCGGCACATGCATGGATTTCATCCGGCCCTTTGTGACGACACAAAATCGTTTATTGGCCAATTTGGCCGGAGGGACATAATAATGATCATACTTGCACATCGTGGCTGGTGGCTTGCCCCCCATGAGCGGAACACTTTAGGGGCATTCGACAAGGCTTTTGCCGCCGGGCATGGCGTCGAACTGGATGTTCGCGACCTGGATGGCGAACTGGTTATTTCACACGATCCCGCCACAACCGGCGCATTGTCCTTTGCGCGCGTTCTTGAGTGCTATGCAGCAAATGGCGCCCCGGGCCGGCTCGCCATCAATATCAAGGCGGACGGCCTCTGCCCTGCCCTGGTGCCGATGCTGGAACAGTATGGGGTGACGAAACGTTCCTTCGTTTTCGATGCCTCGGTTCCCGATCTCAGGCCCTATCTCGACAGCGGCATCCCGGTTTTCACCCGCTACAGCGAAGTCGAGCTCTACCCATCCTTCTACGAACGTTGCGAGGGTGTCTGGGTAGATTCCTTCACCGAAAAGCCGGCCTCCATCGAACGCGCGATCGATGATCTTCGACGCGGTAAATATGTCGCGATGGTCTCGCCGGAACTGCACAAGCGCCCGCATGAGGCAGTCTGGGCCGCTTGGTCAGTCGAATTGCGACAGGCTGCGAAGAGTGGGCTTCCACTCGAGCGGCTGATGATCTGTACCGATCTGCCCGATGCAGCCGAGCAGAGTTTTGCCTGGATGGTTGAGGAGGAAGTCACATGATCCGTGCTGTTTTGTTCGACATGGATGGCGTGCTGATCGATGCCAAGGAATGGCATTATGAGGCGCTGAACCGGGCGCTCGATCTTTTCGGCATGCCAATCGATCGCCAGGCGCATCTGACCACGTTCGATGGCCTGCCGACCCGCCGCAAGCTGGAGATCCTCTCCCGTACCAACGGTTTGCCGAAGGGACTGAACGAGCTGATCCATGAGCTGAAGCAGGACTATACGATGGAGCTGATCTACACCCGCTGCAAGCCGGTGTTTGCCCATCAATATGCGCTCAGCCGTCTCAAGCACGACGGCTACAAGATCGCTGTCTGCTCGAACTCGATCCGTGTCACCATCGAGTCCATGATGCGGCGCGCCGGACTGGCGGACTATATCGACCTCATCGTATCGAATGAGGATGTCACCCGGGCCAAGCCGGATCCGGAAATGTATGTGACGACGATGGAGCGCTTCGGCCTCAGGCCGGATGAGTGCCTTATTCTCGAAGACAATGAATATGGCCTGAAGGCCGCGCGCGACAGCGGCGCTTACGTCATGCAGATCGGAACACCGGCCGACGTTGTGTATGGCCGGATCGTGTCCGAAATCAAGCGTGTATCGGAGGTGATGGCATGATCGTCCTGTTCCCCACCACGGGCACAAGCCCGCATTTCAGCCCGGAAGACTACGCCTATCCGCGCCCGCTCATCGAAGTGGCCGGAAAGCCGATGATCCTGTGGGCGATCGAAAACATGAAGTCGCTTGGCGGCGATACGCATTTCCTCTTCCTCGTCGATCAGCAGGATGCCGTCAAATATTCCTATGAGCGGATCTTCGACCTCAGCACCAATGGTCGCTCCGAAGTCGTCATGCTGAAAGGCGCGACCGCCGGCGCGCTCTGCACCTGCCTGATGGCGATCGACAGGATCGACCCGACCGAGCCGCTGGTGATTGCCAACAGCGACCAGATTATCGACACCCGCCTTGCATCCGTGATTGCCGAATTCGAGGCAGCCAAAGCGGATGCCGGCGTCATCACCTTCGAGACGATCCACCCGCGCTGGTCCTATGTGACGCTTGGCGACGACGGCCTGGTCAACCGTACATCCGAGAAGGATGTGATCAGCAACAAGGCGATCGCCGGATTCTATTATTTCCGCGAGGCCCAGATTTTCTTCAAGGCCGCGACCGCTGCCTTGAGGCACGGGGTGACGGTGGATGACCGCTACTATGTCAGCTCCTCGCTGAACGAGGTCATCCTGGATGGCGGCCGTGTCGTTTCCGCAAGCGTTCCGGCGGACCGCTACCACAGCTTCTACAATCCGAAGATGATCGAGAACTTCGAGCTCAATGGGGTCCGCCGCCTGTCCTCCGCACAGGCCCAGCGACCCGTGCAGCTGGTAGTTCCGGCCGCCGGCCGGGGCAGCCGCTTCGCCAAAGTCGGGTTCACCCGCCCGAAGCCCTTCATCGACGTGCTTGGCCGGCCGATGATCCAGCATGTGCTGGAAAACACGCTGCCGCCCGGCGGACAGCCGACGGTCCTGCTGCTGCGAGAACATCTGGACAGCCAGGCGGATGCGGTGGCCGAACTGCGCTCGCAGGGCGTCGGGATCGTTTCGGTCGATCAACTCACCGAAGGCACCGCCTGCACTGTTCTGCTGGCGCGCCAGCACCTCGACGAGGAAGCTCCGCTTCTCATCGCCAATTCCGACCAGGTTGTGGACATGCGTATCGTCGATTTCATCGATGACTGCATGTCGCGCGATCTCGACGGATCGATCCTTGTGTTTCGCGATCCGAAGCGCGACCCGAAATGGTCTTTCGCCGAAACCGATGCGGCAGGCTTCGTGCTCAGGGTTGCCGAAAAGCAGCCGATCTCCGAACTGGCGACGGTTGGTATCTACTTCTTCCGCCGCGCCGGCGATTTCATGAAGGGCGCGCTCGACATGATGGTGCACAACGACCGCACCAACAACGAGTTCTATGTCTGCCCGGCCTATAATTACGCCATTCGCAACGGTGCGCGCATCGGCGTTTACGAGATCGACGTCAGGAACATGCACGGGCTCGGCACGCCCGAGGATCTGGCCGAATATCTGCAGGGTCGCGAGCCTGCCTATGCGTGAGGTCGCAACCAACCCGGACGCGACAGCGCCGCTGAACATCGTCATTCCCATGGCCGGGAATGATTTTGAGCGACCTGACGGCTCGGTGAAGGCGGAAACGCCGGTTGGAAAGACAACATTGCTCGGCGCCACGTTGGAGGCGCGCGCCTGGTGGAGCGGTGCGGCCGTGCCTGTTTTCGTGCTGCGGGACAGGCCAGCATCACAGCGCTACGCCCGTGAAATATTGCTGGCACGCTATCCAACAGCGCGCATCGTTTGGCTGTCCGAAATGAGCGGCGGCGCCGCCTGGAGCGCTGCGGCCGGTATGGCACTCGTCGCGTTTCCGGACGCACCCGTCGTCGTCGATCTCTGCGATATCATGTTCGATTGCGATGCTGATATTGCCGACATCTTCGCTGCCGACGCCAATCTCGGCGGTCTCGCGCTCACATTCGCTTCCCGCCATCCGCAATACAGCTATCTCAGTCTCGGAAAGGATGGCCGGATGCAGGAGGCAAGGGAAAAGGTCGTCATTTCCGATCATGCATCGGCAGGCGTTTATGCTTTCCGCAACGCCGCCGTTTTTCATCTGGCTCTGGCCCACAGCCTGGAGAACCGAGCGCGCCTTTCGCACAACGGCCTGCTCTTTGTCTGCCCGATGCTGAACGGCGTGGTCGCTCACGGCTTCGATGTCCGGACGCTACCGGCGCGCAATGTGTTCGATGTGAAGATCGCAGACGCGGCCCTTGCCGGCTAGCGTCGACGACGGAGGAAATACTGGTGCCGTCCCGCTTCGACCGGGACAAGCGGAGCCTTGCTGACGATCCCTTGACGCGCTTCGCGGGATCAGAGGACGAGTAAACGGGAGATCATCATGACGGCCGGAACATCAAGCAGATTACCCTCTCTCGCCATTATCATACCCTGCTACAACAATGCTGAAACGCTTGCCGAGGCGCTCGACAGCGCTCTGGCACAGGATTATCCGGACTTCGAGGTTCATCTCTGCGACAACGGCTCCACCGACGGCAGCCGGGAAATAATCGAATCCTACTCGTCTCCCTTGCTGAAGCCGGCTCTGCACCGCGACACCGTACCGCGCACGGACAATTGGAACCGCGCCTATACCGCCGGCGCGAATGCTGATTACCTCGTCACACTGCACGCCGACGATCGCCTCGCTCCGGGCGCGTTGCGCGCCATCGGGCGCGCGGCAATGCGNAACCCCGCCCTGATCCACGGCCGTTTCAGGCAGATCACCTATGAAGGAGACCCGATCCCTGGCCACCGCTTCGCGTGGAGTTACAGCAACAGCGGTGAGGCCTTCCGGGAATTGCTGCTGCTCAACAATATGGTCGCGATGCCGGGTGCGACGATCCGTACGGATGTCTTCTTCAAGGCCGGCCGCTGGGATCCAGCCTGGCAATATCTGCAGGATATGGAACTCTGGTGGCGCTGCGGCGAGCTCGGAGAAGTGGCTTTTGTCGCCGACATGCTTGGCGACCACAGGGCATACAAGCATCCGCAGGCGCTGCACCGGCACGCTGAGGAACATCTGCGCTGGGCGACGCGCAGACTTCGCAACGCTCCGACCCCCCGCCTGCGGCAAGCCGCCGCCGACGGGCTGAACGCCTATCTCACGCGCCTCGAAGCGGAAGTGGATACCTTGCCGGATGTCGCCGCCAGTCTGGTGGAGCCCGTAAGGGCAGCCAGGGCGGCACTCGCGAAGGCACCGGGAACACGCGTCGATGCCCTTCGCCGGCAGAGACTGTTGCGCATGCGGGCCGCCTCGCTCTCAGCTATCACAAAGCTCTTTGGGAGACTTTCACCCTGGCAGGCGCTGTCGCGTTGACGATCGACAGCATTCTCAGTTGAGATCCGTGTAAGCGGTAGTCTTTCAAATCGTTTTCGTGGCACGACTACCGACTGGGTTGGATCTAATCCCCGGGCCGTTTGACAGGAGGTCGTGATGAGCTTCATCGCGGCCGGTCACCACTTGCTGCAGGGAATCCATACACGGCCGCCGCGACGGTCATCGTGATCCCCTATGGCAAAGAGGAGTGCAGAGAGAATGCGTGCCATCGCAAGCAGGATCGCGATGACAGGCATGGTCAAGCCACCGGATCTTTCTTAGTGATGGAAGGAGACGCGGCAGATGCCGCGTCGATGTTGAGGTTAGTTGATGACCTGGATCACCTTGCGGGAAGAAGGCTCGACGATGACACGTTCATCGTTCACGATCGCATAGGCATATTTCGGATTGTCCGGAATGGGCGTTACGACAACAGTCTCCGGCAAGGCGTGGCCGACAACGACCTTTTCCTTGACGACCACGCGGGCCGAGGGAGCCGGAGCTTCGCGAACATAGGTGACGACCTTCTGCGGCGGCGGATCGATGGCCGTGCCGACAATTGCACCGGCTACGCCGCCGACTGCCGCACCAACCGGGCCACCGACGATCGCCCCGGTTACAGCGCCACCAGCGGCACCATTGACCGTCGAAGACTGGGCGAGTGCGATGCCTGACATGAGAGACGCGGCAACGGCCGTGCCCACAACTAGCTTGGAGAGCATTTTCTCCTCCTCTGGTTTCGAGGCGGCCTTTTTGACCGCTGCCAAACCAACGACCCGCATTCCCCGCTGTTCCGGATCCCGGACCTCAGTCGGGCTGGCTTCAGACTTTGGTCCGATGCCGCGCGGACTGAAGTCCCTGCTCCGGAACGCACTGCCTCCTCACCCGTTCGGCCCTCCATCGAAAGAGGAGTTNNTNATGGACGACAGGAACGAANTCCCGGAAATTTCCAGCGCATGGAACGCATCCCTGCTTGCGCTTGTCATCTTTCTTGCCGTCATGCTCTACGTCTTCGGCACGGCCATGTCGGGTGATACCGACGAGTTGACCGCCAGCATTCGCGGCGCCGATGTCGTCCAGTCCAGGTGAGGTGGAAAAGTCCGGCCGATGCGATAGTTTGCATGGATCGTCGCAAATCAGGTTGGAAATGAACTGGCTCATACGGTGGAACGCCCGCTCCCTCGCCTCCCAATTCTTCATCATGGGAGGACTCGTCTCACTTGCCGCAATGTTCGGGATCGGGCTCATCGTCACCCGACTTATCGAGAATGCCGTCATTCACAATTCCGGGGCTGCAACAGCGCTTTACGTGGACAGCGTGGTCGCACCCCTGCTTCCCGACATGCAGACGGAATCGCTGCTCGATGACGCAAGTGCCCAAGCGCTCGATGAAACACTTGGACAGGGCGCACTTGGCCGCCGTCTCGTGTCGTTCAAGCTGTGGCGCCGTGACGGCACGATCCTCTACTCCAATGAAAAGGAGCTGGTGGGGAAGACATTTCCGGTCAATGGCAAACTCGCCCAGGCGTTTGCCGGCTCGCTGGTCGCGCGTTACGAAGTCGCAAGCGACCCTGAAAGCGCCGAAGAGCGCAATCTCGGCAGGGCGCTCATGGAAATATACAATCCTGTTTTGCAGCCTTGGTCGGGAGAGGCCGTGGCTGTGCTTGAATTCTACGAGACTTCCGAAGGGCTGGAAGACAGCCTGCACAGGCACGGCTCTGGAGTTGGCTGGCCGTGGCCGGCCTGACCGCGATTTTCTTCCTCACCCTCTCCATTCTTGTCTTTCGCGGCAGCCATACGATCGAAGTGCAACGCGAAGCGCTAAAGGCCAGGGTAGACGAACTCTCCGCACTTCTGGCCGAAAATCGCGGCCTGCAACGCCGGCTTCAATTGTCTTCCCAGCGCGCCGCGGCCCTGAACGAAACCTATTTGCGCGGCATCGGTGCCGATCTGCATGACGGCCCGGCGCAGCACATCGCCTATGCCTCGCTGCGGCTCGACAGCAACCTGCTTGTCGACGCCGCTGTCCAGCCGGAGGCACGCGAAAAGGAGCTCAGCTGGATCCGTTCGAGTCTCGCCGAGGCGATGAAGGAGATCCGCGACATCTGCAAGGGACTGGTACTGCCGCAAATCGAGAAGGCTTCGATTACGGAAATCGTGAAACGCGTTGTCGAAGCCCACCAGGAGAAGACCGGCACTACTGTCGATACAAAAATTGACGAGGACGATCCGGAACTTGCCACCGCTCTCAAAATTTGCATCTACCGCTTCGTTCAGGAGGCGCTCAACAATGCCTATCGCCACGGTGGCGGCGTGGAGCAGGCAGTCAGAGCAACATCACACGGCGGCGCCGTCCGCGTCGAAGTCAGCGACCGAGGCGAGGGTTTTGATCCGACGCAGGTAAGGCCGGCGAGCCTCGGCCTTGCCGGGCTCAAAGAACGGATCGATAGCCTTGGCGGGGAATTCGACATAATAACCGGCGAAGGCGGAACGACTGTCATCATGACCTTCGCGCCTATGGAAGTGGAGGATTAGGATGACGTCCATCAAAATCGGCGTGGTAGACGACCATCCCCTGTTCCGCGAGGGGGTCACCCGCAGCCTCTCCGAGGTCAGCGATTTTGTCGTCGTCGGAGAAGGTGCCAACACATCTGATGCAGCAATGATCGCCGCCGATACCCGTCCGGACGTGCTGCTTCTCGATGTGTCGATGCCCGGGGACGGCCTTTCGGTGATCGACGAAATCCTTTCCATAAGCCCGGAGACCAAAATTCTCATGCTCACGGCTTCAGAGGAAGTCGATACGCTGGTCGAGGCGCTGCAACGCGGCGCAAAAGGTTACATTCTCAAGGGTGTCGGCTCCCGCGGGCTGGCGGACGCCATCCGCACCGTTTTCAAGGGAGCCCGCTACGTCTCCCCGGCGATGTCAGCCAAAGTCATGGAATATTCGTTGAGCGGGCAGGCATCGGACAGGGACGCGCTTACTCCTCGGGAACGCGAGGTGATGGATCTCGTGGCGCAAGGCCTTTCAAACAAGCACATCGGCCTGCGTCTCGACCTGCAGGAGAAAACGGTAAAGCATCATATGACCCAGATCCTGACAAAACTCGGCGTAACGAACAGGACGGAAGCTGCCTTGCGGTGGCGCGAAAAACGCTAGCGCAGCAGGCGCGTGAGCCGCGTGCTGTCAGCCGACGTCGCCCGCCGGTTGATGATCGTACGGCCTTTCGAATCCTTCATGATGTAGCGTCCTGCACGTAGGGTTTCGGTTATTCCATTCGTATGCCGGACATCGATCGTGCCGTCCGTATCTTCGGTTGCGCGTGCTCCCGATGTCGAGGACGCATTGCCCGTGCTGCCGCCTCCGGTCGAGCTGGATCGTCCGCTCCCGCTGCTGTTGCCGCTGCCACCCGAATTACCGTTTCCGTTCCCCCCGCCGTTGCCGCTCCCGCCGCCATTGCCGTTGCCGTTTCCCCCGCCGTTACCATTGCCATTTCCCCCGCCATTACCATTTCCGCCGCCGTTGCCGTTTCCACCACCTCCGCCATTGCCGCCGTTGCCGTTCCCATTTCCCCCGCCATTGCCGTTATCGTTCTTTGCAAAGGCTGCCTGGCTGGCGAGCGAGGGAAACGAACCCGCCACATCAACCTTCAGCGGCGCAGCGGCAAGAAAACTCGCGCCGCAGCCCATCAGAAAATTGCGCTTGGAGATCACCATCGTCGCTTGCCTTGTCCTTTTTCCTCAAGTGTCTGCTCAAAGCAGGAAGCATGAGATTGACCGCTTGTTCCGAAATTGCAAGACGGTCGGACATAGGTGCCAGATGACCTCGGACTTTGGTCCGGGGCAAAAAGCAAGCGTCATCACCAAGGACGCGATCTTCTCACGGGAAGACTAAAATGATCTTGCCTAGATTACGGGAGCTACACACTGACGTCTTGGCCCGTCGAATGGCTGATAGCTGTTGTCCACAGCGCGATAGGAATTATAGCGGGCGGCGCACCATGATATATGCGGGCTCTGGGCTGCGTCCGCCGCGGGTAGCCCGACGGAGGGCTCTCTTTCTTCGATCACGCACGGTTTGCGGGGTCCCCCGTCAAAAGGCTGATATGTGTTGTCGGCCACATTATAAGACCGATAACGTTGCTGGCACCGGCTGAGATGACGACCGTCAGCCGTCCATTCCTGCTTCGGCTGCTCGATCGCCCCTGTCATCGTTGCATCAGGCGGCGCAATGGCCGTTACGCCAACCAGCTTGGCCGGCGTTGAGGACAAATCGTTAGCCGCAGCTTGAAGGGGCGGAAGCCGCTCGTAATTTTGCGTTTTTGGATCAACGTGTGTCGGTATCGTCGTCCAGAGCGGCGCATCGAGGTTGGCGAAATGATGCGGCGCCGGTTCGCGAACCCCATAGGAGGCAAAGCCGAGACCACCAACCAGAACGATCGGGATCACCGGCAGAAACATGGATGGTGTAGCAAGCGACTTCATGACTCAGTCTCTCATTCCCAGTTGACATAGAAATTAGGAAGTGAGGTTTCGGTTCCGCAGCCGGATGGGAAATCGCATCTTTTGATGCTTATTTTGCCGGGATGGTGAGCCGCCTCCTGTAAATAGGAATTTATTGCCATCGCCCCGATTTTGACGGATAGCTGTTCTATCGGTTGATCCAGTCGACCGCAGCAGATTACGGGCAGAAAGAGGAAGCATGTCGCAGAGAGCGGGCAGCGCCGACCTCCCCCTTCACGGAGGGCGCGTGCCGCCATGGCTGGGTAACCGTATGACGACACTCGGCGCGCTGATCGCCGAGGCAATCGTGCACCATTACGGGCGCGATGAATTCCTGCGTCGGCTTGCCCATCCCTTCTGGTTCCAGTCCTTCGGCGCCGTCATGGGCATGGATTGGCATTCCTCCGGCATCACGACCAGCGTGCTCGGGGCGTTGAAACGTGGACTGAAACCACTCTCCAAGGAACTCGGCCTTCATGTCTGCGGCGGGCGCGGTGCGCAATCACGCAAGACGCCGGACGAACTGATGGCGATCGGTGATCGCACCGGCCTTGACGGTGCCGGCCTTGCAAAGACAAGTCGCCTGGTCGCCAAGGTAGATAGCGCAGCGGTGCAGGATGGTTTCGATCTCTATCTGCACGGCTTCATCGTCGCCGATGACGGCCATTGGGTGATCGTCCAGCAAGGCATGAACGGCGACAAGCGCCAGGCGCGGCGCTATCACTGGTTTTCCGAAGGACTGGAGAGCTTCGTCAATTCCCCGCATGCGGCGATCGAAGGCCGCTCGCAGGGTGAGATCATCAATCTTGCCGACCGCCGCGCTGAAAAATCCCGTCACGACCAGCTCGATCTCCTTGCAACACTTGGACCGGATCGCATCATCCGCGAGGCGGCAGCCCTTGCCCTGGCGGCCGGTCCCGCACCCGCTCCTGAGCCGGCAGAACAGCCGATGCTGCCGCACCTCATCATGCCCGCGCACCATGATGTCCGCGAAAGCGACGTCAATATGCGGCGGCTGCACGGCAACCTTGCTGCCGCTGCTGATCGTGGACCGGTCGATTTCGAGAATCTGCTTGCTTGTGCCCGGCGTCGGCGCGCGCACAGTCAAGGCGCTGGCGCTCGTCGCCGAAGTCGTGCACGGCGCGCCCTGCCGTTTCTCCGATCCCGCCCGCTTTTCGATCGCTCACGGCGGCAAGGACAGGCACCCCTTCCCGGTACCGCTCAAAGTCTACGACGAGACCATCAATGTGATGAAATCCGCGATCGTGAAGGGCAAACTCGGGCGCGATGAGGAACTGCAGGCCTTGCGTCGTCTCGACGACCAGTCGCGCAGCATGGAGCGCTACGTCACCGGCCCCGACCTCAAGGAAATTGTCGCAGGCGAATTCCGGCAGTCCTCGGCCTTCGGCGGCCGAAGCGTCTTTGGCTGGGAACAGCCGCCGGAAGATACGCCTGTGGAANAAACAGCACGCCCTCGTAAAGATCTCCGCTGAGCGCGTGCNTGCCACCGGTATCGAGCATTTCGGCGGNTTTCATCTCGAAACGATGAGGANGCGGCGCGAACGGAGTGTTCGTCGCCGAGAAGCGATCGACAGGAACATCCCAGTCCTGAGATCGCTTCCTCNACATTGTTGAACGGCTANCCGATCAGCAGCTTAACCCAGGCCTCGACATCATCGCCGCTGCTCAGGTCCGGCCGCACCAATCCGTCGATCATAAAGGTCGGCGAGACATGGATGCCGTTCTGGCGGGCATATTTGCAGTGCCATTTGATCTCCTTGTCGAGATCGGGGATAGCGAAGGCCTCTTTCAGCGCCACGCCGCTGTAGTGCTCGAGGCGCTCGATGATCTCATTCGGGGTGGCATCCATATTAGGACCGCCGGCNTGACGCTCGAACTCGAATTCCTCACGATGGNCGGCGACGGCCGCCATGACCTTCTTTGCGGTTTCCTTGCCACNATTCAGTGTCGAGGCTGCAAGNACAGAACGCACGATCACGCCGGAATAGAGATGCCANGGCTGCGACTGCAGGCGGATCTTGATTGTGATCCTGTCCGCTCCTGCCTGTTCGAGCAACGCATCCAGCTTGTTGAANGTCCTGACGGAATAGGGGCAGGTCGGCTCCAGAAAGGCCTCGAAAATGCGCGGTCCGAAACCCCAAGCGAGCGGGTCTGCGTGCCATGAAGTNGTTGTCATGTTCATGTCCTTTTGTCCTGCGGATCGATGTTNCCGGTCAGCATAATCACCGGAGCAGCCTCCGTCGCTGATGATATGGCTGTTTCCTGCCTANTTATTCATGGCACATGAAAGGCATAAGACCGTTCGTTCCATCATCCCCCTTTCACAACGGCANCAAGCCNCTATGCTGTNCTCANGGATCAGATGATGGATAATTCGATGACGCAGACACGGCAGGGGGANTTGCGCGAGCGAATGACGATCCTCGGNGATGTCGATGCGGCCTCGTTCATTCCGTGGATCCGTCGCCATGCCGACAAGCTTGGACTGTCCCAGGATTTCTTTTACATGGGCGCCGACCGAATCGAACTTGAGGTCGCAGGTCCCGTTGAGCTGATCGACATGCTGGAAATGGGGTGTTCGCTCGGTCCGATCGACGTCTGGGTGGACGAGATTCAGCGCAGGATTGTAGACCCTGCCGACACACCGTAGCCCTGACCACATTTGGGGCCTGCCCTTTATTTAATCATTGTTGCCAATGCGGTTTTTTTATGCAAGCCTCTGACAGCTGAGGCCGCCAGCTCGGGAACCGTGCACGGCCGGCGGCGCTAAAGCCTTGGGAATATTGAGGACTTATACGTTATGCCATCTGATACGGCCGGCTCTTGGACGCCAGTCGCCCTTTCTGCTGATCTGCCGCCGGCAACCGTCATACCGGCCTGGACGCCAGCAGGATCGATCGCTCTCTGGCGCACTCAGTCGGGGCGCGTATCGGCATCGTCGGATCGCTGTCCGCATCGCGGGATGCGATTGTCCCACGGCTTCGTGCGCGGCGAGGCACTCTCCTGCATCTATCACGGCTGGAGCTATTCTCCGGCGGGAGGATGCATCCGCATCCCTGCCCACCCCGACCTCGTGCCGCCGGAAACGATCCGTGTCGCAATTCATGAGGTCGAGGAATCGGGTGGTGTCATCTGGGTTGCCGTTGGAGAACCCTCGGCGTCACAGCCATCGCTTGATGATCTCTTGCCGTTGCGCTCGTTGACTGCCGAGGCCGGCATTCCGGCGCTCGAAGCCGCTGCGGGCGCGAAAATTGGTATGGACGGGCTCATTCCAATTGCGAACTGTCCATGGGTCCGGCTGCTATCGACTGAGCAAGCAGGGCGCACGCTCATTCACGTCATGATCGAAAAGGATCGCAGCCCGGCGGACCGAGTCACGGCGTCCCGCGTCGCCGAAGCCGTGCGTCGGCAGGCGGAAGCGCGGCAGAAGGAGGTGGCATGACGAAGGCTGGCGCAATGATCGACGAATGGTATCCGGTCGGCCTTTTTTCCCGCCTCGGCGAAACCGGCACAAAGACCGCTCTGATGGGCGAGCCCATAGAAGTCGCGCGCACCTCCGATGACAATGCGCAGGTGACATCAGCCGATGGGCGCAGCCTTCCGGTCCGCATCCGCTACGGCCATGTCTGGTCGTCGCTGGGCAATCCCGGCAAGGAGCTTTTTGCCATTCCCGAGGCGGACCAGCCCGGCCGCCGCTTCGTCGATGTGGGCGTCGTGCGGGTGCGCTGCTCACCGCTGCGGGCGGTCGAGAACTTCCTCGACATTGCCCATTTCCCCTTCGTCCATACCGATATTCTGGGCGCGGAGCCTCATACGGAAGTCCAGAACTACAAGGTCGAGATCCGCGAAGACGAGGACGAGGTCTGGGCAACGCAGGTGAAATTCTATCAGCCGCAGGCCGCCAAATCGGCGACCGGCGGCATCACCACCGAATATATGTATCGCGTGCCGGCACCTACCTGCTCGGTACTCTACAAGACCTGCCCTCCCCGCCCCAGCGAATGGGACGTCATTACCCTCTTCGTCCAACCGCTTGCGGAAGACCTTTGCGACGTGTGGCCATGGATGGCACTCTTTGATGACGACACACCGATGACAGATCTCATTCATTTCCAGCAGATGATCTTCCTGCAGGACCGCTCGATCCTCGAGAACCAGATCCCAGCCCTTCTGCCACTCGATCCCGGCATGGAAATACCGACGCGCGCGGACCTGACTTCGGTCGCCTACAGACGCTGGCTCAAGCGCCACAACTATACCTACGGTGCACAGTTGGTCGCGCAATGAAGCTCTACGACTACATTCTCTCGCCGAGTTGCTACAAGATCCGCCTGATGGCGGCGATCCTCGGTATCAAACTGGATATCCGGGCGGTGGATTTTCATCCTGGCGCTGAACATCGCGGTCCGGAACTTCTGGCGCTCAATCCGGCAGGGTCGATTCCGATCCTGGAAGATGGCGATCTCGTTCTGACGGAATCCTCCGCCATTCTCGCCTATCTCGCCGCCCAAGGCGCGCCGGAATGGTTGGGTACAAGCACGCCTGAAGAGACGGCGCGGGTGCAGCAGTGGCTGTCCTTCTCGCATCGGCTGACCGCCAGTCTCGGCGGCGCGCGGCTGCATGAAATGCTTCTGCGCCCCGGCAATATCGAAAGCCTTCAGGCGCAGGGCATCGCCGCGCTGCGCGAGCTGGAGGCTGGTCTCTTCGAACAGCAGCTTCGCGGTATGCGCTTCCTGGCGTCGAACCGCGCCACGATCGCCGATATTGCCTGTTTCCCCTATGTGGCGCTCGCGCCCGATGGCGGCATCTCGCTCGATCCCTATCCAAACATCCGGCTCTGGTTGAGGGCCGTCCGCAGCCTTGGCGGCTTCATCGAGATGCCCGGCATTCACCGCCTGCACGAGCTGAAGCCCGATCCTCATCCTGCTAAGGAGGAAAGCTGAGATGGCCGGCTACCTCTTGAAAAATTGCGCAGCCGTCATCGTCAATGAGGGCAACGGACCAAGCGTGCGCCGGAACGTGGACGTGCTGACCAATGGTCCGGCGATCCAGGCAATTGGCACGAACCTGTCACAGGAGCCCCTGCCATCAGGCACGATCGTCCAGGATGCCGCCGGCTGGTTCGTTTATCCCGGCCTCGTCAACACGCATCATCATTTCTTTCAGTGCTTCGTGCGCAACCGGGCCGATCTCGACTGGACGAAACTGTCGGTCATCGAGTGGCTGGACCGCATATACCCGATCTTCTCGCGGCTGAACGAGGATTGCTTCTACCATTCCTCGGTCACCGCCATGGCCGAGATGATCAAGCATGGCTGCACGACGGCTTTCGACCACCAATATTGCTTTCCTCGGCACGCCGGAAAGCGCCTGATCGACCGACAGTTCGAGGCGGCCGAGCTTCTCGGCATGCGTTTCCATGCAGGCCGCGGCGGCAATACGCTGCCGAAATCCGAGGGATCGACGATCCCGGATGCCATGCTGGAAACGACGGATGAATTCATAGCCGATTGCGCCCGGCTGATCGACAGCTACCACGATGCCGGTCCCTTCAGCATGCGGCAGGTGGTCGTTGCGCCCTGCCAGCCGGTCAATTGCTATCGCGAGACCTTCGTTGAATCNGTNGCNCTTGCCCGTGACCGCGGCGTGTTTTTGCACACCCATGTCGGCGAAGGCGAAAGCCCTGTCATCGAGGCACGGCACGGCATGCGTACGGTCGATTACTGCAC
>Ga0055528_1001183_pt1 | contig 16849 bp, 18 predicted proteins | sample AraplaCol_mMS_r2_2_FD_55006 | JGI IMG/M metagenome (GOLD analysis project Ga0055528, IMG submission 55006) | Arabidopsis root microbial communities from North Carolina, USA - plate scrape MF_Col_mMS_r2 | ecosystem: Host-associated > Plants > Roots > Endosphere | place: USA: North Carolina...
TACAGAAACTCAAGTCTCTCGGTGACCGACTGGATTTCACATATAATATTGTTACTTTTATCCTTTGGGTGAAGTAAAGATTCCGTACCAGTATCCAGCGAAGTTTCATCAAGCTGACCTATTCTTAGAATTGAAAATTACAGCATCCTGCTCGCATCTTGTGCCCCTGTTGCTAGACTTTTTCTCCGTGCCGTCGTGGATCACCGCCGCGACGGTAAAACAGCAGGCTACTGGTCTCGATCTAGATCAAGTAATAAGAATAATACAGACCGCTCGAATGAAACTGAGCTCAAACGTCGGCAGCGAGACCATTGGTTGGATTCAGCCACGGCAACGACAACTAATTGGCAGGACGAAGAGAATCATCCGGGGCATTGGGTTCCGAATGAACGATCAGAAAGTCGAATCTCACGGGCACAACAGCCGGATCATATGGATGATGGATGCGTGACAGTCAAAACGGATATTGTTGTGCAGGTTGATGATGGACGGTCTATTTCATCTGGTGGTGCAAGATTACTTCCTGATGGAAGTGAGTCTCCTCCAGGGAGATAATCTATTGGAGTAGTAGTGATGTATATTGAGTTGAGTTGAGGTTGTATATAATGTCTACTCCTAATTGCACCGAATATATGAATGATCGTGCGGTGTCATTCGATACGATATTTTGTATCCTCGGAATACTAATGCCTTGGAAACATCTACTAGTTCTTTAAATATCATCTCCAAGATAATATTCAAAGATCGATCCCTTTGAAATGAACAATTTGCTCAATTCGAACGGCTCTATTTGGCAAATGCAAGTATAATGATTTACAAGATTGAGTATACCACTACGATGACAGACTATATATCTGGGAGTCAAGAACTCTCTGAGTGAAGACAGTCTTAAATGATGATGTAGAAGAGATAGAGCAAATTTGATATATGGATACATCAGCTCTAATATGGAGCGGGAAACACTCGTATAACGGCTTGCTTATACACCTGTATGCGTTGAAGCTGCGTAGAGGTGTATAGTAAAACCTTGGAAGGTCATATATATCTGAATATAATGATCTCTTTTTGACTAGGGCTGAGAATCGGTAAAATTTCAAGCTGAAGTAATATCGCTAATGCATTATTTGAACAATAAATCTCGTACTTCTATTGCTACCTAACTGCTAGGTAGCAGTGTGCTATAAGAAGAGTGATTCACTGTTCCTACATATCGGATATATAAAGCACTATACAGCTGACCAAAAAGGAGAATGTGCCTCGTCACAACACAGTGTTCCTTCTGCATTACGGCAACAGCGCTGAAACGATTGATTATATCAAAACGTGTGGTACTTTTAATATCAATATTCATACCCAACTATTGCTCTAATTCATAAAAATATACAATAATGTCTTATTTTGCCCAAATTTGCTCTTCTGGCATGATATCATCACGTGGTGATAAGCACTCCGCGAAAGTCGATCGTCGCCAACGACGTTTCGCCTTCTTTTCTGCGCAACTTTCAAATGACGAACAAAAATTCAGCATTCCCTCTTCGTCGAGGCTCCGATGCCTCTGAAGATGATTTCTTTGATATCCCAGATGAATCTTGGTCGGCTTTGTTGAAGCGGCAATTACGATATATTCGTACATGGGTTATCCTCCTGGTCCTCCTTATCTTCTTCCTATGGCCGAAACCCGAGAAACCTCCTCCACAACCGAATCCTCATATCCATTATGAAGAGGTGGATTGGTCTCGATTTGCATATACGACGTATGCGACGAGTGAGGCGTATTTATGTAATTCGGTTATGATTTTCGAGGCTTTGAAGAGACATGGTTCCAAAGCGGAGCGTGTGTTGTTCTATCCGGATGAGTGGGACCTTATTGTGGAAGATGATTCGGATCGAATTAGCCAGCTTCTTCTTACGGCGAAGAATGATTATAATGTACAGATGTCACCTGTTAAGGTGGAAGGCATTAGGAAGGATTCTTCTCGTGAGTGGAGTGTTTTAGGACAGGGATGATGGGTTTGGGGATATCTAGACTGACTTCTATTTACTTTTATAGAATCCGCCGAAGCATCTTGGGATACCTCTTCTGTTAAATTGAACGCATTTGGAGTAGTCCAATATGACCGCGTCATCCATCTCGACTCCGATATGACTGTGCTCAACCATATGGATGAACTCTTCTTCCTCCCACCCACCCCTGTCGCTATGCCCCGAGCTTACTGGCTTCTTCCGGAAACCCAGACCCTCAATTCCCAAATCGTTGTCATTGAGCCCTCGTATACTGAATTCATGGCCTTGAAGGAAGCCACTCGTACCGCTGTTCACGGTCAAATGGAGTTGAGGTTGAACGAGACGCGGTATGACATGGAGATTCTCAACCAACGCTATGGAAGTAGTGCTATGGTACTTCCGCATAAGCAATATGGCTTAATCACGGGCGAGTTCCGTACAAAGGATCATCAGAACTTCCTCGGGGTTGAGAAAGACTGGATCCCCGATAAGGTCATGACGGAGGCTAGGTTTGTCCATTTCTCGGATTGGCCTTTGCCTAAGCCTTGGGTGATGTGGCCTCAAGAATTGCTGGCCGAGATGCAGCCTAAATGTGACAACAACCCGGGTACAGCTGATGAAAGTGGCTGTCGGGATAGAGAATTGTGGAAGGAGATTTATGATCATTTCCGGCGGAAGAGAAAGGATGTTTGCCGACTGCTGAGCTATCCAGCACCAGTATGAGCAAGTTGATACTCATACTATAGTATATTTTCTTCCAATTTGTATTTTGAGCGCAATTGATATCGGGATATGGCGTCGAGCGAGCATGGAGAAAAAGGACTATACAGGATAAACAATATAAGTCATTGAATTCCAGATTCAAATGGTATCATGCAAAAAGAAAAACAAGAACGAATAATTCCATCAAGAATATCCCATTCCTTTCCTCCACCATCCCCAAACTCCCCGATGCGCCATCAAATGTCCAAATTCCTTTACACTGTCCACCTCATTCAATCCAACATCTTTCCCAGTTCCCATCCCATCTCCAGTTTCAGAAACCAGTTCCCCCGGTTTACGCACCAGCTGGAAATCTTTATACCGCAGCCTCTTCACTACTCCAACCCACCCCTCCACTTGTCCTTGTTCCTGGCCTTCCACGTACATAATCCCTGGACATCCCCCGGAACGAAGGAGTACATAACAACTGTAAGTGTCAGCGGCACGTTTGAGAGCAGCGACCTTCTTGCGAGACGTTATATGGTGTGTCCGAATCAAAGCGTTATAAAGCATTCTGTGATAGGCATTGCGAGGGCAGATGAAAGAAAAGAAAGGAGAAGAGAAAGAAGAAAAGCAAAGGGAAAAAGATGAAGTTGTGGAGAATATCTTGGCATTGATGCCTTAGGAATGAGGTGGAAGTATCAAATGGACTGTTTATTTGATTTTGTATCTCAATTGCAGTCTAAAGTGAGTATTATTGTATTTAACTTAGATATAATTATTGTTAGATATCCTCACGAAGATATTATTTCTAGCTATTGTGCTATTCCATGGATTGCATCCACTCTGGGTGTAAATGTGTATGTATGACTCAGTGCAAGACTGCATGCTGTACCATGTATCCCCATGCAATGTACAACTGCACAGATACGAGAGACTTCTAATTGGTCTATAAAAAGTATTCATTTCCCAAGTGTAACGAAAACAATGCAGTAATTCCACTAAAAAGTTCGTTCGTTTACTGTGGGTTTTCATTGGATTTTCCTTTTACGGAAAAGCTGCCGAGAAGAAATTGAATGAATCATATTAGCCCGCGGGGAATTCTTTTCTAAAACCCCACCGAGTGCTTGAAAGCTTGAATTTGGATATATTCTAGTGAAGGGACATATCCTGTTTCTTCATTTATTTTATCACTTCATTATGGGAGAAATATCTGTCCCTGAAGAATCGTTACAACTTCCTCGTCTCGATGCAAGAGGTGATAATGTTCAGACTTTATTGGAGGAACATGGGCTGGAATTCACGCCAGATGGACAGTCGATTCGATGGTCTGTGACGAATAAAAGACATCCACGCAATTGGTCGGCTTCTCGTAAGATATACGATACTGGCCTAGTAATCTTCTTGGATCTTTTTACTACTTCCGTTAGTACGGCTGGAAGTTCAGCAGCAGATCATGCGCGTCATGAATTTGGGATTGGGAAGACTTTGGCTATTTTCCTTTTTGTTTCGCTTTCTTTGTTTGGGCAGATGTTTGGTGGAATTATCTTTCCGGCTTGGTCCGAGGCATTTGGTCGGAAGAAGCTTTATATTATTAGTACGGGATTGTATAGCATCTTCTGTTTGATTGTTGGATTAGCTCCGACTTTGGCTGCGGTTGTTGTTGGACGATTCTTTTCGGGCTTTCTGTCTGCTATTCCTGCTATTGTTGTTGCGGGGAGTATTGAAGATATGTATAACTCGAAGGATCGGGTATGGCTTATCTTTCTGTGGGCTATTGTGGCTAATATGGGTCTCGCTTTGGGTCCTATTATGAGTATTTATATTACTGTGGCTCTCAGTTGGTAGGTTCAGAATACTCTATACTTACTACACCAACCCTTAGTGAGTACTGCTTAAAAGAAATACGCTGATTGAAACAGGAGATGGGTATTTCGCATCGCAGCCGTCGTCACAGCAATCGTCACACTCCTCTTATTTGGAATTCGTGAATCACGACCATCCTCTGTCCTAGAGAAAGAGGTTGCCAAGATACGTGAACAAAGTGGCATTCAAACCCTGAGAGCGCTAAACCCAGATCACACCCCGGACCTGATGACATTTATTCGCATCGGTCTTTTCCGACCTATCCAACTATTTTTCACAGAGCCAATCGTTTTCATGGTGGCAATCATGAGTGCAGTGGCATTTGCATTGATTTATCTCTTCACTGAAGCATTGCCACCTATCTATAAATCAATGGGCTTCTCAGCTACATCTTCTTATCTACCATTCATTGCCATTTGCGTGGGACTTTTGTCTGGAATGCTCACCAGGATTCAGGATATTCGCATTATCCAGAAATATAAAGAGCAATGTGTCCCTCTTGAGCCAGAGCATAAGCTGCTTGGCTTTTCCATCGGTGCTCCAATTCTGGCTGGTGGTTTGTGGTGGTTTGCATGGACGATCCCACCGTTAGTCACTACTGTTCACTGGCTCGTTTCTGCGGCTGCACTCGTCTTAATTGGATATGCTGTGAACGAATTTGACTCTGTGCTTGCGGGATATTTGGCGGATAGTTATATGGGATATGCGGCTAGTGGATTTGCAGCAGTGCAACTTCTTCGATCTTCGATGTCGGCTGTATTTCCGCTATTCGCGACTGAAATGTTTGAAGGGCTTGGAGCTAATGTTGCTGCTTCTATATTGGCTGCGTTCGCGACACTTTTCTGTATTATTCCGCCTCTTTTTACGAGATATGGGAAGCGGATTCGATCGAGGAGTAAATTTGCTAAGTATAGTTTGCAGGTTTATCGTGAGAATGGGGTGGATAAGAATGGGTATTAGGAGGATTTGTTGCTGCAGTGTGCAGCTGAGATATTGTTTGGTTGACAAAAGTTGTCAATAGACTTGATGTGATTCGCGAGCATTACGTTGGAATTCGTGGGAAAGGTGTTCATTAGAATTATTGAATTTTGTGATATTTTATCAAGAGTTACGTTTTGAATAGAACATACAATGTCGTCAATTAGGTATAAATAGCATCGAAATAATCTTCAAGTGGAACTATATGAAAGGGAAATATTGGAGAGCGGTTTTCCTACAAAGATATGTCTTCACGCAGGTCAGCAGACAATCACTGCTAGTTTTCGTACTACGAAATACATATCATCCAAATATAAGACTTAAATAGTATTCAGACACCAGGATCTGAATCATAACATTGTGTACAGCAGATCAAGTAGAATAGCTAATAGGAATTGCTATTCTCCGTTGCAAACTCTGAGCCATCCAAAAAAACCAACGGTATAAAATGACCGAAGTCATCAAGTATGCATATCTACATACTTCAGACAATCTCACCTATTTCATCACCGCAACTTCCAAGACACCAATTTCTCATTGCTTATACAAATTGTCAGCTTACGGACATTTTCTGCATGTCGATCCACCAATGATGCCATGACAGGCCGCATGGACCACCACTTTAGCCTGCATCGTGCATTTCCCACCAGCTTAAAACAGCAGCTCCATCCCGCAAAACAACTCCCTATCATCATCATTGATTAAAAATTCCTCTGACGAGATAGCCGCACAAACATTGTCACCGCCTGTCTACTACAGTATGTAAATTGCCCGCTGTCATCCTCGTCCAATCCACATCCGCTTCGTCCTGTGGTTCATAGTGGATCACTCTCCTCTTGGCTTCCTGATTCTGTTCGGCTCCCGCGGTCTCCGCGCGGGTCTTTCTCTCCAGCGTTTTACCGAATTAGGGTAACCTTGCGCAGTCATGAAAGAATCAGCCTGTTCCTTGTTCGTAGTGGCGGTCCCTCGTGGGCAATTTAACCTTCAAGACCCGTTATTGGCCATGCTATATCCCCGGACCATTCAATATCATTGCTCATTATGGATATACGGACCCATCGGATCTCTTTAGCAGAGTGATCTTTTTTTTATCCATTTTTTTTATGTTGTATGATGGTGCTGTGATTGGTCAGGTGTTGATTTATAGTCATATTGTAGCTTGGCTTCCCTTCTGGATTTTCCTCGGATCTGATTCTGGACTTCTGGTTCTATCAATTAAAGATGTTCTCCATCGCCACTTCTTTTCATCATCACACAAATATGCCAATGTGTTTCTTTTTCCGTGTCTCATCATAGCAGCGTTAAATCTTCAGCATACACTCATGCCTGCTCCTTTACACTCACGCCCCCAAGCGTCCTTTACTGCGGGGCACGAGGCTTCATGTGAAGACCACGGCCCTCGCGTGCAGGTTTCCCACGAGGATGAAGATGCTATTGCCGACATCCATCGCACGTTAACTGAGAAGAGCCATTCTGGCCCTGTACAATATGCCGAGCCTCATTCCTCGTTTGACAAGTTTCTAGAGGAACAGGTTCAAGGAGGGAAGAAGCGCTCAAACCTGGGCGTTAGCTTTCAGTCTGTTTCAACATGGGGTGACGGCGATGGCCATGCTAATGTGAAAACCCTGGGAACGGCATTGTGGCGGACTCTGACCTTCCAGGATATCTACGAATGGACTATTCAACCCTGGGCATCGGCGAAAAAGCCCGAAGATGGACGTCAACTTATTCGAGACTTTTCCGGTGTTGTGGAAAGCGGCGAAATGATGCTGTATGTTGTGAATGAATCCTGAATATACCCAGAAGATTTTCAGTACTGACGCTGTGCAGAGTTCTAGGTCGACCAGGAGCTGGATGCTCAACCTTTCTTCGAACTATTGCTGGCCACCACTCTTCATTTCTCGGAGTTACTGGCTCCATCGATTACTCTGGCCTATGCCCAGAGGAAGTCCGCAAGCATTATCGAAGTGCTGTGGCATACGTGCCTGAAGATGATGTGCACTTCCCGACGTTAACTGTGAGACAGACTCTCGAGTTTGCACTCCAGAGCAAGACCCCCAAGCGTTACCAAGATCGCATTCCGCGGTACCTGGAGATCTATGGCCGTGTTTTTGGCATGTCACACACGATGAACACATTGGTTGGCAATGAGTATATCCGTGGTGTTTCTGGTGGTGAACGGAAGCGCATATCCATCATTGAGTCCTTGGCTACAGACTCATCGGTTACCTGCTGGGATAACTCAACTCGTGGTCTTGACGCATCGTCTGCATTGGACTACGCTCGGAGCTTGAGAATCATGACCGACACCTGTGGCAAAGCTACCTTGCTCACACTTTATCAAGCCTCGGACGCCATCTACGAACTGATGGACAAGGTACTTCTTATTGACGAAGGCCGAATGCTATACCAAGGCCCAGCAAACCAGGCAAAGCGATACTTTGAAGATTTGGGATATGAGTGTGCTGAAATGCAAACCACCTCCGATTTTCTTACTAGCATTACAGTCCCTGAACGTCGACGATTCCGCGCTGGTTGGGAGAATCGTGCTCCCAAAGGCCCGATTGAGCTGGAGGAAGCCTTCCGACAGAGCTTTGCATTTAAAAATATTCAGCGATCAGTCGAGAACTACGACGACCAACGTGTCAACGGGAAAGCAAATGGAAATGGATCTTGTCGAACTGGCTCTGAATGTGATAGCGTTGAGGAGTTCAAGAAGAATATCCAGAGCGATAAATCTCGATTCGTATCGTCCAAGTCTCCGTACACTATCTCATTATTCCGACAGGTTGTTTTATGTGCCCAACGGCAGATGTGGCAATTGAAGGGACACATGGGTCCTCTTTATATCAAATTAATCTCTTGCGTGGTCTATGGCCTATTGATTGGATCCATGTTTTACAACCAACCCCAGACAACCGAAGGAATGTATTCACGTGGTGGTGTGCTTTTCTATTCTTCCATATTGCTGGCTTGGCTGCAAATGTCCGAGTTAGAAGATGCCATGCAGGGAAGAGATATTCTGAGTCGACAAAAGAAGTTTGCCTTTGTACGGCCTAGTGCTGTCTGTTTGGCACGAGTCATGCAGGATATGATTCTAACGGCCTTTCTCACCCTGCTATATCTCATCGTGATGTATTTCCTAGCTGGGTTGCGCCATGATGTAAGTTTATTTGTCGAACCACTAGATTTTGAGCATGCCTTTGCTGACAATCACAGGCCGGTCCTTTCTTCATCGACGTTTTGTTCATTTACATCTGCACAGTGTGTCTGACTGCTCAATTCCGAGTCTTTGCGGGAATGTCTAGCAATTTTGAAGTTGCACTGCGGTACTGTGGAGTATCTGTGCTATTTTGCATTGTGTTTGGTGGTTACGTTTTGTCAGTCGACAAGATGATTCAAGATGTCCCTTGGGTTGGTTGGATAGCAGTAAGTACAATTGATCCTTTAATCGAAGATACACTGTTTATGCTGACGCCTTTTAGTACACAACACCTGCTTTATACACATACGAGGCAGTCATGGCCGCTGAATTCCATAATGTGAATTTCACCTGCACACCCTCTTCGATTGTACCAGCAGGATCCAACTACACTGATATCGCATACCAGACCTGTGCCTACGCTGGAAGTAAGATTGGAAGCACCATTGTAAATGGAGACGACTATTTGGCTGCTCACTATGGATTCTATTATAGCCATGTTTGGCGGAATTTTGGCATTCTTTGTCTCTTCACGGTTGTCTTTGTTGCAATGACCTGTTGGCTTAGTGAAGTGATGGAATGGGAGCTTGATAATTCCGGCCCCATACAATACCGAGCTTCTAAGAAATGGTTCAACCGGAAGAAGAGTCTTGAGTCTGACGAAGAGAGAAAGCCCGTCCCGGTTGATCACAAAGCACCCCCAGCTGAGACTCAAGCAGCCAAGGTTGAACAGAGTCTAGCTGCCACTGAATCTACATTCACATGGTCAGACTTAGAGCTCAATGTGCAGATTGGCAAGGAGACTCGAAAACTACTTGATGGAGTCAATGGATACTGCAAACCGGGAACGTTGACAGCTTTGGTCGGAGCTTCTGGCGCAGGAAAATCGACTTGTAAGTTTATATTCTGGCAGAGTAGACTCAGCTTCAATTACTAACAGTTAATAGTGTTAACTGCACTCACACAGAGACCTAGCGCTGGAACTCTCTCCGGTTCGATGTACGTGGATAACCAGCTAATTGATGATTCATTCAATCGACAAATCGGATATTGCCAGCAAATGGATATCCACGACGAGAGCGGTACAATTCGCGAGGCGTTTGAATTTTCTGCTCTCCTTCGACAAGATCACAGTCTTCCCAAGGAAGAAAAGCTGGCATATGTGGAAACTGTATTGCGAACGCTTGATCTGGTAGATCTGCAGAATGCGGTGATTGGATCTTTGGACATCGAGAAGAAGAAGAGAGTTACCATTGGAGTAGAGCTTTGTGCTCGACCTAGACTACTCTTGTTTCTTGATGAACCTACCAGTGGATTGGATAGCCAAGGCGCAACTAGTATCGTTGCTCTCCTTCGACGTCTTTCAGACCAGGGACTTGCTGTTTTGTGTACTATACACCAAGCGAACCAGCAACAGTTTGAAGAGGTTTGTGGATGATCCCCCCAAATTTGCAAGCTTTGTAATCTAACAATGTCATTCTAGTTCGACCGCGTTCTAGCTCTCAGCCCCGGAGGAAGCACATATTACTTTGGACCTGTTGGGAAATCAGGCCAGGCTATCTTCGACTACTTCACCAAGCATGGTCACAATCCCGAGAAAGTCACCAACGCCGCTGACTTCCTGATCGAAGTTGTTGTTGGTGGTATGAAGACCTCTGGAGCTCAAACTAATTGGGCATCAGTCTGGCGTAATTCCGAAGAGGCAAACACTGTCAAAAAAGAAATCTCCGATATCCGCACGAACAGTACTGGCCTGACGACAACAGCTCCATATTTACCACCTCTTTACCAGCAGATACTTCTCCTCACTCAACGGACTAGTCGACAATTCTGGAGAACAGCAGAGTATCCGTATTCGAGATTATACGCATCATTCCTACACGCACTCATCAACGGCCTCACTTACCTTCAAATCGGGGATAGTACGACTGATCTCCAATCTAAGGCTTTCTCGTGTTTCTTGGTTCTCATGCTTGTTCCTGAATTCATCAACGCTATTTCTATGCGGTTCATTTTGAACCGTGATATCTGGCTTGCGAGAGAGGGTCCAAGTGGTCTTTATGGGTGGATAGCGTTCAGCACTGCGCAGATTATTTCTGAAATACCCTATGCCATCGTCGGTGGAATAATCTTCTACGTCTTATATTATTTTATGGTTGGACTTCCACTTGGGCTTGCTGCGGGATACAGCTTCCTGATGTTCTTCCTTTTCTTCCTTTTCGCTACATCTTGGGGCCAATGGATCGCTGCTCTGAGGTAGGTGGTTAATATTTGGTTTTGCTTTGTTATGATGAGTATACTAATGCTTTTTTCAGCTCCGACTCAATGGTTGCCGCAACTCTCATGCCCTTCTTCATCATCATGTGCGAGTTGTTCAACGGCATTCTTCGCCCCCATGAGCAGATGCCCGCCTTCTGGAAGTATACCATGTACTACGTGACACCTTTCACATACTGGATTGGAGGAGTCTTGACTGCAGTTCTCGGCGGAACTAATGTCGTCTGCTCGGAAAGCGAATTAACTCTTTTCGAGAGTCCACCCGGTATGACCTGTGGTGAATATGCTGGCTCTTGGCTGGCTGACAAGGGTGTTGGGTATCTTTCCAACGAGGATAGTACCGGAACATGTGGATACTGTCAATACAGCTATGGTGATGATGTGAGTTTATTCCCGGCACGAAGCTTGAAAATATGAAACGAAATGCTAATCTAAGTATAGTATCTATCTGGAATCGGCCTGGATGAATCCAAAATGTGGCCTTATTTTGGTATTTTTCTTGCTTTCACCATCACGAACTATTTGATGGTTTATCTTCTTGTTTATGTTCGTTCTGTTATGAAGCCTTTCTGGAGGAAGTAATCCGGTGGTACATATTTTGCATGATAGTTTGTGCATAGCGATAGCGAGTACATAGTGGCATTTAGGGTGTTCAAAAATTTGCTAGTTGGTTGTTACAATTCCTTTCGAGGCTTGACAAGCATTTCTATATTGTTTAATTGCTTTTTGTATACTTCTAGTCAAATTTTAACTTTGTAGCGAAATGTAATGCTGGTGAGCCACAAGATTGCGTAGAATGATCTGACAAGAGACTTAGCAAAGGATCAATAGAGCTGGAATCATAGCTAGACCATCCAATTGAATTGGACGCGGGTATTTCTAAGCCGACTTTGCTTCAGCCCTGGAGCCTCCTTTGTTTCTGATATGATCTCAGTGGACGAGTCTTGGCGACGTAGTACGTATAAATAGTATCCCAAATGCATCATTGAAAGTTCATGAAAGCAGTGAAATACTCAAATCATGACCACACTTTACACTATATGATTACTACATACAAACTCATCCACGCTTTTTAACGAACTGCATATCACATCAACCCTTAATACGCATATCTGAAATGCGGGTTCTCTTTATCAGTTAACCCGGCCCACTTCGTCTCATCAATCATTCCCTCATCAACACACCCCATCTTCTGATCCCGGCGACGATTTTCAAAGAAATAGTACGCAAAAAGGATGACAGATAAAAAGGCTGCCGCAGCTTGAGTTGCCAAAACCGCGATTTTTGCCGGTCGATACTCAGGTGCATCTTTTGCTTGGAACGTTTGTGGGCCAATGATATTTCCAACAGAAAATGAACCTGCGACTAGAGCACTCGCGAAAGCACGTTTGGTGTGGCCTGCTGTATTTGCCATGGTGAATTGGTAGAGGATTGGAAGGGTGGCGACAATTGCGTTGACGAGGTATATGCCGATGAGGACGCCGGCTGTATTGGTCTTTGGTAGGAAGGACAACAATCCGCCGCCGATTATACCTGGGATAGTACAGAGAACATTCCAGGCCCAGCGATGGGATGTTTTGCGGATGCCGTAGCCAACTAGTAAAGTGAAGAAGATACTGACTATACCAGAGGGTGTATTCAAAAGGGCAGAGATGGGCCCTGAGAAATCAAAGCTGGCGATTAGAGTGGACGAGTACGTTGTTACCACGCCGCTGGAAACGGAGATGAGGATTGTCGTGATGGTTATCAGCCATAGTTGGATGTCAAGCAAAGCCTCGCCAATTTGTTTGATGTTCAGCTTTGCACTCCATACACCTGTTTGGTTCGAGCTGACATGTTGGAGAAGAGCAACCTTTTCCTGTTCGGAGAGCCACTTCGCCTTGATTGGAGTGTCAGGGATGAAGAAGAAAGTCAGTGTACCGACAATAGCTGTGACAAGACCAAGAACGAGGAACATTATACGCCATCCTTCGAGGTCAGCGTTCTTGACATGCTGGAAACCAAAGGAGATGATGCCGCCAATAATTTGTGCCGCACCAAGTCCCATGTACCAAAAGGTAAATCGAGGCGCTTGTTCACTACGTGTATAGTATTGACTACTAATAAGCATCAATGATGGACCAACAGTAGCTTCAAAGATGCCCAAGAAGATTCGCGCAACGAGTAAAGTAGTGTAATCTTTTGCGCCGGCCGATGCTGCTGCTGCAACACCCCAAAGAAAGACATTTCCTCCGAGCCATTTTGCTGCGGGTACTTTTTGCAAGAAATATACTAGATATCGGGTCAGAACCGGATGCTATTGCTAATGCTTGGAGCATGGCAGACGCGTGGTGTAGATAGTGAAGCAAGGGATAGACATACCATTCGGGACTTCGGCAATGAGATACGCAATGAAGAACCAGGATGCCGTGTTGGAAAATTCGTTTCCAGTCAGGTTGAGGTGTACTTTGATTCCCATAACAGCTGCGTACTAAAAACGAATTGATTATGAGCTTGTGCTGCAATGTGTAATCTTCGGATCGGCCATCTGCGTGCATAGACGGTCCTGTAGATCCAGGATCGACGTGCGACAGATTCAGACTCGATTCAACTTACATTCAACATGACCTTGTCTAAGAACTGCAAAACATAACAGCAGAACATATACGGCAATAAACGCCGATCAATTTTTCGTCGAAGCGCGTTGAGATCGACATTCGCTTGTACATTGTGGCCTTCGAGGTAAACGACCGCGTCATCACGGTCTACCGTGTGAATGTTGGGGCCTTTTTCACCCATTTTTTTTTAGCTATGACAGTCTTCTGAATCCTTCCCGGATGAACAGATGGAGGGAATCAGAAGCTGGGGTGTGCTGGTTGTAGGGGAAGTGTGGGATGGCAAAGATTAAAACAAGAGAGTTTCGCAGATATGCGCACAGGTGGCACTTGTATTGGCGTGTAACTAGTGTAGTATCAGCATGTGTACCTCTAATGAGTTAGTACTGCACTAGCCTACCACTTTGACCCTGATCACCATGGGATTGTGCGTTTCGCGTGGAGATGTAGTACTTTGAGACAATGGAGTCAATTCATCGACCAACGAGATCGGCGAGATCCTCCGATACTCACGCTAATCGGATGGTAGGATTCGGTGGAGATGAGTTCGTTTCTCCTAGTACGAGATCTAGATCGGTGGTACTTTCTTTGTTTCACGCGATGAAAACTGCGATTGTCATGTTTTATGTGGGAATTATTGGTGGTTGGGGGGTTCGGGCTCGGGGCGCAAGGGGTGAAGGTTTTCTCCTAGGGCAATGTACCCAGGAAATTCCTTTTCCATTACAGTGTATGAATGGAACAGACCGGGAACATCTCGCTTGAATATTTTCTGCGCATATTTTCTCCAGGTATCCTCCACTCCACGTGGATTATTTCTCCTTTCATCAATGTCGATGTTCTCCCTTTAGCTCGGCGTGATGGGATGGGTTTACAATGCCACCCCGGAGGTTGAAGCTGCGTCGCAGTATCCGGTGATATTGGGCGTGTGCTTGAGTTTGACTATTTTGATGGTGGTGACTGTCTGCTTGCGTTTGTTTATGCGGGCGCAAGCGAGTCGACTTGGAGCTGCAGATTATGTGATGATTATGAGTATGGTGAGTTTGAAGTATTAGCTGTGATGATCGGATAGCGGGGTGCTGACTGAGTGTAGATATTCAGTATCATCTATAGCGGCCTTTGTATTGCTCGTGAGACTGTTTTATACCACCTGGGGATTGTTTACAGACTAATTTCGGTGAATAGAGTCGCGATATGGACTTGGTCTTCCGCTCAAGCTGCGACCAAAGGTAGATCTGGCTACATATACAAAGGTGAGATAGCAAGAAGCTCATCCTCTCTGCTACACCCAAGAGCAAACTAATTATTTTTTTTTCCCAGATTAATTACGCCGGCCGTCCATTCTATCAAATTGGTATCGCCGGGTTCAAAACTTCTCTTTGTCTTAGCTACCTACGACTACTTGAGGGCACCTCAAAAAGCATCTACCGCATAGTCATTTGGATAGTCATCGCATTATCGACCATTGGCCATATTGTGGGAGCTTTGGTATTGATCTTCAGCTGCACACCCGTTAAAAAGGCATGGAAGAAAGATGAACCCGGTTCTTGTCTTCCAGTTGGAGCGACATTTTACGGCCTCGCCATCTTCACAATCATTTGCGACGTCGTAATTATTTTCCTACCCATCCCATTACTTCTCCGCTTGAACATCAAACCTGCGCAAAAAGCAGGCGTGGTTTGTCTTTTCTTATTGGGCCTGTTCACGACAATTTGCTCGATCCTTCGACTCACCCAGATTCACCGTGTTGCATTTGGCGATGGAAATTCCACAATGTTGGTACTTTGGGGAACAATCGAGTTCAATGTGGGGGTATGTCTCTCCTTTCAGGATCATGACACTGGTCTACTCAATATTTACGACTAACCCTTCTAGAACATTGTTACATGCGTGCCATACCTCGCTCCCCTGTTAAAGGGTTATGTCCGCGATTTCCGCTCGAATAGCGGACGCAAATACTATGATAGTCATGGCCGAAGTTACGCCATGGAGACTTGGTCGAAAGATGCACGCTCCCAGCTGCAGTCGCACGCTAGTGCGCCAAAACGCACGCCAAGTGAGGAGCTGATACTGGCCACCCGTGAGCCGTCCCATGGTGGCATTGAGATGACGGTTGAATATCGGGTTTCGAGGGACACGCTTACATCGCCAAAGGATCCTATATGATACACTGGCATACTTGGATGGTTGTACTAGTATCACCAGAGCGTGGCTAGTATCTACTAATAATCAATACCGCTAGTACGAAATGTATATTTGAATCTATGATTAGGTACTCTTGGTACTCTGTATGTAATAAATAATCGGGTCGAAGGATTGATCAACCTGCAAGATTCGGAATGGCCCCCAATCCAATCTGTTGCCAACACTGGTATGAATTTTAGAGTTCTCATTTCTCGAGGAGATACTTTATTGTAGCTTTAAGCTAGTCCAGGGTTCACGCCACGTCTAACTCAATCCATTGACGATTCGGGTCGGGCTTCCGGTTGCACCTCGCGGCCCCAGTCAGTGGGTCATCCGATCTACAAATGATATACAGTGTTGCCTATGAGTTGGATCCACTTAGATTGACTAGCTGCATCCTCCCTAAGGAAGACTGCCTATTAGGATTCATTGACAGGGATTAAGTTGGTGCCCAGACGCCGATCATGGGGCGGCGAAGGGCGCTCGGCGGAGTCCGGCGTGTCTAATTTGCTTCAGGATTGGCCTTGAACGGAGTAGAATTGAGCTAGGTGAGTGAATTAGGTAAATGGAAACGGATTGGCATTCCCAGGCGAAAACCGAGTAGCATCACACTAGAGATAGTTCAGTTATGGACCCTAGAAGAGGACGGTGACAGACATCCTCTTTTAATATAGAGATGCATTAGACGCTTCAGAATTCCACATCGAGCCACGCAAGCGCTGCTAAATTTTCCGTATTGCATGATCCGGTATTATACGAAAGATGGATTTGGATTCTGCGTATTGCATTGTATTCGTAGCGGATTGGGTGCTTACTGCCGCGGTCACCGTGTTCAGGGTAAGACCCCTTGATTGCACTCCTTGTGCCCTGTAAAGCAAACTGCGTGCACGGCTACACAGTGACCCCTTTCGACTTAATGAAGATCCTCATAGTTGGTGCAGGCATTTCAGGCCTCATTCTCGCACAATATCTTCAAAGCAAACAGATTCCCTTTGAAATTTTCGACCGCGACTCTGCCATTGATGCCCGTACTGGTGGCTGGGGA
>Ga0055528_1001188_pt1 | contig 16826 bp, 10 predicted proteins | sample AraplaCol_mMS_r2_2_FD_55006 | JGI IMG/M metagenome (GOLD analysis project Ga0055528, IMG submission 55006) | Arabidopsis root microbial communities from North Carolina, USA - plate scrape MF_Col_mMS_r2 | ecosystem: Host-associated > Plants > Roots > Endosphere | place: USA: North Carolina...
GGCGCTGCCTGGCGCAACTGCCGCACTGCGCTGTCCGGCATGTCGACCGCCGCGCCCAGCATGGCGGCAATTTCCCCGACGCGCTCGACGTGGCCGCCGGAAGCGGCCGAACGGCTTTCCAGCGCTTCGCCAAGAATGTGGATGATGGCATCCTGGGTCGCCACCAGCTCCTCGCGCTCCAGCAGGCGCTCGTAGGTGATCGCGACGTTCGCCGAGAACAGGCCAAGCAGTTCGCGCTCCGCGTCTTCCACCGGTTCGCTGAACGACATGTACAGCAAGCTTTCGTTGCCGTCGCGCGTGCGGTAATAGCAGGCGTAGTACTGCGGGCCATAATGGTCGGCCTGCTCCGCCATGCAACGCACGAAAGCATCGCGCACCTGCACCGGCAGGTGCTCCAGCGTTTCTTCCAGCGCCAGGCTGGCATACGCCGTGGTGACAGCCAGCACCTGCAGCCGGCCCGGCTGGCGCGCCGCGGCGTAGGCATTCATGCGGCTCGCGCACACGCCTTCGGCCTGGCGGCCCAGCAAGGCCGAGGCCTGCTCCAGCACGGCCGAGCAGAAGTGGCGCAGGTTGTCCGAATCGCAGACCTGGGTGATGGCATCGATCGAGCGGCGCAAGCCCAGGCGGGCGCGCTCCAGGCGCATCAGGTCGCGGTAGGCGCGCAGGCCGGAATAGAACACCGTACTGAGCTTGGCGTGGGTCAGCTCGGTCTTTTCACGGTAATCGTTGATGTCGTAAGTCTTCAGCACCAATGCCTGCGGCGCCTGGCCAGGCTGGCCGGTGCGCAGCACGATGCGTACATTGTGGTCGCCCAGCTCTTCGCGGATATAGCGCACCAGCTCCAGGCCGGCATGCTCGGACTCCATCACGACGTCGAGCAGGATCAGGGCAAACTGGCCGGGCTGCGACAGCTGTTCGCGCGCCTCGGCACCGGAATAGCAGTGGGAGAAATGAACACGGCGGCCGTCGAACTCAAAATCCGACATCACCAGTTCAGTGACCTGGTGCACCGCTTGCTCGTCATCAACGATCAGGATTTCCCAGGGCGGCAAGGCCACGGCCGGGGCTGGCATCTCATCATCGTCGAACAACATTGCGTCATCCACCATGCCCAGCCCCACTAGAGGTTGTTTATTGTAAATTATATACCGCTATAGCCAGCCCACCTTCTTAAAGCGCCGATACAATGCACCGCAAACAACAGCCATCAGGGTCAGGGCGGCCGGGTAGCCAAAGCGCCAGTCCAGTTCCGGCATGTGCTTGAAATTCATGCCCCACAGGCCGGCGAAGGCGGTCAGCACCGCGAAAATCGCAGCCCAGGCTGCCAGCCGTTTGTTGACCTCGCCCTCTTCCAGCGCCACCATCGACAGGTTGACCTGGATCGCGGTGGCGATCGTCTCACGCATGGTATCGAGGGCGGAGTTGATGCGCAGCAAGTGGTCGTGGACGTCGCGGAAATATTCCTGGGTATTGCTGCAGACCGCTGGCACGCGCCCTCCGTGCAGCTTGCCGATTGCATCAAGCAAGGGAGCCACGGTGTGGCGCACCGTCATGACTTTGCGCTTGAGTTCATACAGCCGCTCGATGTTGTCGCGCTGGGAACCCTGGATGAAGATGCGCTCCTCGATTTTTTCCAGCTCCATCTCGAACGAATCGACGATCGGGAAGTAGCGGTCGACCACCGCATCCATCAGGGCATACAGCACGAAGCCGGCGCCCTGCTGCAGCAGGTGCGGCTCGCGCTCGGCGCGGGCGCGCACGCCGAGGAAATCCTGGGTGGAATTGGAGCGGTTGGACAGCACGTAGTTGGGGCCGACGAAGATGTCGACTTCCCCCACGTGCAGCTCTTCCTCGCGCAATTCGAGCATCTTCACGACCACGAACAGGGAGTCGCCGTATTCTTCGATCTTGGGGCGTTGCTGGCCGCGGCCAGCATCTTCCACCGCCAGTTCGTGCAGGCCGAATTCCTCCTGCATCACTTCGAGTTCGTCGCGGGTGGCGTCGCGCAGGGCGACCCAGACGAAGGCGTCTTGTCGCGCGACGTAATCGCTGATGTCCTCTACCGGGAGATCAGCCAGCTTGCGCCCATCCTGGTAGGCGACGCAGTTAATCAGCATGCAGGCTCCTCAAATTTCCAAGCCCGCAGCATAGCAAGAAAAAAAGGGGACGTAACACATTTTCCGCTGCGGCAGAAAATGTGTTACGTCCCCTTTTTGAAGAGGATTGGGGGTTAGTCGTCCTTGGCGCCGTCGATGCCGAGCTCGGCGATCTTGCGCGTGATGGTGTTGCGGCCGATGCCGAGGCGGATCGCGGCGTCGTTCTTGCGCCCGTGCGTGTACTTCAGCGCGGTGCGGATCAGGGCCGATTCGAACTGGCGGCCCANCACGTCCATCACGTCCTGCTGGCCGCTGCTCAGCATGCCNGCCGCCTGCAGTTCCAGCAGGCTAAGCCAGCCTTCCGGCGATGCAGCCAATGGCGGTGGCGCCAAGGGCTGCACGGTGCCGTGGTGCTGCGGCATCGCCGTTTCGGCCGCAGCCGGCGCGGCGGCATGCATGGCGCTCTCCTGCCCTTGCGTCAGTTCCAGCGGCAGGTCTTTCACCTCCACCGTCTGGCCCGGCGCCATCACCGTAATCCAGTTGCACAGGTTTTCCAGCTGCCGCACATTGCCCGGCAACTCAAGCTGCTGCAGGAAGGCCAGCGTCGAGTCGCTCATGCGCTTGGCTTCCACGCCCAGCTGGCGTGCGCTTTGCACCAGGAAGTGGCGCACCAGAATAGGGATATCCTCGCGCCGCTCCCTCAAACTGGGCAGGCGCAAGCGGATCACGTTCAGGCGGTGATACAAGTCTTCGCGGAACAGGCCATCGCGCACGCGCTGTTCGAGGTTCTGGTGTGTTGCCGTAATCACGCGCACATTGGCCTTCAACGGCGAGTGGCCGCCGACGCGGTAGAAGTGGCCATCGGACAGCACGCGCAGCAAGCGCGTTTGCAAATCGAACGGCATGTCGCCGATTTCGTCCATGAACAACGTGCCGCCTTCGGCCTGCTCGAAACGGCCGCGGCGCGTGGTCTGCGCGCCGGTAAAGGCGCCGCGCTCGTGGCCGAACAGTTCGGACTCCAGCAAGTCCTTGGGAATCGCGGCCGTATTGATGGCGATGAAGGGCTGCTCCGCGCGCGGGCTGTGCTTGTGCAGCGCGCGTGCCACCAGCTCCTTGCCGGTACCGGATTCGCCGGTGATCAGCACCGTCACGTTCGATTGCGACAGGCGGCCGATGGCGCGGAAGACTTCCTGCATGGCCGGCGCTTGGCCCAGGATTTCCGGCGTATCGGCCGGCCCCGATTCGATGCTCGACTCGCGCAGGCTTTCGTCCAGCGCGCGGCGGATCAATTCCACCGCCTTGTCGATATCGAAGGGCTTGGCAAGGTATTCAAACGCGCCGCCCTGGAAGGCCGCGACGGCGGAGTCCAGGTCCGAAAAGGCGGTAATGATGATCACCGGCAGGCCGGGATGGCGCTGCTTCACCAGTTGCAGCAAGTCGAGGCCGGAGTCGCCCGGCATGCGGATGTCCGACACCAGCACCTGCGGCGTCTCATGTTCCAGCGCAGCGACCGCATCGCGCGCATTGGCAAAGCTGCGCGTGGCGAGATTCTCCCGCGCCAGGGCTTTCTCAAGCACCCAGCGGATCGATTCGTCGTCGTCAACAATCCAGATTGGTTTCATTTAATCCGATCAAGGCAAAGGCAATAAGATTCTGAAGTCCGTTTGACCAGGCCTGCTTTCGCATTCGATAACCCCCATGTGCTGCTGCACGAAGGTTTGCGCCAGCGTCAGTCCCAGGCCGCTGCCGCCATCCCTGCCCGACACCAGCGGGTAGAAAATGCGGTCGCGGATCTGGGGCGGGATGCCCGGTCCGTTATCGATGATATGCAAATCTAATGCCAGCTGATAACGCACCTTCGCCAGCGTCATCTGGCGCGCCACGCGGGTGCGGAAAATGATCTCGGCATCGCCCTGTTCGATGCGCGCTGCCAGCGCTTGCGCGGCATTGTGGGCGATGTTGAGCACCGTCTGGATCAACTGCTCCTTGTCGCCGCGGAATTCGGGCAAGGAGGCGTCGTAGTCGCGGCGGATGGTGAGCCCGACCGGGAATTCGGCCAGGATCAGGCTGCGNACCCGNTCCAGCACTTCGTGGATATTGACGTCGCCCACGATGTGCGGCCGGCGGTGCGGCGCCAGCANGCGGTCCACCAGCGTTTGCAGGCGGTCCGCTTCCTTGATGATGACCTGGGTGTATTCGCGCAGCTGCGTCAGGTGCAGCGGCGGCAGTTCCATCTCCAGCAGCTGGGCGGCGCCGCGGATGCCGCCCAGCGGGTTCTTGATCTCGTGCGCCAGGTTGCGGATCAGCTCCTTGTTGACCTGGCTCTGGTCCATCAGGCGCTCTTCGCGGTCCTGCTTCATCTGCTGCACGATCTCGCGCAGCTCGATCATTACCGCGCCGTCCGGCTCGTCCAGCGCACTGGCGATGATGTGCACGTGCAGTGCGTCGCGCCCGGCGCGTTCCAGCACCAGCTCTTGCCGCACGTCGGAGAATTTGTGTTCGCGCGCCTGCGCAATGATGTTTTCCAGTTCCAGCGGCGCCGCGAACAGGCCGCCCAGCGGCTGGCGCGCCAGGGCTTTCAGCGACGATTCCAGCAGGTTCTCGCCGGCGGCGTTGACGTACAGGATATGGCCGCCGCCATCGACGATGACGACGGCCGATGCCAGCAGGTCCAGCCCTGCCAGTTCAGCGGGCCGGATACTGGCAGGGCTGTCTGGGGTCATTTTATGTTGGCAAGCTCGCGCTTCAGCGCTTCCACGTTTTGTTCCGCACGCGCGATGCTGTCCTTCAGGCCAGCGACGCGCTCCTGGTACTTGGCGGCATTGCGCTCGTCGGCACGGCGCTCAGGCTCGCCGTTGTTGAATTCCTTGCGCAAATCCGCCAGCTTACGGTTTTCGGTGTTGAGCTCATCGGTCAGGATGGCGCGGCGGTCCGCATCGCGGGCCTTCTGTTCCGAGCTTTCCACGCGCGGGAAATTGGCTGGCGCCACGGCAGGTGCTGACGGCGCAGCGCCGCGTCGCGCGCCGCCTGGCGCGGGAATGGTAGCGCCGGGCAGGTCCAGCATCTTGCAGTTCTTCCCCTTGCGGCTGCTATCGGTCAGTTCCTTGCGGCCATCGGCATCCACGCAGAGAAAAATTTGCTGCGCCTGCGCTGCGCCACTCACGGCCAGCAGCGCCAGCCCATGTAATACGAGAGTGCGAGTGTTCATGCCCCGACTATACAACATCCGAAAAAAAACGCGAGGAAAGCAAGCTGCTGGCCTCGCGTTTTTGTTGACTGCCAGTTAATTCCGGCAATCGTCCCCTGATTACAGGGAGTAGTACATGTCGAACTCGACCGGGTGAGTGGTCTGGCGCATGCGGGTAACTTCGGTCATCTTCAGTTCGATGTAGGCATCGATCATCGAATCGGTGAAGACGCCGCCGCGGGTCAGGAACTCACGGTCCTTGTTCAGGTGATCCAGGGCTTCTTCCAGGGATGCGCAGACGGTTGGGATCAGTGCATCTTCTTCCGGTGGCAGGTGGTACAGGTCTTTGGACGCTGCTTCGCCTGGGTGGATCTTGTTCTGCACGCCGTCCAGGCCGGCCATCATCAGTGCAGCGAAGCACAGGTATGGGTTGGCCAGTGGGTCCGGGAAGCGGGTTTCGATACGGCGGCCTTTTGGATTGGCCACGTGTGGAATACGGATCGAAGCCGAACGGTTACGTGCGGAGTAAGCCAGTTTCACCGGCGCTTCGTAGCCTGGCACCAGGCGCTTGTACGAGTTGGTGCCTGGGTTGGTGATCGCGTTCAGTGCCTTGGCGTGCTTGATGATGCCGCCGATGTAGTACAGGGCGAAATCGGACAGGCCTGCATAGCCGTCGCCAGCGAACAGGTTCTTGCCGTCTTTCCAGATCGACTGGTGCACGTGCATGCCGGAGCCGTTGTCGCCAACCACTGGCTTAGGCATGAAGGTAGCGGTCTTGCCGTAGGAGTGGGCAACGTTCCACACCACGTATTTCAGGTTCTGGGTCCAGTCGGCGCGCTCAACCAGGGTCGAGAACTTGGTGCCGATTTCGTTCTGGCCGGCGCCGGCCACTTCATGGTGGTGCACTTCGACCGGGATGCCCATCGATTCCAGGATCAGGCACATTTCGGAACGCATGTCCTGGAACGAATCGACTGGAGGCACTGGGAAGTAGCCGCCCTTCACGGTTGGACGGTGGCCGGAGTTGCCGCCGTCGATGTCCTTGTCGGTCGACCAGGAAGCTTCGTCGGAGTCGATCTTGACCATGGCGCCGGACATGTCGATCTTCCACTTCACGGAGTCGAAGATGAAGAATTCTGGCTCTGGGCCGAAGTAGGCGGTGTCGCCCAGGCCGGAGGATTTCAGGTAGGCTTCAGCGCGCTTGGCGATGGAGCGTGGGTCGCGGTCGTAGCCCTTGCCGTCCGACGGTTCGATCACGTCGCACTGCATGAACAGGGTGGTTTCTTCGAAGAATGGGTCGATATTGGCGGTGGCAGGATCCGGCAGCAGGATCATGTCCGAAGCTTCAATGCCTTTCCAGCCGGCGATGGAAGAACCGTCGAAAGCGTGGCCCGATTCAAATTTGTCGATGTCGAAATGGGACACAGGCACGGTTACGTGCTGTTCCTTGCCACGGGTATCGGCGAAACGGAAGTCCACGAACTTGACTTCGTGCTCTTGTACCATCTTCAGAACGTCTGCGGCGGTCAGTGCCATTACATATCTCCTAAGTGAAAAAACTGCCGCGACCACTTGGGTGCGGCGAACGCTGGTGGTACATTAAGCAGATATCATGCCAGCCAAATCCATGCCTACGACACGCAAAAGACGCACCATGCGGGTGCATCTGCCGATTATCGCACCGTTGTGGTGCATANTTGCACCAATTGAAGCAAATGCATCGTTGTGGTGCAGTCATCATAAAGGAAAAACCATGAGTTCCAACTCCGAAATCCTCGACCGTGCACGCAAACGCGACACTTCCCTGCCCTATGCCGGTGCGGTGACCCCACAAGAGGCATATGAGCTGCTGAAATGCGACCCGCATGTGCGCCTGGTCGATGTGCGGACCAATGCCGAACGGGATTGGGTGGGACGCGTGTCGATTCCGGCTGAACAGCACCATGCGGCGCAGTGGAACGTGTATCCGGGCGGGACGCCGAATCCGGACTTCCTGGGCCAGTTGGCATCGGCCGTGCCGGGCAAGGATACGGTGATCGTCTTCCTGTGCCGCTCGGGCGTGCGTTCGCGCCACGCGGCCAAGGCGGCGACCGAGGCCGGCTATACCCAGTGCTACGACATCCTGGAAGGCTTCGAAGGCGACAAGGATGCCAACGGCCATCGCAAGACGGTCGGCGGCTGGTGCAAGGCCGGCCTGCCCTGGGCCGGCGCCTGATTCATTTCGGGCCTTCCCACAAGGCCAGGTATTCGCTTGACCGGTTGAGAAGGTCGCGCTCCATTGCCGCCAGCCGTTCCGGCGGCGGCGAGCTGCGATGCGCATTGAAGCCGCTGTAGCCCAGGCCCATGCGGCCGCCCGGCACCTGGTAGCCGATGAATTCCAGGATGGTTGGCAGCATGTCGAAATGCAGCAGCTGCGCACGGTTCGGCGCCGGTGCACCGTGCCCAAGGAAGCTGTTGAAGATGGTCCGCCGCGGCATTTGCGCCAGTTGCGCCGACAGCGGATTCTTGCGCGACAGGTGGTCGCCCACAATCACCACATTGGTGTTTTCAAGATAGCCGTTGCGCTCCGCAAAACGCACGAAGTCCGCCACCGCAGCCGCCGTGCAGGACACGACGCCGTCGAATTTTTCCGCATAGCCTTGCTGCGCACACTGGGCCGACAACATGCCGTCCGGCTCGTGGGTGTCGACGGTCAGCAGCGACAGGTTGAACTTCTGCCTGGAAGACGCCAGCTCACGCAGCCTCGCTTTCGCCTCGCGGAACAAGTCCGCATCGTACAAGCCCCAGCCATTCATGGCGCTTTCGCTGGCGCCGCGCTGCAGCCATTCATTCTTGCCGTAGACTTCGTGGTAGTGATGCTGGCGCAGGAATTTGTCCTTGCCGGCAAAGCTGGATGCGGCACCGCCCATGAACACATTGCGGTAGCCGCGCTGGGCCAGCAGGTCGCTCAGGCACACGGCCTTGCCGAGGAAAGATTCCATCATCTGGCCCTGGGTATTGCCGTCAAAAATAGACACCTTCTCCAGCGGCACGGCGCATTGGGTGGCGACCATCGCGGCGATGGTCCAGCTGGTGCCGGGCGCCTGTTCGTAGGCGGGGAAGCTGGTCCCTTGCAGCGCGGTCAAAGGCTCCAGCAGGTCGCGCCCGAAAGCCTTGCGGTCGGAGTAGCCCGTCTCCAGGCTCTCCACGTAAATCAGCACCAGGTTTTTCGCCTGCCGTTCGTGCAGCGCAACCGAAGCAGGCGGCACGTAGTTTGCGCCGAAATAGTCCGGCCCGAAGTTCGCCTCGAAGTATTTGATCGCCGACACGTCCCACAGCCAGAAGCCAATGGCGGCAGCAAACAGGAATGGCGGCAGCAACGCCGGCAAGCGGGCCATCCTGCTGGCCAGGCGGCGTTCCGTCCAGCCAAGCAGTACGAAGAACAATATCGGCGCAAGCACGCACCAGCGCACGAAGCGCCTGGTGAGTACGGGGTCGGACGTCCTGGCGATATCGAGGCCGAAGTTCAGGTGGTAGGCGATCTGGTGGATATCGACCGGACCAAAATACCGGTGGATCCAGTAGCTCAGGCAGAACAGGAAAATGGCCGCCAGCGACAGCGCGCCGCGCACCAGGCGCGCGCGCCGGAAAGTAGAAAATGAAATGGGCATCGGGATAGTTCAATATCGTCGATGCCCATGGTCGCAGGCCGGTGTAACAGCCGCGTATCCGGAACGCGGCTTTTTGTATCGCAGTTTTACGCTCTTGTAAGAATTCTCCTCAACTGTAAATCGAGGTTAAGAAGGGTTAAAGCGCGTAGTTCAAACGAGCGTAGACAAAGCGACCGGAGCGTCCGAATGGCGAGTAATTGGAATACGGCGCATTGCCGGTACCATTCAGCAGGGCCGGATACGGATCCGGATACTGGTCGAACAGGTTCTCCGCACCCACCGCTGCAGTCAGGCGCTGCGTGATCTTGTAGCGCCCTTCCACGTCAACCAGAGTCTTCGGCGTCATCCAGTGATCGCGTGCCGGATTCGCATCCGGTTGCAGCACCTTGCCATAGCGCGTGGCGCGGAAGGTACCGCTCCAGTTGCCCAGCGTATGGTTCACGCTGGCCGTGAACTTGGTCTGCGGCGTGCCATGCTCGAACGTCAGCACATTGACGCGGTCAAACAGCGGCGGCGCAGGATTCAGCGCAGCCAGCTGCGCGGTCACCGGCACCTTGGTTACTTCGGTCTTGGTGTAATTGCCCGCCAGCGTGAAGTCGAACTTGCCCGCGTTGCCGGCATTCCACGGATAGTTGGCCACCACGTCCACGCCGCGCGTCGTGGTATTCACGCCGTTGATGAAGAAGCGCCCGCCACCGATGCCGATGAAGCCCAGCGACGTCAGGTAATCGCGCACATTGGTTTGCAGCAGGTTCTCGGACAATACGATGCGGTCGCGGATCTTGATCTGGAACGCATCCACCGTCAGGCTGGCCTTGCCCATCTTGCCCACGGCGCCGAGGGAGAAGTTGGTCGACTTCTCGGCATCGAGCGGCTTGGCGCCCAGTGCCACCGCAGCCGGATCGCTTGGTTTGAAGGTGGTGATGTCGAACGGGATACCGCCAACGAAGTTGGTGGCCGTGGAAGTAAAGAACTGCTGCTGCGGCGACGGCGCCCGGAAGCCGTTCTGCGCAGAGCCGCGCAGCGCAAACGACGGCGAGAAGTTGTAGCGGGCCGCCAGCTTGCCCGACCAGTTGTTGCCGAAGTCGGAGTAATGCTCGCCGCGTATTGCGGCCGATGCCAGCAGGTTCTGCGTCACGTTCGCTTCCACNTCGACATAGGCCGAATAAGCCTTGCGGTTGGCATCCGATTCATCGCTCGGACGGAAGCCCGGGAACACCTGCGAGCCGGACGCCGTCGGCTGGCCGTTTGGCAGCAGCACTCCGCCATTGCGCCAGGAGTCAGGCTCGCCGGCGTGCAGCGAGTAGCCCTCGCGGCGCGCTTCCACGCCCACTGCCACGTTGAGCGGCGAGGACAGGCCCACTTCGTACTGGCGCACGCCCGACAGGTTGAAGGTAAGCTGGTCGTACTTGAAGCCGCCCGCATCGAATACGGTCTTGGAGGCCGGGCCAAGGGAACGGTTCAGCGTGTTCTCGATGGTGAAATCCATCCGGTTGTCGCCGTAGGTGATGGAGCTGTCCATCTCCCATTCCCCGGCAGTCCAGGTAGCGCCGAAAGCGGCGCTGAAATCGGACACTGCCGGGGCAATGATNGGCAGGAAGCCATCCGGATAAATCTGGATCGTATTGTTATCCTGCAGGGCGCGGCGGAAGAAGCCGCCCGAACGCGCATCGCGGTCCTGGTAGCTGGTCCAGCCATACAGCTTGACGCCGCCGGCCAGGTTGTAACCGGCATTGGCGAAGAAAGTGCTCTGCGTCAGCTCAGGCTCGCCGTACCAGGCGTTGAAGCGGTTGAAGTTCGCTTCGCGCGGGTCGAAGGCGCCATTCACCAGCGGATATTGCTGGCGCACGTCCCAGCCCGAACGCTCGGTATGGTCCTGGCGCTTGCGTTCCAGCGCGACGGTCAGGAAGCCGTTTTCGCCCAGCTCCATGCCCTTCCACAGGCTGATATTGAGCGTGTTGCCGTCCTTGCGCTCGCGCGAATCCTGCACGCCCCAGGTGGCGCCGGCAGGCGGCGTGCCCGGATTGAAGTTGTATTCGGTGTCGCGCCGTCCGTAGCTCACGCTGGCCTCGCCGCCGGTACGGTCGGTACGCAGGCGCACGTTGATCACGCCGGCAATCGCGTCGGANCCGTATTGTGCGGAAGCGCCGTCACGCAGCACCTCAATGGTCTTCACGATGCCGGCCGGGATGGTGTTCATGTCCACCGCCGCCGAACCGCGGCCGATGGTGCCGTTCAGGTTCACCAGCGAAGACGTATGGCGGCGCTTGGAATTGACCAGCACCAGGGTCTGGTCGGGCGCCAGGCCACGCAGCGTGGCCGGGCGGATGGTGTCGGTGCCGTCGGCCAGGCCGGGGCGCGGGAAATTCAATGAAGGCAGCGCCACGGACAGCGCTTGCGTTACTTCCGGAACACCGGCGTTCTTGATGCTGTCGGCGCTGATGACGTCCACCGGTGCGGTGGTATCGAGCACCGTGCGGTTGGAGACCCGGGTACCGGTCACCACCACGGTGGCGGTTTCGCCGGCAGGCGCTTCCTGCGCCCACGCGGCATTGGTGAAAAGTGATGCAANTGCGATTGCGAGAACCTGTTTTCTTGGTGCCATAGCTACCCCTTGTAGTTAAACCAGTTTCACTCCCCGGCTTATATTTGAGGTAACTATGAGCAACTGTCAATTAAGGTTCTCGCGGATACAACACTTTCAAGTTGTTTTACGTGTTTGTACGTAGCTTCTGGCGCACGAACTCGATGTGGTTGCGCAGGCCATAGAACTCATCGGCAAAAGACAGCGGCACGGTCAGGCGATTCACCCGTTCTTCGATCTGGTCCAGGCGGTGCAGCAGTTCATCGCGCGGTTTGCCCTCGTCGACGCCCTGCTCCACCGAGCGCAGTTGCCCGTACCAGCGGTAGACGCGCGAGCGGATGCGCCATACATACAGCGGCGGCACCACTTTCGACAGCGGCAGGATCAAGGCGCCGGCGGCCAGCACCACCACCCACAGGCGGTCGAACAGATTGGCCAGCCAGAAGGCCATGTAGCGCTGCAGGAACGGCGGGCCGTCCTTGTAGAACTTGGCCGCTTCGCGCGCCACCGGGATCTCGGTATAACGCGGCGACGGGAACTGGCCCTGCTGCTGGAACCAGCCGGCCCCGCTGTGGATGCTGCTGGCAGCCTGCACGAACAGGTCGATCAGGGCCGGATGCAGGTCTTCGCGCGCAACCAGGGTGGCGGTTGGTGCGATCAGGTGATAGTCGCGGGCCGGCAGGTCGCGGCCCAGGTCGACGATGCCGCGCGGCAGGGTAACGTGGGTCAGGAATGGCAGCCGGCGCGCNTAGGCTTCGGCCTGGGTGAANTTGAACAGCTTGATCCCGGGCGTCATCAGCAGCATCTGGATCAGCGGGTCGTCCGGCGCCGCGGCAAATACCAGGGCGTCGATGCGGCCTTCCAGCAATTCCACCGTGGCGGGCGTGTTTTCCAGNTCGCTGGCGATGATGTCGCCGTTGTGGACGCCGTTAATCTGCAGNACCTGGCGGAACAGGCGCGGCACGCCGCTGCCTTCGGGGCCGAGGTTGACCTTCAAGCCTTTGAGGTGGGTCAGGCTGTTGACGGCNTTCTTCTCGCGCATGAAGAGCCACACCGGTTCAGTGAACAGGCTGCCCAGCGAGACCAGGCCGGTNCGTTCGGCTTCGGCTTCGTTGGTGGAGCCGCTTTGCACGAAAGCGATGTCGGTGTCGCCTTTGTTCAGGCGCTGCAGGTTTTCCTGCGAGCCCTGGCTTTGCTGCAGGACGACCTTGATGCCGTGCTTGGCCATTGCCTGCGCATAGCGCTTGCCGATGTTTTCGTAGGCGCTGTTTTCCTGGCCGGTGGAGAGCTTGACCACGCGCGGCGGGGTGGGGTCGATGATCCAGTAGGCCAGCGCGCAGGCGCCGGCGATCAGCAGGACGGTGGGGGCGAACGAGACCAGCAGGTCGCGTAGGCTGATGTTGGTGAACTTGGTGATGAGTTTCATGCGCGCATTTTAAACCGGTAACCCGGTGTCTGACCCGCAGGGTCAGACACCGTCAGTGCGACCGCCCTCGGCCTGGAGACCGTTCGGGGTCTGACCCTGCGGGTCAGACCCAGGTTTACCGGTTTAGCGGGCGCCGCAGGCGCGCAAGGGCGCAGCGGGAACGGCAGCGGAAGTCGCCGCTACCAAAGCCGCCGTGGCCACCGGCTGCACGCCGCCCGGCGCGCCAGCCGCCATCGCGGTGACCACCGGCGCAGCCTTCTGCGCATTCGGTTCGATCAGCGGCATCAGCGAAGGCGCCAGCACCGTCAGTAGCTGCACCGGCAGCGCCGAAGTGAAGTCATAATTCTTCGACTCCGGCCCATGCACATACGCCGTCATCGAACCAAAGAAGCGCTCGCCGATATTGAACACGAAAGTCGCCGATCGATTCACATAACGCGACTCGATCAGGCGCCCGCCCGCCGCGTACACGTCAAAGCGCTGGTCGCCGGTGCCGGTCTTGCCGCCCACAGGAATGATCTGCCCGTCCGACCCGACGAAGGCGGACTTCACGCGCCGCGCCGTACCATCCGACACCACTTCACGGATCGCGTCGGCCACTGCACGCGCCACTTCCGGCGTCAGCACCTGCTCGTTGGTGGACGACTTGTTGCGCGCCACCGTCGTTTCATACGGCGTGCCTTCGGCAAAGTGCAGCGACTCGATGCGCTGGGTGGTCTTGCGCACGCCGCCGTTGACGATAATGCCCATCATCTCCGCCAGCGCAGCCGGACGATCGGCCGAAGCGCCCAGCGTGGTCGCATACGAAGGCACCAGCGAATCGAAGGGATAGCCCATCTTTTTCCACTGGCGGTGGATGCCCATGAAGGCCTCCATCTCCAGCAGGCCGGCGATGCGCTTGTCCTGCGCGTACTTGTGATGGGTCTTGAATAGCCACTGGTAGACCTCCTGGCGCTCCTTCTCGCTGGCGGCCACTACATCGGACAGCGAAGCACCTTCGTTCTGGTGCAGGTATGCCACCAGCCACAATTCCAGCGGATGCACGGCNGCCAGGTAACCGCGGTCGGCCAGGCTCCACTTGTCCATCGCGTACTGGTCGTACATCTTGGCCAGGCGGTCTTCCGGCACATCGTTCTGCACCTTCAGGTTGTCGTTCACGAACTTGTCGAATTCCGCCAGCGTCGCGTTTGGATAAACGGTGCGGTGGATATTTGCCAGGCGCACCGGCGTCGGACGGATGGTATCGAGCAGGATCCCGTCCAGCTCAGAGGTCTTCTTGCCCTTGTACTTGGCATAGAAGCGGTACAGGAATTCCTTGCCTTCCTTGTCGGCGAAACGCGCCAGGTAGGCCGCGCGGCGTGGATCGTCCGAGTCGGTCAGCAGGGTCTGCGAGGAGCCCGGCATCTGGAAGGAGTAATACTTGACCACGTCGCGCATCAGNCGCACGAACACCAGGTTGGTGGAACGGCGCAGCGCTTCGCGCACGGTCATGATTTTGAAGTCGTCGTCCTTGCTGAAGTTGCCGAAGTAATGCAGGCCGCCGCCGGTGAAAAAGCCCTCGCCCGGATTGGCCGAATACTTGCGTTCCAGCGCCGCTTGCAGCATGTCCGGCAGGTTGCGCTTGTCCTTCGGCGTCATGGTCAGGTATTCGATGCCCCACGTGGTCAGGCGGTCGCGCTGGTCGACGCTGACCTTCTTCAACTCCGCCACTTCCATCGCGCCGTACTTCTTGTACAGCTGGTCGACGATGTCCATATACGTCACCAGGGTGCGCAGCTTGGCGGTGGAACCCAGGTCCAGCTTGGCGCCTTCGTTGATGTCCAGCGGCTGGTCGTAGTTATCGGTCTGCACGCGCAGGTAGTTGGCGTGCTCGCCGCGTTCCAGCAGCGTGAAGCTGTACACCACATTGGCAGGGTCGCCGTTGCCCAGCATGCCCTTGCCGGTCAGGCCGGCCTGCACGGCAGTTTCCGGCTCGCGCAACTGGCGCAGCATGGCGGTGACGGTCTTCTGGGTTTCCGCATCGAGCGTGGTGTTCACCGACAGGTCGAGGCGGTCCAGGTTGTACATGCGGTTGTCGCCCAGCAGGTTGGCCAGGTGCACGCGTACCGCGTTCGATGCTTTCTTGGTCACATAAGTCATCGGCGGCGCAGCCTGCACGCCGCTGCCTTTGGCCGGATGCAGTTTTTCCTTCAGCGCGGCGTCGCGCAGCTGCGGCGTGATGATGCCGGCGCTGGCCAGCAGGCGCAGGTGGCTGTTGGCCAGCACTTCCAGGTCTTCATCGCCTTCGCCCAGGTAATAGCTCGGTCGGCGCTGCGCGATCAGCAGCGACAGCGCTTCCTTGAAGGCCAGCGGGCTGCCCGGCTGGTCCATCTTGCCGCCCAGCAGGCGCGCTACTTCGTTGAACTCGCGACCGTACCAGACCCACATGCCGTCACCCACGCCGTTCACTTCGCCGTAGCCCGGCTTGGCCGACAGCGGCACGGTATTCAGGTAGTCGACCACGATCTGGCGCCGCGCCTTGGTGGTGTCTTCGCCCTGCTGGTAGGCACGCAGCGAGGCCGAAATCATTTGCTGCAGCTTGTCCTTCATCGAGCCGGTGCGGCCTTCCGGCGAATGGCGGTACTTCTCGATCTGGGTGGCCAGGGTCGAACCGCCCGCCGCACGGTGGCCGCCGGCGCCGACGGCGCTCGCGGTTTTTTCCAGGATGGCCTTGGACAGGCGGTCCCATTCGACGGCCGGATTGCGTTTCGGGTATTTGTTATCCAGCAGTTCGCGGTTCTCGATGAACAGCAGGCTTTGCACCAGCGCGTTCGGGGCCTGCTCGAAGCTGCCGTAGACGCGCTCCGGATAGCTGGCCGTGAACAGCGGCTGCTCGCGGCAATCGAAGATCGACAGGCCGGTACGGGTCTTTTCGCGGTACGTCGCGAACACGCCCATGTCGGTCAGCTCCACCATCTTCGGCGAGAAGCGCGCCTGCGACGTGACTTCGTAATCGCGCGCTTTCAGCTTGTCCAGGTAATCGGGCAAGTTGGCGTAGCCAAGGCGTTCGTCATAAGGACTGTCGTGCGGGAAGCGGATCGACTTGCTCGGTCCCGGCTCCACCTTGTAAGTCAGCTGGCCGACAAGGTCGGTAAACACCTTCGCCTGCATGGTCGAGGTGCGGGTCTCGTGATAGCCCCAGAAACCGGCCACTGTCAGCAGCACCAGGATCAGCACAATGAGCGCATTGCGCGAACGTGAACCTTTTTTCGGTTCCGATGGAGGTGGTGGTGCTGGCTCGGTTGGTTCGTGTGGTTCGAAGGAGCTTGAGTCTTGATCTTGTTGGGAAGGCATAGGTACCGAGCGCAAACGCCGCCTGTTGCCGCCATATCCAATCGCTGCCGCGCCGGCGCGCATTTTGCGCACCGCTCTGACGACAACTCGGGGCCGGCGAAAACGACGATTGCTTAACATAGTGTTCAAACCGGACAGTACACGCAGAGTATTTCTGCTTGATTACCATTGCACCACATCGGCGTGCACTGCACGGGGCAAGTCGCAAAATATTTAAAGTTCGCGTATCAGTTTCGCAAAAAAACAACGGCGCTTCACACGTTTGTGAGCGCCGTTGCAAGAGCAGTTAATACCCTTTTCACACTGTGGATTCAGGGCTTCACGTACTCCACTTTCAAGGCATCGAGCTCACGGCACATCTGGACAAATGCTGCTTCGCATTGGGGCGGATCGCCTTTCACGCCAAGCTCGATATGGCGCCGGGTCTTTGCGTCGCCCACGCTTGGCAGGCTGAAGACCTTGATGCGCGGCCAGGCTGTTTCAAGGGCCAGCATCAGCGGAGTAAGCGCGGCTTCCGCTGCTTCGTACACTAACACCGATCGCTCTGCGC
>Ga0055528_1001192_pt1 | contig 16772 bp, 15 predicted proteins | sample AraplaCol_mMS_r2_2_FD_55006 | JGI IMG/M metagenome (GOLD analysis project Ga0055528, IMG submission 55006) | Arabidopsis root microbial communities from North Carolina, USA - plate scrape MF_Col_mMS_r2 | ecosystem: Host-associated > Plants > Roots > Endosphere | place: USA: North Carolina...
GCCTACGCCGCCCCTGGCCTTGATCCTGATCGCCCGAGCCTGCACCCGCTAGGAAAAAGACTGGACCAGTCCGGCGTAGACGCCACCCTGCGTCAGCAGTTCATCATGTGTGCCGCGCTCCACGATCCGCCCGCATTGGAGCACGACGATCAGATCGGCGCGGCGGATGGTGGACAGCCGATGCGCGATGGTAATGGTTGTGCGGTCTTCCGACAGAACAGTCAGTGCCTCCGTCAAGGCTTGCTCGGTTTGGGCGTCGAGCGAACTGGTGGCTTCATCAAGCAATAGCACCGGTGGATTGCGCAGGATGGTACGGGCCAGCGCCAGGCGCTGCTTCTCGCCGCCGGAGAAGCGATGGCCGCGCTCCCCCACCAGCGTGTCGTAGCCATGGGGCAGCGCCCCGATGACGGCATCGAGCTGCGCGGTCCTGACTGCCGCCGCCAGTTCGTCGTCGGTTGCGTCCGACTTGGCAAAGCGCAGGTTGTCAGCTACCGAGGCATGCAACAGATACGGCTCCTGCGAGACCACCCCGAGCATGTCGCTCAATGACTGGAAGCTGAGATCGCGGACATCAATCCCGTCATAGCGAATCGAGCCGCCATCCACGTCGTACAGCCGGGCCAGCAGGTGGCCGAGTGTAGTCTTGCCCGATCCGGTGGCGCCGACGATGGCGACATGGCTACCGGTCGGGATGTCGATGTTGATGTCCTCCAGCACGGGCACGTTGCTCTTGTCGTAGCGAAAGCTGACGCCATCGACCTGTACCCGGCCGCGCATATGCTTGTGCTCCAGTTCCACCGCATCTATCCGCTCTACGATCTCGACCGGTGTGTCCAGATATTCGAAGATACGAGCGAACAGTGCGCGGGTGACACGCACATCGCGCCCGATTTGGAGCAATTGCTCGAAGGGCCATAGCAATTGTTCCTGCAGCGCGATCATGGCGACCAGCGTACCGATGGTCAGTGGTGCATTGCCGGTCATCAACCACCCGCCGAGCAGCAAGGTCAGCGCAGGCAGGATCGAGAGCACCAGGCCAATCAGCGACCACTGCCATTCGCCAGCGGTATGCGAGCGCACCTCCAGCGTAGCGACCTCGTTCGAGGTACGAGAGAACCTGCGGACCAGGAATCCGCTGCGGCCCATGGTCCGGGCTAGGATGATGCCGGAAGGGGAGAGCGATTCGTGGATTGCCGACGACAGATCCGCCTGCCTCGCCTGCTGCTCGTAGGTAATCGCTTCGCGCAGCCTGGCGACCCGTTGACTGATCATGACCGTCAACGGGACAACCAGCAGAGAGAATAGCGCGAGCCGCCAGTCGAGCAGGCACATGGCGATGCTCGTCATGAGCGCGGTGCTGAGACTGCGCGCCAGTTCATTACCTGCATCGGTCACGAGCGACTGCAGTCCTCCGATGTCATTGGCGATGCGCGATTGGATCTCACCGGTGCGGGTGCCCGTGAAGAATCCCAGCGACAACGACTGCAGGTGCGCGTATACCCGCACTCTCATGTCGTGCAGGATTGCCTGACCGATCCGGGCCGACAGGATCGTCTGCAGAGTGCTGACCGTCGTACTCAGCACCGCCACCACGATCAGTCCTCCGACCAGCCAAAGCAGCATGGGCAAGTCCGTGCGGGGCAGCGCATCGTCGATGATGGCTCGCAGCAAGAACGGTGAAGCCATGCCGATCATGGAGCCGGCGAAAAGCAGCACCACGACCGACAAGATTTGTAGCCGGTAGGGCGTGAACAAGGCGAACACGCGCTCCAGCGAAACGTGTTGGGCGGCAAGTTCCTCATAGCCTTCCTGAGGGTCTGCTGGGTGTTCTGTAGGCGTCTGCATCTGCACTCTATTCAAGGGCGGCGATTCCGGCTCGCGCCAGAGCGGGCGGCGGGCATCCCGAACCGAAATCGCCTGAAACCAACATTCTGGCAATCGCAGATGGAGACACGCTGCAGCCATCATGGAGTTTTCATGGAGATGAGACAGCCTCAACTATGGCGCGGCGCGTCATCAGCGGCCATAGATCGTTGGATACAGCAACCCGGCGTAGATAGGCTGGGAGACCCTGCGCCGGTGGATGTCGGTAGCAGGCTTGGCGGCCCCTCAAGCGGGCGTCGTGGCGCCCAGACGGTGAACCGCGCGCTGGAGAAGAGCGATTGTCCTCCTCTACATGGAGGATGTTGAATTTCCACCCCTTAGCGGCAAATGTCACTCCTGTAATGGAAAGGTGTGGGGTGATATTTGCAAACGTCGCTAGGGTTTTGTGAGATTTCGAATTTCTTTGCGATAACGCTTGAGAACCGAACCCAATAGCTCCGGCATCTCGCACTCCAAGCCCTCACTGAGCCGATACATGACCGCCAACGTCGGTTGGTTCTTCGATGTTTCCATCTTTCCCACGAAGGTGCGGTTAACCTCCGCGCGCAAGGCAAGCTGTTCCTGACTGATACCCAACGCCATCCGCCGAGCCTTCAACTCGGCCGCAAATGAGCGCAACAGGGCGAAATCCAAATCAGAACGCATGTGCGCACTGTGCGTACGTAGAGGTGTTTACGCACCCGCATATATGGTACAAACCGTCTTGGCAGTCGGTTTCCTATTTGGTTAAGTGCCCTCATCCAGAAACTCACCACGGCAGTAACAGGTGCACAAGTCCGCCCGCCCAATCAAGGGATCTCCACCAAAAAATCAATGAATGAAAACGATGACTTATGACTCATCCTCTCTCAATCCTTCCAAATATCCGCATGAAAAAATCACTCCAAAACGGCCTTACCGCTGCCCTGCTGACTGCAGCTTCACTTATTGCCTCAGCTCAGGAGCTGTACGTTTCCAACAGCTCTGAGCACAAAGCTTCAGCCGATGCGGTTTCCGGCACGCCGCAAACCGCAACCATGACGGCCGGCGGCTACCAAATTTGGCTACCTAGTGAGGGCTGGACGCTCCTGTCTGCGACACCCTCCAAAGGCATGCTGAACAAGGACAACCCGAGCCTCGGCGAGTATGTTGTGAGCCGTACCAACTTTGTGAGGATCGAGCAAGGCGCGGTGCGAGACGTCCAGAGCGTGCGGGTCTCCCATGTGGAAAACAAGAAGCAAACATCCTGGACGAACCCAACCCCATGCCTCGGGGGCGCCGGCGCGCAGGAGATCTACGGCGTGGTGTTGAGCGCTGAACAACCAACCTTCACCCGCGGTACCAATTGCGCGTTTGTTTCGGTCAACAAGTACCAATCCGGCGCCACGCCTGACATCACGCAACCCGCAAATGCCGCGCCTCTTCGGGCCCAGGCCATCCGCGTGGGTGTTCTCCGGGACAGCACGTACTCGAAGAAGCTGGATGTGACGTTTGACATCTTCCCGGACGCCGAAGGCTTCAAGGGCGGCTGGACTAAAGCCGAGATTGCTGCCGATCCGGCCAAGAGCCAATTTATCGCCCACCTCCAAAGCTGGGTCAAAACCCTTCAAGCCGCGGTCGACCAAGCGTACGAGGGAAAGCCTGATGCCTATAAAGGAATGGTGAGCTGGCGTGTGGGCGCCATGCTACCGAAACAGTAGTTCACGTCCCGGGGTTCTGCGGGAGCCAGCGCCAGACGGGATAGATGGGCGTATCCTGCAACCGTGGAAATAGAGCCGTGAGCCCTCCTACCAATATCATTCTGTTCTGCGGCGACCCGCACGGGAGGTTCGACCACATCCTTCGGGCGGCGGCTGAGCTGCCCGCATCGGCCGTCATATTGCTGGGGGACATAGAGCCAGGGCGTCCGCTGCATGAGGAGTTGGCTTCGATTGCCGACAGGCTCTGGTACATCCACGGCAATCACGACACCGACAGCGAGCGCAACTGGGAGCACCTCTGGGGCAGCAAGCTGGCGGACAGAAACCTCGACGGCCGGGTGGCGGCTTTACCCAATGGTCTCCAGATCGCCGGCCTGGGTGGCGTATTCCGTGAAAGTGTTTGGTATCCCAGCCTGCCTACGCCGCCAAAATTCCGCAATCGCCAAGAGCACGCTCGAGTGACGCCCCCGCAGGAGCGGTGGCAGGACGGCGTGCAGCGCAAACACTGGTCAACCATCTATCCAGACGAGCTGAATCGTTTGTCCTTGATGCAGGCAGACGTTCTCGTCACGCATGAAGCACCGGGTTATCACAACAATGGTTTTGAAATCCTGGACACCTTGGCCCAGAGCATGGGTGTCAAAGTGACCGTGCACGGGCACCACCACGACAACCTGGACAGCTCCAATCGATGGGGCCAGCAGGGCTTCAAGAGTTTTGGTGTTGGCTTGCGGGGCATCACCGCCATCGACGCGGATGGAAATGCCACCGTGATCGTCTCTGGCGCATTGGATGCGCAGCGGGACTTCCGGCAAAAGTACCTGGACGTTTTTAAAGACGTACAGCCTTGAGATGAGGCCTCACTCACTCCGACCGACCAGCGAGGACGGCCGCTAGCGCAGGTCTTCGCAACTAAGGCGGCGCATGTTTCAGAGGGGATTTTGGGTAAAAACAACACCATGGCGTGCCGAATGGTTTCCGAGATATACACGGCACCATTCTCAGGACCAGCTTGAAAAAAGTGCTTGCGAGCAGTGTTCTTTTTCATTCAAATTAAGCGGGCGATCAGCGGTTTTAGGCATGCAGCAGTCGCCATGAACGCTGTCGATTTCATTCCTTCTTGCGGTGAACCTGTGCCGTTATCTTCTTCCGACATCGGCCTGCGAATCATTGGAATCACATTACTTATGGGCCGCCGTACGGAAGCTAACCTTGACCCGCTTGACTCTTTTTCTCGACTTCGATGGCGTGCTTCACCCCGACCCCTGCGCGCCGGAAGTCTGGTTTTGCCGGCGCGATCTGGTGCAGAACATCCTGCGCGAATTCCCGCAGGTGGATATCGTGCTTTCCAGCACCTGGCGTCTTCGAGATCCACTGGATACATCAGGCAATCACCTGAAATGCTATTTCTCGGGCGATATCGCCGGTCGCATCGTGGGAGTTACGCCCAATCACAAGGACCTGGATCGCAGCCAGGCACCGGACGGCATGGATCTCTACCCACGGGAATGGGAGTGCATCACGTGGCTTCGTGCCAACCGACCCTATAGCCAGAACTGGCTCGCCTTGGACGACAAGGCGTTTCTGTTTCGTCCTTTCAGCAAGAATCTGATGCTCATCAATGCCGCGACGGGGTTTGTCGGCGCGGACGAAAGCCGGTTGCGTCAGCTGCTGCGGGGGCGAAAGGACATGTCATGACCGCCCCAGATGCCGAACCTCCCCGGCCAACCATCGGCAGCGAGAACCGCGGCCGCTTTGCACATCTATACGGCGTGCTGACGGCCCAGGAGATGGCCGATCATCTGAAGTGTTCGCCGGAGGCGGTTTACGAACGCGCGGTCGCCGGCGAGTTCATTTTCCTTTCGTCGCCATCCCGAGTCGGTGACCGGCGTTATCCCGCGTTTCAGCTCAATGAACGCCTGGACAAATCGCTGCTGAAACAAACCATCCAGAAATACCTGGAGGCCGATGTCAACTCGACCCTGCTCTGGAGTTTCCTGCGGAGCCCGCAGAAGATATACGTCGGTCTGACTCCCATCGAAATGCTGCTGGGCAGTATGCCGCCTGAATATGACACGCTGACGCCCGAGGAAAGGACTGAGATCTTTCTCGAGGTAGTGGACGAAGAGGTTTCGCGCGTGCGATGGTAGGAAATATCAACGGTAATCCTTACTGCAGGCAAAGCCATGCATGAATTTGCCGCGATCGGACTGGCGGCGCGTACCCGTCGTTCCGACATGGGCTTAACTCAGGAGCGCGTTGCCGACCTGTGCGGCCTGACGCCCGCAATCGTGGAGCAACTGGAAAATGGATCCATTGGTGAGCTCGACTGGGCTCACGCAGTACACCTGCTTTCAGTGCTGGGGCTGAGCGTCCACGTCTCAAATCCACGGCCCACAAGACGGCAGCGGGCGGAAGGAGAACCCGCGCTGGAGATAGCCGCGCGCTCAGCGAGCACGAGCTATAAGGAAATACTCGGTGCCGAGGACCTGCGTGCCGCACTCCTCACTACAAAATACCCAAAGAAATTAATGCCTTGTGTTCGTGCATTCTTGGAGGAGGCATCCATTGCTTTGATCGCTGATGTAGTTGAGCAGCTACATCACGAAACCAGCGTCGATCGTGTTGAGTTGTGGCAGCGCATGCGCGACATGGCCAGGGCCGCGCACACGGTCCGGGATACTTGGTTGTGAGCCGCGCTTATTTGGCCGCGGAAATACCGGGCAGCGTGATGAAGTGCAATGCGTTAGAGCGCGTCAAACTCATCCGCCCCATCCAGGAGCTCCTGCTTAAGTGATTTTGTGCCCCGGAACCGAATTGTATTTTTTCCCAGATTTGGTGAAGCGGTAGCGACTTTTCGAGGTGCCTTTGAGCGTACCTCCTTCGTATCATATTGATTCAAAATCTCTTCCTCAATATCGCGCTGGTTTTTCTCAATCGCAACGGTCGCTGCTGCGATAGTGTTTGGTTCCAGCCTGCGGTCAAAGGGGCACCAGAGATCTTCCCGCACCTTACTTCCAGTAATCTGTTGCTTGAATAAAATCTCGATATCCTCGCGATGCACGGTGTACTTGGCAGATTTGTAGGCCTTCCGGATGTCGAGTATTCCCACCTCAGGGTGTTTTCCTCGGCGCCTGGCAATTTCATAGGCGGCTACAAGCAACGCGATCACAGCCCGCCTAATACCAAATGTGAGCTGATGGATTTCAACTTCCACCTCGTCTACATTGAATGTGAAGACTTTCGGCGCTGTCTTCTTTAACTCCCTGAGATAATTTTTCCAATCAAGGGTGGAAACCTGCTCGGGCTCCAGGAACAACGGCTGTGTAAGCAGTCGGTCACGATCCTCCTGTCGGCGCCTTTTAAGTAAGTGGCCGAGGCTGTAGTTGCAGCAATAGAGGAATGGCGGGCCTATTCCCCTTAACTGCAGGAGAATTTTCGTGACCCGGGCATTGGCATCACCCTGATTCGTGAACTGAAATTCGTCCCCGAACATCATGCAAACGCCATCTCGCCAGGTAACTCTACGAGCCAGGCCCAGTAGGTCTCCGTTATCTCTTGGCATATTGGCCCTGTTTTGCCCACCGTTCGCAAGGCCATCTGATTGGCCGGGATGATGTTCAGATTTCCTCCCGAGATTCGGCCCAAGCAGGTTGCGCATGGAAGATCCGTTTTTCAACGAAAGAAACCAGCACCGTCGCAACTCGATTCCGTGCATCCCAGGGAGATCTGCGCAAACCACCTGGTCGAACAAGCGTTTTAGAGCTGATAGCAATGCGCTCTTTCCGCAGCCCGCAAGTCCGGTTAGACAAGTAGTTGGTGGCGGCTCATCAGCTCGCGCATCCGGATCATTCATCACCCGCAGGATCCAGTTTTGATCCGCGTAATTCAGGCTTGCGTAGCTATCTCCCAGCGCCACAATTTTCCTGATCAGATCTCTAATTTGCGAGCTGGGTGTGAATATGCGTTTCATCGCAGAAAGCAGCGTGGCAGCATCAAAATCGGCCGACCTTTCCCCGAGCGTTACAGGCTTTGCGGGGATTTTTATTAGGTCATCGAGCTCCCGATCGCTCCACAGAAAACGAAAGCAGTCATGCCAAGGGTTTGATTTCAAGCGGCCCTCCTTGAATTGCTCTTCCCTGCAATAATTCGGGCTTCCTGGTCAGTTTTTGGGTTTTTCCTTTTTGGGGTACCCCTGACCCGTTTCCCACTGTCCCAGCCCTTGCCGGTGATCTCTTCAAAGTTGCTGGCAGCTGCGTTCTCCGCAGCCTCGATACTCAATCGCGTGCGAGCCTTCACCTCTGTCAGAGCGGCTTCAGACTGATTGATCTCCACCATGGAAAGGTACTCGTCCTCGGGATCGGTCGCCATTCTCCGGACAGCTTTCAGCTCGAACAACTTGCCGCCAATCTCGACCCAGATATAGCGCATAGCCAAGGGCACGCCATACCCTTTTAGGACGGTTTCTCTTTCCGACGCAATCGAGGCGTGAGCACCAGATTCCCTAAATTTTTTGGATGAATAGTAGTGCTGTCCATATCGTATTCCGTGGTTGTCGACATGAATGTCAATCCTCGGAAGAAAGGATCTGACGGCTTGGTCGATATCCATTTTTCGGGCTGCCGTTCGCAGGCGTGCTGATAGATATTTCCAAAAATTGTGTGGCGTGGCAGGCCATTTATTTCTTTGAAATTCGAATAGTGCTTCGTCATTGAGCCGTGGGGAGATGTCACGGGTATGGTTGTCCTTGGCGGCAAGAATCACCTGTTTCTTCACCATTTCAATGGTATTTAGATCGCTAATGATGTACGTTGGCGGTCCGTCGATGTCATCGTTACGGGGGTTACTCGCCTCAATTACCGCTTTTCCTTGTCCGTGATGTGAGGCGGTGATCGTCTTAATCGGAAACCGGTCGTTCAACTCATCGGCTACGAGCTTTCTCCCACCAGCGGGCCCTCGATCACTCGTCACGCTCGACGGAACCCCCTGTGCGGTCCAATTAAGCAGCTTTTCAGGCGGAATTCCATAGATTTTCGCGATGTAGTTTTTGGGGACTGCCATGCAAAACAACATCGACCTGTAAGCATCAGAATTTTCACCGCCAAGCGAGAAGCCAACACCAACGATCTCGCCACTGGTAACGCAGATTCCACGGGCCACCACTAGCGGGGGCATGATTTCCTTCGAGAACATGGATCGCGGTCGCTCTTTCACAAAGTACGCATCAACCTCTAGGCTTTCCAGCAGATCTGCGAACCGCCCGGTCACATTACCCTGTTCAACTTTCGCGTTCTCTCGTAAAGACGCGGAACCATAGCGCGCCATGTGAACTTCTTCCAATGTGTACTTCTTTAGCACTTGATATCGGAATTGTCCGTAGGTGGGAAACGGTTTGCTCTCTGGGTGAAAGCACTCGAAGAATCCATCTTCTTTTTCGATGAACTTGCATCCGAAGTCGTGCCTTATCGAGTTGTTATAGATGGCTTGCATGGTGACTCCCAGACCACGTTTTTTTTCATACGATTTGATGATCTTTTCGTGCATCGTCCAGGAAGGCCAGCCGACGCCTGCGCCATTTGGATGAGGGAGCCCAAAGCGCGTATCTTCATGCTTCCCTTCTCCACGCTTCCATTTGCCCACGCCTTTTGTGGGCTGTTTGAGTGCCCAGAACTCATGGCCATGAAGGACGTACGCAAAGAACCACACCTGCAAGCGATGAGGATGTGCGTCGACCCCGTTGTCTCGCGCGATTCGGGCGATTTCCTTGAGTGGATCTTTGTCTTGAAGAATTAGCTGTTCGCAATCCAGAAGGCAATTGATCTGTACGAGGCGAGAGTTGGCTTGCTCCCGATAAGTGCGCTTCTTTTCCGAATAGCGCTGCTCTTCCGTTTCGTCATAGTTAACGAGGTCACCGTCATCCAGCCAAGGCGGCAGTGCAAGTTGGATTGGGTTGATTTGAATGGTGGGCGGATTTGAAGTAAGGGCGTATTCAAAGTCAACCGTGGTGATCAGAAGACAGACGACGCGCCAGCCATGTTTTGTTTTGAGAAACCTCGCCAGGCGGATATGGTGACCGACACGCCCCGCAAAGTAATAGGTTTGACCTGCCATCAGGGTGCCATGCCCATGCGGAGCGGAAATTTGTACGCCGAAGTGCATGGTCACCGTGCGAACCACGCCGAATACCGCACCAGAACATCCTCAATTTCCGCACGCAATGGCTTGTCAGTCAGCAGGATGCGAAAAAGATCAACCCGAATCTTTCTTTCCCAAATTCCTTGGTGAAGAATATTTTTTGCATCTTCTTCACTCAAGGAAAAACGCCCAGCGCCTTCTCGCAATACATCGTGAATCTTGATATCCGCGCCAATCGCGGAACGGTAAAACTCAAGAAGTCGGCTCTGAGTCTCATCATCAGCCGAAACGTTTCTGCGATGGTCCAGAAACAACCTTTGCAGGTTTCGATCCAGTACCGGGTCAATATCTTCGCCAGCAACTTGCTGTGTACGAATTCCACCGTCCGCAAAGTAGGTGGCTTCTAACAGCTGCCTACGAATTGCGGTCTCGTCATCACCGTGGGACCTAGGTTGCCCAAATGGGCGAGGGCCTTGCCTTCTAAAGTTCTCCTTCTTATCTTTTATTGGCCAATTTACAAGGTATGGCCCGCGATCATCTTGCGCGAACAACAAAAGATCGCCAATGTACGGAAAAGGGACGCTGAGCACTTCGCCGGGACTTTCCGGTTTTCGCATGGTCACTTTGGGATGCTTACTTAGCATTCCCATTCGATCGGCAACGTCCACGGTGCCTTGCAACACAGGGAATTGCATGCCAACGCACATTTCGTGTCCATAGAGATAATGCGGCCGGGCTGTCACGCTCATCATCTTCTGTTCATGCAGGTCCCATACATTCGGGTTGTACAGCGCCAGCAGAGAAGCGCTTGCTTCGGGTTTACTCAAGCAGTGAAAATCGCGCCCACCAAGCTTTGCTGGCGTGAGTTGGCTTGCGATGCTGATTGAAGGTGCCTCCACAGGAGTGGCCCAGGTGGACGCAACGTAATTGGCGCCCCATCTGTCGGGGATTTGTCGGGCACGAATAAGCCGTAGCCGCGGCAAGGTAATTTTTATCTGGGCCATAAGTCAGGTTCTCCACTTCGCCTTTTGATCGGCGCAGAAACACACTTGACTTTCGCTGCAGAATGCCCAAAAATACCGTTACCACACAGGTGATGGGCTATCCACACCGAAATTCGGGAACGCCAGCCATACGGCTGGCGTTTTTCATTTCAGACGGGTTATTTGTTGGGTGATTTAGCTCTCGCACCTCCTTGTGTGTGGCCTAGGCAATCTGATTGATGCGACTTAGACATGTTCATTGCCTGGTGTCGTTTGCGAAGTCTGAAAAACAGGCTTGAACTCCCTCTCCATGCGATTGGATGAGAAGGATCTCCCGAACACGCTATTGCACTCTTGAGCCGAGAGGTCCAGCCTGACGGCGTACCTTACTCACGTGGAATTCCACGAGTTAGACGTATGTTTCAGAGCGTTGTTGATTCGGGATATTGAACTCCATGCGCATTCGCTTCGAATATTTTTCCGATGAAATTCATCGAAAGAATCGAGATTTTCCAGAGAATATGTGAGCAAATTTTTGCCGTCAAGATGAGAAATCTTGGCGGCTTTTGTCTTTTCTGGATTCGGTATATCTCATACGCGAACTGCTTTCGGATTCTGTATATCTCATGCGCAGTTTTCGACTAGCGTCCGGTATATCTCGAATGCAGTTTTTGACTTGTGCTCTGTATATCTCGCACGCTGTTTTTTTTGCTTCTGCATATCACCGATGCGAACCGTGCAAATGTGATTGCAGAAAAATTTCGTACTGAGCATAGAAAATCCTTCGAATTTCCTGTGCCTTTTTTGGGTTGGAGAATAGACTTAACCGTACTCATCAAATGTGAATATTCAAGAGAGCTGTGATTTTCTTCCGCGTCGAATGACAAAAAATTGAGCTGCTTGAGCTGGATCGAAATCCTTCGTAGTTGCTAAATGGTGAATGACGACGATCTACCGTTCAATCTCGGTGGCCCCTTGTCCATCGAGGCCTGGCTACCGGGTGAAACTCTTTTCAGCCTGGTTAGCCGGCACCACATGGTGTCCTGCAACAGTCGATCCTCTGATACCTGCATGGATCTGTTTGGCCACGCCCGAAACGGTGCGGCACATGACCTCCCTGGTCGTATCGATCAGTTTGTGCAGCGCACGGGAGGTCGATTCGGAGATGCTGCAGAGGTATTGCTAAAGCACACCTTGCTACCGTACTATTTTCCGTTCAATACGCCCCAAGTGGCAGCGGACGCGGTCGCGGCGATGTCAAGCCAATCGGCAGGGCCCTTGAAGAGCAGACTCGGAATTCTGGCGACTCGCTTTGGTGCGTCCCATCCGTTGAAGGCCTGTCCCCAGTGTTTGTTAGCGGACCGCGCGGCGCATCAAGTGGCCTATTGGCATGTTGAGCACCAGCTGCCTGGCGCGTGGGTTTGCGCCGTCCACGATACGCAACTTCTGGCGTCTCAAGTTAAATGGACTGGCATTGATCGATTCGGGTGGTACCTGCCCGGTGGTTCAGGACTTGTAGCGACTTGTCATCAAGAGGATTTTTCACGCGGTTTTACCCATCTGCGTAACCTCGCGACCGCTGCAGCATCTCTTTGGTCGTTGCAGCAGGGATGCCACATACCCAAAGAACTACTGAGCCAACTTTATCGACAGGCATTGCTGGATCGCGGCCTGTGCACTGCGGCTGGTCGACTGCGCAAGCGTGACTTCGGAAACGCCGTCGTTTCGGTCACACGTCCGCTGTGTGTAATTCACGAGTTGGCGGCGCTTCCCAGAGACCCGGAAGGTGCAGCCGCTCAGTTCTCACGCGTCGCAATGGGAACACGCGCTACATTGCACCCAATCAGGCACCTCATTCTCTGCCTCGCACTTTTCGGCAGCTGGGACACCATGTGGGAGCAACTTCAGAAGATGACTTGGACCGCGAAAAAGGATTCCAATCTATTGGCGCCAGACGACACGACAAGCTCTGATGGTGATCCAGGGCGGTCCGATCGCCGGAAAGATTTTCTGCACGCACTGGTCGGTTCAGGAGGGTCTGTACATGCAGCGGCTATTCGTTTCGGAATTTCACAGCGCACCGCTATGACTTGGGCGGCATCCGCCGGCATATCAACGCCACGCCGCGCAAAGATTTTGAAAGCTGACATCCGCGCGTCTCTTGTTCAGATGCTTGAGCGGGGAGTGGACAAGAATGTGGCGGCCGAGATGTTGCGCGTCTCGGTACAGACGATTACGACGACATTGCTTACTGAAGTTGGCCTGCATGGGCGTTGGAAGCGTTCACGCTTCTTGAAGGCCCAGCGGGAGGCACGCGAGGCCTGGGGGAAAACGGCCTCGAAGCTGGCCGTGCCAACGCCTAAGCTGTTACGGGATTTGCAGCCAGCTGTGTTTGCCTGGCTTTATAGGAACGACCGCGCGTGGCTCGAGGAGTTTTCCCATCGCCTCGATCGGGTGGTTCGGACGAACCGTTCCACAATCGACTGGGATCAGCGTGATTCCGAAATGGCACAAGCCATCAGAGTATCCGTTTTGGCATGGTACGAGAACGCCGCTTGCACCCGCCTGACCATTGCCCGCCTCTGCCAACGCATTCCCGGATTGAAACCCCGCCTCGCGAAGCTTGATCGGATGCCTTTGACCCGAGCGGCGCTGTCAAAGGTCTCTGGCAGAAAAGCAAAAAATCCGGACGCGTTGGAACTGGACGCTACTCTCCAGACCTGACGCGCGGAGAGTAGTTGCGCCACCGGCAAGGTCGGCATTATGCGACTCCAACAACCGGCCACCGCGACTGGGGAGAGCTCGCCTGGTCAGTGCCGTTCCGGGAGATTCCGATTTCGCCCCCAAACAGTTCACGCACTTGCGTGCTGTGGTTTTATGTGTAATATAAGCACATGAGTGCTGTTATCCCACATTTAGTCGCGCTACCCCGCTCGCAGGGAGAACTAATCCGCAGAGTAAGAGCGCAAAGGACGCAGGTGGAATTTGCGCGGGCGCTGGGCGTGGAGAGGTCTTGCCTATCAAGGTACGAAAGCGAAGCACTTGGCGCACCGACGTCGGTAATCAACCACTGCCTAAGAGAGTTCGCCGAAGCGGCGGAAATGAGTGCCAGTCAGAACTGGCCAATAGACCAAGCTCTTCAACATGCGCGGGCAACTGTTCAGACGCTGGAACAAATAAAAGGACGCCGCGCCCTTAGCAACTAGTCGGTTATGCCGAGGAGGTTAGTTGGATGATTCAAGTTGACCCAATGCCTGACGAAATAGCTGTTGCACATGAAGGGCGGATTGCCTGGGTCAACGGCTGCCAAACGGCCGGAGAATTTGATCATCTGCTTTTGCAAGCCATTGGCAAGCGCCGAGGCGGCGTGGATAAAAAACCTCGCTTGGATCATCTAGCACTGGTCTCGGGCATGTCCCCTTCCAGCTACGCTCATCAACATTCGTTGCTCCCAGTATGGTGCTTCGCCTCAGACACTGGTTACCTTTACGGAGAGCAGTCCGCAGAAATTACCCGCGTCTACGGCATGACTACCCGGGACACCGGGGCATATTGCTGCGTACAGTGCATTACTGAAGACATGAGCCACTGGCCATTCAGCTGGTTCCGTCGGTCGCATCAGCTAAAAGGTGTTGATTGGTGTCCAGTTCATGGCTGCCGACTTTCGAAGGTAGAAAATTCGACTCCTTTCACGAGGACGCCAAACTATTGGCTCAATCAATCAAAGCTGCAGCAAGTTCGCACTTGTGTCGACGAACTCCCCTCCTCAGGATTCCTGCGTAAATACACCGACATACTGACAGCCTTTTTGCAGCAAGCTAGGTCATTCAAGCTAGAGGTCATTAACCTACAGATAGCGGGTCGCGTCGGCGAACTCGGGGCATGCATGAGGACAGTGGAAGACGGACAACATCGCCCCATCAGCGCCCTCATCCAAAAACTGGCGCCGACGCAATGGCTCGTCGAGAACTTTAAGGACTTTTCACCCAAAGAAGGGCGCTTCTCTCGGACAGTTGATTTAATTGCAAATAGCATAAACACGGGGCGTAAGGCGCACATATATGCATTGGCGCTTTCCGCTCTCTACGACTCCAGCGAGGCCGCATTAACGGCAACATACAACCCCGGACTAGCACGACGCGAATCCCGTTCCGGTGTGAGCTCTTCGCAAAAAGTATCCCAAGGGAAAAACAGTTCACGGTTGGAGAAAGCGTTTCAACGATTTCGCAACGGTGAAAGTATCTGTGCAGCCAGCTCCGCGGAAAGGGTAGACCCGAGTAAGCTTGAAACTCACTTGCGAAATTTGACGCTTGATGTTTCCAAATACGTGGCCGAAGCCTAAATGACCTAAGGTTAGTCGAGAGGCCGTGATCCATGCCCCAGTCGGCGCCGAAGCTGGCGCTCAATCGCAGCCGATCACCTCAACCAAGTTGCTCGGGGGGCGGTTCGTCGGGACGGAGTACGCCGAGGATTGACTGTAGCGTCACGGCAGCCGTATAAAGCAGCTGCTTGCATTGCAGCACCCCCTCGACACCAGTGTCCACATGTGCCAGTTCGAACGCGTCCGAAATGGCACTAGATGCTGGATGAGCATCACCTAAGCGCAGCTCGTAGATGCCCACCAGCGGCCCCATGATCTCTCGCGATTTCACTGCCCCTACCTTCTGGGCGAGGTAGGCGTCTAGCAATTTCAGCGATCCCAGACCAGCCTTGGTTTCTGGTGGTACCAATTTTCGGAGCGTCGCTATATCAAGGGCATCCGCCGTGGCGCGGGCTATGTCCTTGGCCAGAGACAACACACCCGCTCGACCTGCGAGGCCCCGGAAACGATGCATTCTGGCTAGCATGCTGGGTTTATCAGGATGCTCATGGAACAGTGGGTGGCCATGCAGCTTAACGAATGCCTTGTCTAGCAAAGTCAACATATTCTGGAAGTGATTTTCCGGTGCTTCGGTCGAGGCGGGACTAGCACCCATTTGTGCGCTGAGCAGCTCAGCGCAGACCGGCCCGGTGGGCACGGCGCTGTGCCCGAGCCAAACCTGTTGCTGCCATTGCGATTTACCTGCTACGTCGGCCGCGTAGACGTTAATTTGGCCGGTTGCGTCAATGCCGAAGTGGATCGGCTCGCCTGGCGAGCATTGCACGGACCCGGTGTTCTCGGTGTACCAGGAGAGATTGCTGCCGCGGTAAGCAAGCAGCGCATCTATCACCTGGGGGCGGAAAAAGAGCCAACGGCCGATGTCCTCGTCGTCTAACTCCGTGGCCGTCATTGTGTTGCCTGCAGGATCCACCACAAATCGCAGGACATCCTTTGGCTCGTCGCGCCGCACCCGAACGCTACGCTCAGCCGGCTCGATCCACTCTTCGCGCCAGAGTCCCCCTTCGACGCGATAGCCGACTTGGCCACCCGGCCGCACAAACGAGCTGGTCTCGTAGTCAGTGTTTTCGTCCGTTTCGGCCCCAAATACCGGTGCATCCTGCTCTAGGTCGACGTCGGTACGCCAAGCCTTCACGACCGCCACATGTGCGTCAGGCGGGCCGCCATCTGGCCCTATGGCCCAAGCTCGAAGACTAAGCCGTTCAAAAGGCTGACTGAGCTCCGACCCATCTTTCGCCCACAGTATGTGATCAACGGTCTGCACGATCTCCCAACGCTGGTGAAACTGAACCACACGAAGCGCCAAGCCGCGTGCGCAAAGGTAGTCGCGCAAGAAATCGGATTTGATTTCGACGGCTATAACCTCGCCCTCCGCATTGCGCCGCTGGCGGATTACCTCGACATAGCCTTCGTCCACACGGACCCAGGAGTCGCCCTCCTGCAGCAACCCTAAGGCGATGATGAGATCGGGGTGCACGATCCATTGTCGCGGGTGGTCCCCGCTAACGCTATTGACCAAAACCAGCGCGAGTCCGATTGGTTGACCATCGTTATGCCAGACCACGTCGGCGGGTTTGTAGGGGTGGTCCTTGGAGGCGTAAGACGACGTGTTGGCCAGTCCGAAGTCACTCCAGCCCAGCTTCTCCGCCAGATCTCGGAATTCGGGATAAATGGCCACGGCGCCGATACCGTCGAACTCCTCAAGGCTACCGG